>Ga0118677_10001007_pt1 | contig 60559 bp, 64 predicted proteins | sample AliMusrvi5mmetaG_FD_86154 | JGI IMG/M metagenome (GOLD analysis project Ga0118677, IMG submission 86154) | reverse complement strand
GTAATCGGGTAGAACATGGTAGATGAACCTGTCGCAATAGCGGGAATCGAAGGCCGGGCCCCTTTCATGCAGCATCTTAAAGAGCTGCGCAACCGGGTGCTTTACGCTGCGCTTTCCGTCGCAGGCGGCCTGGGCATCGGTATGATCTTCGGAAACCGATTCATCGAACTGTTGAAAGAGCCTGCAGGCAGGATCAACCTCGTAACTCTCGACCTCATAGAACCGGTGAGCGTTTATTTCAAGGTTAGCCTGACTGCCGGGTTCATCATGGCGATGCCCTTCATCATCTACCAGATTTTTGCCTTTGTCGCACCCGGCCTGACGCCCAAAGAAAAACGCTACGTTTTCACCGTCATCCCGGCCATCACCTTCATGTTCCTGGCCGGCGTGGCTTTCGCCTATTTCGTGGCCCTCCCCCCGGCACTTGGGTTCCTCTACGGCTTCAACGCCAACGTGGCGCAACCGCTGCCATCGCTTTCAAACTATATCGATATAGTAAGTAAGATCCTTCTAATAATCGGGATTATTTTCGAGACACCTTTTGTTATCCTGGGGCTTGCCAGGCTCGGAGTCGTCTCACCCCAGTGGCTGGCCTCCCGCCGCAAATGGTGGATAGTGCTCGCATTTATCATAGCCGCGGTTGTAGGCCCCACACCCGACCCGGTCACCCAGACCATCCTGGCGGTGACCATGATCCTTCTTCTGGAAGTCGGCATCCTGCTGGCCCGGATAGTCTATAGAAAACGACCGCAACCGGCGTAAAACCGGGAATCCTCCCCTGTGACATCTGCTCGCCGGGTTCGCGATAACGGCCTTTTTCTGGTGGCTCAACCGCGACCGGCAACCGGCCCTCGTAGAATCCGACGAAACACCCCCGTAACAGCTAATTTCACCTTCGTGCTCCCGGTGTATAATGAATAAATAAGCCAAAACCGCGCCAGGGGAGCGTGTTTCATTCAGGAGACAAGGGTGTACGAACATTACAAACAACCGGTATTGCCTTTCCCCGCTTTCGTAAAGCGGCTCGTGCGCCACATCGGAATAGCGATATCGATACTCGCAGTTTCGCTGGGAATCGGGGTGATTGGCTACCACACCCTCGGCGGACTCGGTTGGGTAGATTCCCTGCTCAACGCTTCCATGATCCTGGGCGGTATGGGGCCTGTAAATGCCCTCACCAGCAATTCAGCCAAGATATTCGCCTCGCTATATGCTCTTTTTGCAGGAATGATTTTCCTTGTGGCGGCGGGCGTGCTCATAGCCCCGGTTGCACACAGACTGCTGCACCGCTTCCACCTGAATACTTCTTCAAAATCATAATATGACCACAGTACGCCGTTCCAGTATGGAAATTATCTTTGATTCTCATGGTATTCTCTTCATCCCTTGACATGTTGTTACACCTTATGTAATATAGCGACATGACCGGAAATCAAAATAGCCTATGACAGACAGCGATAAATCAAAAGCAGGCAGCCGCAAACCTTCACGATTCGGGAGGCATCCTCAGGCGGGGTATACCACCCAGGCAAGCGTATGGATCGAAAAAGATGGGGAGTTATATCTCGGTGGCGGCCGTGCCATGCTGCTTGAACGTCTGGAGCAGCTCGGCTCCATAGCCGCCGCTGCCCGCTCGATGGGGCTCACTTACCGCAATGCATGGCTCTGGATAGACGCGATGAACCGCCTGGCTCCTTACCCTGTGGTTCAAAAAATAACAGGAGGCGCCGGCGGAGGGCATGCCCAGCTAACTGACGAAGGACGCAAAGCCGTAGCGGAATACAAGGAATTGCGCTCTAAACTCGCCGAACTATTTCCTGTCGACTAGCTTGCCTCTCTCCTGACCCAACCATCGCCTCTGCAAATCCAAGAGAGTTTACGTTTTACACCCTATGCCCATTAATGTAAAATAGGCGTAACTCCGGGCGGTTAGCTCAGTGGTTAGAGCGCTTGCTTCACACGCAAGAAGTCAGAGGTTCAAATCCTCTACCGCCCACCATACTGATTGCTTAAATGGTTGCTTGAGAATGGTGCTGCCGTCGCACTATCGCCAGGGGAAAAAGACTAGCTTTCCAGCATCTTACCTTTTTCATAACTACCCAGCATCCGCTCCATGCTTACAACCTTGCCTAAGTTTTTCAGGGCGCGCTGCACTTCCGGAGCATCTATTCCGGCTTCCAGGTCCAGGTAGAAGTAGTATTGCCAGACGTCTCCGATGACCGGCCGTGACTCGATCTTGGTGAGATTGATACCCTCGTCGGCAAAGCACTTCAAGCACAAGAATAGACTTCCGGGGATATTTTTCGCCCGAATGACCAGGGAACTTTTATTGGGCTTATCTGTCAGAGGGGCTCCGTCCCGGGCGATGATCAGGAAACGGGTGTAATTTTTCTTATTGGTACCTATATCACGCGACAGGACATGCATCCTATATAGTTCGGCAGTAAGTTTTGGGGCGATAGCTGCTGCATGGTGTAAGTTTTGCTCTTTAATCATTCGAACAGCGCCCGCGGTGTCATCGGTCTCGATGCGCTTGATTTGAGGATGCTGGTCCAGAAAATGATGGCTCTCCGCCATGGCAGTCGGGTGGCTGTAAACTTCGGTGATGCTTTTAATATCAGCGCCGGGGAAAGCAATAAGGTTATGTACGATGTGCAGGTATACCTCGGCGGCAATAGAGGAATCATATTTAAGCAACAGATCGTAATTGTCCAGGAATGAACCATAACTGGAGTTTTCAATGGCCACCACCCCATACTGCGCGGTGCCCTTTTTGATGTCCTCGAATACCTGCTGGTAAGTAGGGCTCTCGATGATTTCGGTCTCGTCCGGAAAATAGGAACGAGCTACGATATCGTGGAACGAACCGCGGGCTCCCTGGATAGAAATCTTGACCATGGTTCACCTCCTGCAGCCGGGCGCAGAGCTAATAATAGATGAAGAATTGTGTAAAAACAAGACACGGTCTTTTTCCCTCCGCAAACCGGTGGTGAGCACTCATTTTTTAATATGCGTTGTTTGACAGGAGAAAAGCACCATGTTACAATCCCGCCATCGTATTGGATGATTCATGGGCATTATGTATTTTCAAGGTCAATTAAAGTTCACATTTACCCGGCGCAAATCGATGCGCTCGGGTGTTGTACTCACAAGGTAAAAATATCCATGTAATGTCAAGAGTACCTCCCGAAAGGGAGGTTTTTAGTTACCGGGAGTTTTATCCAAATAGATGATAGACGCAACCTCCCTGCCGCAAATCATAGAAGCTAACGGCAAAAAATGGCCGAAGCAACCGGCTATGTGCATGAAAAAGTTTGGCATCTGGCGGCGTTATGGATGGGAAGAATATTTAAAGAATGTAAAATATTTTTCACTCGGTATGATCAGCCTGGGACTGGTGCCCGGGGACGTTGTCGCAATCATCGGTGATAACGAACCAGAATGGTTCTGGGGGGAGTTCGCCGTGCAGGCGGCAGGCGGGATCGTCACAGGTATCTTCGTGGACTCGGTACCGTCCGAAGTTGAACATATCGCCACCCACTCCGGAGCCCGATTCGCCCTCGTAAACGACCAGGAGCAGGTAGATAAATTTCTGGAGTTACAATCCAGGCTGCCAAACATCGAACGCATCATCTACTGGGAAGCTAAAGGCCTCAAGAACTACGATGAACCCCTGCTTATCTCCTTCAGCGAAGTATTGCAAGCGGGGACTGAGTATGAGCGGAACCACCCCGGTCTATTTGAGGCCAATATTTCGAAAATAAACCCGGATGACATCGCTTTCATATACTACACTTCCGGTACGACAGGCCTACCCAAAGGGGCACGTTTGAGCCACCGGTCGCTGATAACCACAGCAGAAGCATTCCTTGACAGGTTCCCGCTAACCGAAGCAGACGACCTGATTTCAAATTTCCCTGCCGCCTGGGTTGGAGACAGTTTCTTCGCTACGGTTCCCCATCTTCTATCCGGTGCGCGGCTCAACTTTCCCGAAGAACCTGAGACGATAGCGATGGATACGCGGGAGGTCGGCCCCAATTTCGTCATTTACGGGCCGCGCCAGTGGGAAAGTCTCGTCAGCGATATCCAGGTCAAGATGTTGGACGCCCACTTTTTTAAGCGTTTTGTTTATAACTTGATTATGCCTATGGGTTATAAAATGGCAGACATCAAACTGGCGGGCGCCAGACCCAATTTAGGCTGGCGGTTTTTGTATCGCGTGGCGGATATGTTGCTGTTCCACCCGCTCAAAGACCAGTTGGGACTGAGCCGGGTCCGCTTCGCGGTCACCGGAAGTTCTGTTTTAAGCCTGGATACATTTCGCCTAATCCATGCTATCGGCATCGAGCTGCGACAGAATTATGCCAGCACCGAGGCCGGTTACATCTCTTCGCATGGTGAAGGTGAAATCCGCTTCGAGAGCGTTGGAAGGCCGGTGCGAGGAACCGAGGTGAGACTGATGGATACCGGCGAACTGCTGGTGAGAAGTTCCTCGATGTTTAGCGGCTATCATAAAAACCCTGCAAAAACCGCCGAAACGATGTCCAACGGATGGTGTAAAACCGGAGATGCGGTGAACATCGACGAGCAGGGGCACATCATCTTCCTGGACCGCCTGGAGCATATGGGTGAACTTGCTTCAGGCATCAAATACGCTCCCCAGTATATCGAGAGCCGCCTGCGCTTCAGCCCCTATATCAAGGACGCGATGGTCGTGGGCGGGCGCGAGCGCGATTATGTCTCGGCTATTATCAACATGGATTTCACCCAGGTCGGCAAATGGGCTGAGCGCAACCGCGTGGCCTACACCACTTTCGTTGATCTTTCTCAAAAGAAAGAGGTGGCTGACCTTATCCAGAAAGACCTTATCCGGGTCAACCGATTCCTCCCTTCTGTTTCTCGCGCACGGCGTTTCGTTTTACTGCATAAGGAATTCGACCCGGACGAGTCGGAACTCACACGGACGCGCAAACTGAGGCGCGAGTTTATGGAAAAACGTTACAAGGAACTCATCGAGAGCATGTATGGTTCGAGCGCCGAGGTCAAGGTGGAAGCCCCTGTGACATACCGTGACGGCCGGCGCGGTGTTGTAACTACGAGCATCAAGGTAAGGGAGGTGCCGGAAGGCTAAATGTCCATGTTCTTACAGTTCACAGTAACCGGAATAGCCGTCGGGCTGGTTTACTCCCTGATCGCGCTCGGGTTCGTCATGGTCTGGAAATCCAGCGGCGTCGCCAATCTTTCCATGGGGCAAATGCTGCTGCTCTTTGCCTGGTTCGCATACAGCATGCTGGCCCAAAAAGGGATCCCGATCTGGCTGGCGCTCATCCTGGTGCTCGTTTTTTCGCTGGCAGTCGGATGGCTTATGGAGAGGGTGATCCTGCGGCCGCTGATAGCACAACCCATACTTTCGCTGATCACGGTCACGCTCGGGGTGTCTTTCGTGATAACCGGCCTGGTGAGTTTTCTCTGGCCGAAGGGAATAGCTGCGTTGCCCCGCCTTTTCCCTCAGAATCCCGTTCACATCGGAAGCGCCATAGTTTCTCAGGAGTACTTGTGGGCGGCCGTCATTTCGCTGATGCTTTTTGCACTTCTCTCGCTTTATTTCAAATATAACCGCACAGGTATAGTGATGCGCGCGACGGCTGATGACCAGAAGGCCGTACAGGCTTGCGGTATAGCTGTGACCAAAATATTCTCCAGGTCATGGATGCTTGCGGGAGCTCTGGCGGCAATAAGCGGGGTCCTCATGGCCAGCATTGGCGGGATCACGTTCGGCCTGGTGGATACAGGTATGAGGGCTTTTTCGGTAGTTATCCTGGGTGGTTTGGATTCCTTCCTGGGGGCGATAGTTGCCGGGCCGATCATCGGACTGGCCCAGATGGTGGGCGGCGGGTATTTGACACCTCTCACATGGCCCGGCGTGAACGACGTTATCCCTTTCATCATCATCATTATCGTGATGTTCATCAAACCCTTTGGTCTGTTCGGTGAAGAACGCATAGAGAGGATTTAAGATTGGACCTGCCTACCGGCATACGAAGTTTCAGTTACGGCGAGGATATGGCTGTATTCCGGACCAAAACCCACTGGTTCTGGTTATTGCTTTTACTGGCTGTATTGTTCAGCATGCCGTTGTTTTTGGCTAATTATTGGCTCAGCGTCGCCAATCTCATATTTATAACGATCATCGCGGCTACCGGGCTGAATATTCTAACGGGCTACTGCGGCCAGTTATCCATCGGTCACGCGGGCTTTATGGCGGTAGGCGCCTACACCTCTGTTATCTTGACAACCCGTTTCGGTCTCCCCTTTCCGCTGGTTCTGCTCAGTTCAGGGATAATGGCAGGGTTGATCGGCATGTTGTTCGGCATATCGTCGCTTAGAATCAAAGGGTTTTACCTGGCTATCAGTACTCTGGCGGCCCAATTTATCATCCTCTGGGTCATCAGCCACTGGGATAGCGTCACGGGCGGGACCAACGGCCTGCCCGTCCCCCCGGCCAAAGTTTTGGGGTTGGTACTTAAAAGCCAGTCTGATAAATTTTACCTGATATTGATTGTGACCATTATTATCATCTTCGTAGCCAAAAACCTGAGCCGCACAAAGACCGGGCGTGCATTTGTCGCCATAAGGGATAACGACCTGGCTGCCGAGGTGATGGGAGTCAACCCTTTCAGATATAAACTGCTGGCTTTTTTCACAGGATGTTTTTTCGCCGGCATTGCAGGGTCTTTATTCGCTCACTGGACCGGCTATATAAACCCTGAGAGTTTTCCGTTTACCAATTCCATCCTTTACATCGGCATGATTATTATCGGCGGGCTGGGTACTACCGTCGGCCCGATTTTCGGTGTTATCTTCATCCAGCTCCTGGATGTGCTTGTGACGCATGTCTCTCCAACTCTGCAGGCGGCTTTTCCCGGCCTATCGAGCGGTTTTGTAGTCGGAATAGCTCCGATGCTTTTTGGTGTGACAATCATACTTTTCATCATTTTCGAACCCCGCGGATTGGCCCACCGATGGCAGATTTTCAAGACTTCTTACCGGCTCTGGCCCTTTTCATACTAACTGAACCAGAGGAGGAAGTATGTAAACGGCACCCGGGGTTATCATTATTAAGTTCGAAATTAAGTTCGAAATAATAGGAGGAAGAAATGCAACATATGTCGGTAAGCCGGAGAGAATTTCTGAAAGTTGCGGGCGCACTCGGACTTGTTGCAGCCACAGGAGGCAGTCTGCCGCTGTTCACTGCATGCGGCGCCAAAGTCAAGACGGGACAAACGCTCAAAGTCGGGTCTATGACCCCTTCCACCGGACCGGCAGCGGAAAAGGGCAAACCCGGCCAGGACGGGCTGCTTGACTGTTTCAATTACATCAATACCGAACTTAAGGGGGTGAATGGCCACCTGATCGAGCCGGTCTGGCGGGACAGCAAGTATGACCCGGCCGTGGTCGCCACAATCGTCCCTGAGTTTATGGATGCGGGTTGCTTGATCTTCACGACGCACGCCTCCGCCGAAATGACCGCCGCCATGGCCATAGCCAATCCGGCTGAGTTCCCCGGAATCTCGACTTTCACTTCCCAAACGCTCTATCATCCGCCCAAGCATATTTATGGCCAGATGCCGGATTATGGTGACGACTGGATCGCGTTCGCAAAATATTACCTCGCCAACATCTGGAAGGGCACGGGCAAACCAAGGATGGCGTTGCACCTTTTAAATAACTCAACCGGCAAAGGAGCGGAATACGGCGCTGATGCGATGGCAGACACTCTCGGGATCCAGATTGTTGCCAATGAGCAGCATACGGCCACAATCACCTCCGCCATAGACAGCCTGACCAGAATCAAAGCCCAAAACCCGGATGTCATGTTCATTTCCAGCACTCCTCAACCGACTTCGATTATCCTCAAGGACGCCCATAGCCTGGGCTTGTACCCGGGGATAACTGTTGGATGCGCTCACGCGAGTTTTACCAGCGCGCTAGTACAGCTCGCGGGTGCGGACGTCTCCGAAGGTGTTTATGGAGTCTATTCGACCGTGACCTGGACTGACAACGTTCCCGGGATTGCCAAAGCAACCGAGTACTGCAAAAAGTACAACAGCCAGGACTTCGGTAACATGGATTATCTCTCCACGTGGTCAACCGGCCTCGTGATTGCCCAGATACTGAAGCAGGCTTTGGATAATGTCGGCTACGATGTTCTGGCCAAGGGTGATGTCAATTCCTGGAGGGCGATAGAAAAATCCGGGATTCAAAAGCTGAACGGGTATGGCGTCGAGGGGATGACCGCTGAAGTGGGTTATGCGCCAGGGGACCAAAGGCTTTCCAAATCTCTGAAAATGTACCGTATCACCGGGGGCAACATCACCTCTATAGGCAACTGGATAGCCGCTCCTTATATCAAATACGAAGATTATTCCTGGTTCCCCAAGTCATAATGCCTTTGCGGGAGCACCGGGAAATGCCCGGTGCTCCTTTAGAGAAGATGTCATGCTCAAGCTCAACAATATAGAGGTCGCCTATCTCAACATCATCCGCGTACTGCACGGGGTGTCCCTGCAGGTCGAAGACGGCAGCATCGTGGCGCTCCTGGGGGCTAACGGGGCTGGAAAATCCACAACTCTCAAGGCCATCTCGGGGCTGCTCCACGTCGAAGATGGGGCAGTCACGGATGGCGAGATTGAGTGGAACGGGGCAAAGATACATAAGAAAAACGCCGAAGAGATAGGCAAAATGGGCATTATCCAGGCTCTCGAAGGCAGGCACGTGTTCGGGCACCTCACTGTCGAAGAGAACTTGATTGTGGGTTCATACAACCGCAAGGACCGCGGCGCTATAAAAAGCGATATCGAGATGGTATATGACTATTTCCCCAGACTGAAAGCTCTCCGCCGAAAAATGAGCGGGTATCTTTCCGGGGGCGAACAACAGATGCTTGTCATCGGGCGGGCGATGGTCGCACAGCCTAAGCTTATGATGCTTGATGAACCTTCGCTCGGGCTGGCGCCTCTGCTCGTGGAAGAGATTTACGAGATAATCCGCCGTTTCAATACCGAGCGTAAGGTATCCGTTCTTCTGGTGGAACAGAACGTGAGGGTCGCTTTAGGTATCGCCCATTATGGTTATGTCATGGAGAACGGGCGCGTCGTGCTGGATGGGACGGCTGATTTCCTGAAGAATAACGAGGATATCAAGGAGTTTTATCTCGGCCTCTCGGCCGTAGGGGCTCAAAAGAGCTTCCGCGCCGTCAAGCACTATAAGAGACGGAAAAGGTGGCTGTAATGCAATCGCCCTATTTCGATCATTTTGAGACGATGAGTGAGGAAGCCCGGGCGCGGCACCAGGCAGCCGGGCTTTTTCAGACAATTCAAAATGCATATGCAAAATCGGTTTCCGCAAGAGAAATAATTGATCGCTCCGGGGTTAAGCCGGGAGATGTTAAAACCGTCGCTGATCTGCAAAAACTGCCCATCACACGGAAGAACGACCTTATAGACCTAGAAAAACAAAGGCTCTTCGGCGGTTTTCTGACAGTCCCGTTTGAGGAAGTGGCACGTATCTTCATATCCCCGGGGCCCATCTATGAGCCCTTGCATGCAGAAAGCATCAAATGGTTTGCAAAATCATTCTGGGCTTCAGGTTTGCGCAAGGGAGACATTGCGGTCAACACATTCAACTTTCACATGTCCCCGGCCGGGATGTTGTTTCACGAAGCTATCAGGGATTGCGGAGCCACTGCGCTGCCCATGGGCACGGGCAACACCGAAATCCTTATACGCGCCATGCTGGACTTAAAAGCCAGCGTTTTTGTCGGCACTCCCAGCCATCTGCTCAGCGTGATTAAAAAAGCCGAAGAACTGGGGCATCCGTGGGCAGAATTCAACGTAAAGAAGGCATGGTTTACCGGTGAAATGTTGACTGCGTCAATGCGGCACACTCTCGAGTCGGTATACGGAATAGATACCTATCAGGCCTATGCAGTGAGCGAGCCCGGCGGGGCATTGGCTTATGAATGCAGTGAGAAAAACGGACTGCATTTCATGGACGATTATATTATCGAAATTGTAGATCCGGTCACAGGCAAACAATTCGGAGCGGGTGAAGTCGGGGAGGTCGTTGTCACTCCGATCAACAACCCGACCTGGGGGCTCATCCGTTTTGGAACAGGTGACCTGTCCTCATTCGTTGCAGGCGGCTGTCGATGCGGCCGTACCGCGCACCGTCTCACGGGCATAGCAGGCAGGGTAGGAGACTCGGTCAAGGTACGCGGACAATTCGTGGTAGGCAAGCAGGCGGCTGATATTTTTTCTGGATTTGCCGATATTACCCGGGCTCAGATCACGGTTGAACGCCCCAACGAGCGCGACGAAATGACTTTTAGATTTGAATTACGACCCGGGGACTGCGATAAAGAGGCCCTTTCCAAAGATATCGCCAGGAAATTCCAGAACTTGTGTTTGCTGAGGCCCGACAGGATCGAGTATGTGGAGATAGGGACTATCGGGGAGGGTGCGAAAACTGTGGTTGACCTGAGGCGGTTTGTCTAGCTGGTTTTCCCCGCCGTAAAAGGTGGCGGACTCCCCATGAACAAGAAACCCGGCCGTCTATTTTCTCTCTCCGAGATAAGCCGAAATAACGCCAGGGTTGGCTTTAATTTCAGCAGGTGTGCCCTCGGCGATCTTGCTTCCAAAATCCAGGACAATAATCCGATCAGCCAGGTCCATCACCACTTCCATATCGTGCTCGATGAGAACGATGCTTTTGACCCCGTCCCGCAGGACCCGCGTTTCAGAGTAGGTTTCCCCCTGCCCTTCAAAGATGTCCACGATGAAACGGGCGATGTCCTCTTTTTCCTCGAGGTTCATGCCTGCCATAGGTTCATCCAATAGTAAAACATTCGGCTCAAGCGCGAGGGCCCTTCCCAGCTCGACGCGCTTCCGCATGCCGTACGGCAAGGTGCCTACATTACTTTTACGGATTGGCTCCATCTCCAGGAAGTCGATGATATCCTCAACCGTGCGGCGATGGCAGATCTCTTCTTTATGCGCCGGGCCAAAATAGAGCGCCCCGGACAGAAAGTTCTGATGCATAAGCACGTGCCGGGCAGCCATCAAGTTGTCGAGAGTGGAGAGCCCGGTATAAAGCTCAATATTCTGGAAGGTGCGTGCCAGACCGAGTTTGGCGATTGAGTTCGGTCGCTTGCGCGTGATGCGCTGCCCTCGATAAAAAACCTCTCCCTCCTGGGGATGATAGAAGCCGCTGATGCAATTGAAAAGGCAGGTTTTTCCTGCACCGTTGGGACCGATGACAGCGAGAATCTCATTTTCTCTGACATCAATAGTGATATCGGAAAGTGCTTTGACCCCTCCGAAAGAAAGAGATAAGTTTTCTACACGGATAACAGGTTGTCCCCGGGATGAAATACTTCCGGCGGGTGCGTCCAATTCAACCCTGGGCACTTTGTTCCTCCGCGTCTAACCTTGCCTTATATTCTGCCATTCGAGAGCATGTGTCGGTTGAACAGGTGACGTTTGAGGTTTTCTTACTTGTACCCGGTCGTCTCGAAGCTCCGGTGCACTTTACCTTGCCGTCCTTGTAAACCATGAGGGTAACCTCGTCACGACAAATATCGCAGAAAATAGTGGCGGCAGTTACTTGCCAATCAGGCATGGCGACCCCCTGAATCCACAGAAAGTGGCTAATATTACTCTATCGACAAGTAAAAACACAAGCTGAAAAAGAAATAGTCCGTCTCCCGGATACGACGCCATCGCCCTGGTCTTAAAGCGATGGAAATAATCCGGGAGTCAGTTTATACTCAAATATACGTGGATTTCTCGACCAGCTCCGGAAAGGGTAACAGCATTTCCATTACATCATCAGAAATCGTTTTGAGGGCATTTTGCCTGCAGGAGAAAAAGTGACGCTGGTATTATTAGTTGGAACCGGCGGGTTCCTGGGTTCCATCGCCCGCTATCTGTTGAGCGGATGGGTGCAACGGTTGGTCCAGGATTCATGGTTCCCTTATGGCACCATGACGGTCAACATCGCCGGATGCCTTGTGATTGGTACGATTGCCGGGCTGGCTGAAAGCCGGGGAATACTCTCCCCGAACTCCCGGGCTTTCCTCCTGGTGGGGGTGCTTGGCGGATTCACAACATTCTCAAGCTTCAGCTACGATACAGTTTCTCTTTTCAATGGAGGCCGGACATTCGCAGCCTTGCTGAATGTCGCAGTACAGGTATTGCTGGGCATCACGGCCACTCTGTTGAGCTACAACCTGGTGCATAAAATAGGAGGCGCCCAATGATACTCCCAGAGGAAGGACAACTGCTGCGGATCTTTATCGGAGAAAGCGATCGGCACGGAGGCCTCCCTCTTTATGAATGGATAGTGCGTGAGGCACGCAGGCGCGGACTGGCCGGCGCCACGGTGCTCCGAGGTATCGCGGGATTCGGAGCAGGTTCCCGGATCCACACAGCTAATATCCTGCGGATGTCGCTTGACCTTCCTATCATCGTCGAGATAATAGATAAACCAGAACTTATCGAGGCTTTCCTTCCTGTGGTCGACGGTGTTGTAAAAGAGGGACTCGTCACAACCGAGAAAGCCCACATCAAGCTTTACCGTTCTCTCAAATCCGAACAGGCATAATTCCCAAAACATACATAATAGATGAGCGTATTGTCGTACTCCTCTTGAGTAGGAGGGATTATCAGACTCAAATTCTTTATAAAGGGTATTGACAGGCAGGGAATGGCTTGTTAGAATATATTCGCATGTTTGAATATTTAATAAAACCAATTGGAGGCCATACGTGCCGAGCCCACAACAAATAGAGATTTTCAAGATGCAGGCAGAGATCTGCAAAACCCTCTCAGACCCCAAAAGACTCATGATAGTTCATGAATTGAGAGAAGGGGAGCTTTCGGTCGGGCAACTGGGCACACGGCTGGAATTGCCCCAGGCCAACGTGTCACAGCACCTGGCCATACTGCGTAAACGAGGGGTAGTAGGCACCCGCCGTGAAGGCACAACGGTTTTCTACAGCCTGGCCAGCTGCAAAATAGGAGAGGCTTGCGATATGGTGCGTAACGTTCTCAGCGAACAACTGTCCGGCAACCAGGCCCTGTCTCAAATGCTTGCAGGCAAATAGAAATAATATTAGGAGGAATCGATGGCTGAAGAAGAGAAAAAGAAAAAGGTATCGATGGTGGTCTTTTCCGGGGACATGGACAAACTGTACGCGGCTTTTATCATAGCGACAGGCTCTGCCGCCGTGGGCTTTGACGTGACCATGTTTTTCACTTTCTGGGGCTTGAAAGCACTCCAAAAGAAAGGCGTCTCGACCGGTCATTCCCTCTTCGGGCGCATGATTGGCTGGGTCAATGGCGGGGACATATCCAAAGCCAACCCCAGCCGCTACGGGTTCCTCGGCATGGGCCGCTGGATGTTCCACAAGATGATGAAAAACAAGAACGTTTCAACCCTGCCCGAACTGCGCCAGCTCGCGGTTGACCTCGGGGTCAAGATGTATCCGTGCCAGATGACGATGGACGTTATGGAATACGAGCGCGAAAAATTCATCCCCGAAATAACCGATTGTGTCGGAGTAGGCTTCTTTATCGAACAAGCATCCCAATCCGCTTTCACAATGTTCATTTAATAATTTTATAAGGAGGATTTTATGGCAGACGAACTGAAACCCGACCTAGAACTGGATCTCAAGGGGCTTCTTTGTCCCCTACCGATGGTCCGCGTGAGCCAGAACATCACTAAAGTTGCCGTCGGCGGGATAATCAAGGCTACCGCTTCCGACCCTGGGAGCATGGCAGACATCCCCTCATGGGCCCGCACCACTGGCAATGAGGTTGTTAAAACCGAGAGAGACGGCAAGAATTTCGTGTTTTATGTCAAAAGGCTGAAGTAGGATGGACTGGTTTTCCTTTATAGTCGCCGGAATCATGGTTTACGTAGCCGTAGCCGTTTTTCTGATCGGCAGCATCTACCGTGTTATCCAGTGGCGCCGGGCGCCGAAAAGCACGGTGAAGCAGGGGATGTTCCCGCGGGCCGAAAACCCGTTTAAACGCACGCTGAAACTGGGTAAAGACAGCCTTCTTTTCCCCCAGGTGCTGGACACCGACCGCTGGATGTGGTTTTTCGTGATCGGCATGCACCTCGCGGGGATCGGCCTCTTTTTCGGGCACCTGAGGCTGCTGTTCGAAATCACGCCCCTTTATAACGCGCTGGGTGCCGGCGGGATGGAAACACTCGCCAGCTGGGTAGGCGGAGCGATCGGAATCTCACTTTTCATAGCTTTCACATACTTCCTTCTGCGGCGCTTTAAATCGCCTTACCGGGAGCTATCGGTTCCCGAGGATTATCTCCTCCTGTTGCTGATATTGCTGCTGGTCCTGCTGGGAGACCACCTGCGCCTAACTCATCCATTCGACCTGGCTAGCTACCGCGATTACATGTCCAGCCTGCTGCATTTTAAACCCGCTTTCCCGACAGCAATCACGTTTTCTGCGGATAAGTGGGTGCTGGACGCTCACGTCCTTACGGCCAACATGCTCCTCATATATTTCCCCTTCTCCAAACTGGTCCATGCCATGGGGGGCTTCGCCGGAAACCTCCTGAGGAGTGAATGATGGTTACGCGCGAAGAACAGGACCTGGCTGTCAAAATTCTGGATGAAAAGACCAATCGCCAGCTGCTGTATTATCTGGACATATGCACCCGCTGCGGCATCTGCAAAGATGCCTGCCACCAGTACGTAGCGACAGGCGACGTTCTTTATCTGCCTGCTTCCAGGGCGCAGCTGATACGCAAGGTATTCCGCAAATACTTCACGATCCAGGGGAAACTTATACCTTCCGTGGTAGAGGCGACCGCCCCAAACGACAAGCTGCTTGAAGACCTTTACCGCGCCTCGTACGCCTGCACATCCTGCAGACGGTGCATGTACTACTGCCCATTCTCGATAGACACCACCTGGTTCACGTCCATAGGCAGGGCCATGCTGGTCGCCATTGGGCGCGGCGCAACCATCCTCGGTGAACTGGCGGACGCCGCTATCATGAAGGGCGACAACATCGACATGTTCCGCGACATCCTGATAGACGGCCTCAAGGACACAGAGGATGAATTCAAAGCCAGGGTGGGAGACCCCTCAGCCACCATCCCCATCGGGAAAAAGGGGGCGCATTCCCTGTACGTGGCGCTCGCCGGGACCCATACCATCCTGCCCATGGCTATCATCTTCCACCAGGCCAAGGCTGATTGGAGCCTCTCGCTGTTCGAGGCCGCCAATTACGGCTATTTCTACGGCGACACCGCCAGGGCTAAAAAGATAGCACAGCGTTTCGTGGACGAAGCCAAGGCCCTCGGGGTCCAGGAACTCATCATATCGGAATGCGGACACGCCTACCGCGTGATGGAATTCCTGTACGAAGCCTGGGCGAAAGAGAAGCTTCCCTTCAAGATACGCGCTGTCGTGGACGTAATGCATGACTATATAAAAGAGGGACGAATCAAGCTCAAACCCGGCAGCCTGCTTGAACCGGTGACCTACCATGACCCGTGCCAGGTAGGGCGGAACGGCGGCTTTTATGAAGAACCCAGGAATATAGTGAAAGCCGTAGCCGCAGATTACCGCGAAATGACCCCCAACCGCGAAAAACAGTGGTGCTGCGGGGGCGGCGGGGGCCTTGTGGCGGAAAGCGAGTTCGACACTTTACGACAAGTGAGCGGACAGAAAAAGGTCGAGCAGATACGCAAAACGGGGGCCAAAGTGCTGGTAACGCCATGCGAAAACTGCCGGCTTCAGATAGAGATGCTCAATGAAAAGAATAATCTCGGCATACGCATCAGTTCGATGATGGACCTGGTAGTCGAGTCCATGGACCTGCCGGGGGCCAAACCCGCCTAGATTCAACCCTGAGCCCCACTGGAGGGCATGTGAACACCAAAGCGGGGAGCTTCTGCGCAGAAGCTCCCCGCTTTATTTTACGAAGTGACAGAAAGTCAGGAACCGATGCGGCTTTTCAGCTGCCCGCAGCCGCCTTTGATGTCCCGGCCGAAACTCCTCCTGAGGGTAACTGTGATGCGGAGCCGCTTCAATTCTTCTTCGAAGGCCAGGACGGCTTCGGGTTTGGGCGGCTTGTAGTCACAGCCCAGGGTCTCGTTGGCGGCTATAAGGTTCACGTGGCAGTTCATCCCACGAAGCAGATGTGCCAGTTCACGCGCCTGCACAAGGCTGTCGTTGGTCCCCTCGAACAAGCAGTACTCGAAAGTCATCCGCCGGCCGGTCGCCTCTATGTATGCTGCGCAGGCCGGGATCAGTTTATCCAGCGGGTATTTACGGTTAAGCGGAACAAGTTTGTTCCTCAGATCATTGTTCGCCGCATGCAACGAGACCGCAAGGCCCAACTGGAGTTTATCCTTGCTTAGCTTCTCGATGCCCGGTATGTGCCCGGCGGTGGAAATTGTGATATTGCGCGCCCCGAGTCCAAACCCCCAGGGCGCGTTGAGATGCTCTACCGCCGACATCACATCAAGATAATTGGCGAAGGGTTCGCCCATCCCCATAAATACTATGTTGGAAATTGTGCCTTTGTCCCCCAGCAGCCTCGCGAAGTAGAGCACCTGGTCGCATATTTCGGACACCGCCAGGTTGCGTTCGAATCCCTGCTGGCCGGTCGCGCAGAAAGGGCATCCAGTGGCGCAGCCCACCTGGCTGGAAACGCAAACGGTGTATTGCCCGGTGGATGAGGGAAGCAGGGCAGTTTCGACGGTGCGCCCTTCCCAGAGGCCAAGCAGGGCTTTTACGGTACCGTCCTTGGCTTTCTGGACTTCGATTTCTTCCACGCTCGCAACTTTGATCGTCTGGATCAGCTTGTCCCTGAGCGCTCTGGGGAAATCCGTCATATCATTGAAATTGGCAGCGCGCTTCTGATAAACCCAGGCCAGCAGGGCTTTGGCCCGATAAGCGGGCTCACCGAAGGAGGACATCAATTCCTCGGTTTTGTCAAGGCTGAAATCGGTAATAAAAACAGGTCGTTCAATCATAATAATCCCTTAAATCGAGAAATTTCGCAGGGGGATATTTACTTGCCGATGCGTTCGATGTCACGAGTCAGGAAGAAGCTCAGGACCGTCCTTATCCCGACGATGACCGCCAGGACCGTCACCTGTTCCAGTGTGGGCTGTGCGATAGTTCGCATGATATCGGCGGCGATGAGAAATTCAAGGCCAAGAAGCAGGTGGCGGCCAACGTAAAACCTTATCGTCTCGAGGGGAACGTCCTGGATGTTTCGCCTGGCCAAACCGTTGATTTCACCGCGCAGAAACAGGAAAGCCCCTACCAGCACGCCCCATCCAACCACCACCACACCGATGATACCGACCCCGAGCGCGACTTCATCCAAAAAACTCATTGTATTTATATCTTACGGCAAAAGCCTGTAGATAACAAAACAAGAGCCCTCTTTGAGCCCAGCAGGCTGCCGGCTAGAGAATCGGCAGGTAATGGGCGATCTCGTAATCGGTTATCTGCACCCGGAACTGGTCCCATTCCTTCTTTTTGTTCTCAACGAAGGCATTCAGGATATGGTCGCCGAGGGCTTTCCGCACGATATCGCTCTTCTCAGCCAACTCCACGGCTTCCATGAGATTGGAGGGCAGTGTTTTGATACCGCGTTTCTTCCTCTGGGCAGGCGTCATCTCGTAGACGTTCTCTTCCACGGGATCGGGCGGAACCATCCCCTTTTCGATGCCATCCAGCCCTGCCGTCAGCATCACTGCGAAAGTCAGGTATGGGTTGCATGCGGGATCGGGCGAGCGGTACTCGATACGGGTGGCTTTTTCCCGCCCCGGTTTGTACTGGGGCACACGGACCAGGTCTGAGCGGTTTCGGCGTGCCCATGAAATGTATACGGGTGCTTCATAGCCGGGGACCAGCCGTTTATACGAATTCACCCACTGGCTGGTGACTGCGGTTATCTCTGGAGCGTGCGCCAAAAGGCCGGCGACGTAACTCCTGGCCAGTTTCGAAAGATGATACGGGTCATTCTTGTCGAAGAAAGCGTTAGAATCCCCTTTGAACAATGACTGGTGCACGTGCATCCCCGAACCGTTTACCCCGAAAACCGGTTTAGGCATGAAAGTGGCGTAGACCCCGTTCTGGTAGGCGATCTGCTTTACAACCAGCCGGTAGGTCATCACGTTATCGGCCATCGTAAGGGCGTCGGTATAACGCATATCTATCTCGTGCTGGGAAGGGGCTACTTCGTGGTGCGAATATTCTACGCCGATACCCATCTGTTCCAGCGTCAGAACCGTGTCGCGCCTGAGATCGGAGGCTTCATCGAGGGGGGTCAGGTCAAAATAACCGCCCGCGTCCAGGAAACCGGTGCCCTGGGGCAGTTTGCCCTCGGGGTCTTTCTTGAAATAGAAATATTCCAGCTCTGGCCCCACGTAGAAGGTGTACCCCATGTCGGCGGCCCTTTTCAGGACCTTCTTGAGAGCGTAGCGGGGGTCGCCTTCGAAGGGCGTTCCTTCCGGCAACTGGATGTCGCAGAACATGCGGGCCACCGCGTTATGTTCCCTCGGCCTCCAGGGCAGGATGCAGAAGGTATCGGGGTCGGGCATGGCTATCATGTCGCTTTCGTCGATACGCGTATAACCTTCGATCGACGACCCGTCGAAACCCATGCCTTCTTCAAGCGCACCCTCGAGTTCTTCGACGTTGATGGCGAAGCTCTTGAGCATACCCAGTACGTCTGTAAACCAGATGCGGATGAATCTTACATCCTGTTCTTTGCATTGTTTCAGAACATAGGCTTTTGAATCAGCGTTTGATTTAGCAGGCATGGGCAACCTCCTATCGATGATTATATTAATTATAACACAGCGACCTGGGCTGAAAAGCTCCCTTTCGGGCTAACGCTTCCGGAAACAATAAAAAGAGGGCTGCCGTTAAATTGGCAGCCCTCTTTTTTCTGGAACGAAAGTTAAATGTCGAAATACATGTGGAACTCGTAGGGATGCGGGCGCATGCGGATGGCGTCCACTTCCTGGGTCCGCTTGTATTCGATCCAGACATCAAGGACGTCCTGGGTGAAGACCCCGCCTTTCAGAAGGAAGTCATGGTCTTTCTCCAGTGCGATCAGGGCCTGGTCAAGAGAGCCCGGAACGGTGCGGATCTTCGCCGCTTCTTCTTTGGGAAGTTCGTAAAGGTTCATGTCATGGGGATCCCCGGGATCGATCTTGTTCTGGATGCCGTCGAGACCGGCCATGAGAAGAGCAGCCAGGCACAGATAACCGTTGGAGGTCGCGTCCGGACAGCGGAACTCGAGCCGTTTGGCTTTCGGGTTCTCGTTATACATGGGGATGCGGACCGAAGCCGAACGGTTTCTGGCGGAATACACCAGGTTAACCGGGGCTTCGTACCCGGGAACGAGCCTTTTGTAAGAGTTGGTCGTGGGGGCGCAGATAGCCATCAGAGCATCAGCGTGCTTCAACAGGCCGCCGATGTAGTACTTGGCCGTCTGGCTGATAAGAGCATACCCGGCGGCATCGAAGAAGGTGTTCTTGCCTTCTTTGAACAGGGACTGATGGACATGCATGCCAGAACCGTTGTCCTTAAAGAGCGGCTTGGGCATGAAAGTCGCTACTTTACCATTCGCCTTGCAAACATTCTTTACGATGTACTTGAACCATTGCATCTGGTCGGCCATCTTGACCAGGGTTGTATAACGCATATCGATTTCACATTGCCCTGCGGTAGCGACTTCATGATGATGGACTTCTATGGGCAGGCCGGTTTCCATCATCTTGAGGACAATCTTGCTGCGCAGTTCCTGCAATGAATCGATGGGGGAAACGGGGAAATAACCTTCCTTGTAGCGCGGTTTGTAGCCAAGGTTATGAGAATTGCCGTCGGTATCGATGTTCTCTTCCCGGCCCGTATTCCAGGCGCCTTCGGACGAGTCTACATTATAGAAAGCCGAGTGCTCGTTCTGCTCGAACTGGACATTATCGAAGATGAAAAATTCGAATTCCGGGCCAAAATAGGCAGTATCGGCGATACCTGTGCTTTTCAGGTAGGCTTCAGCTTTGCGCGCGATATAACGGGGGTCCCGGCTATAGGGTTTTTTGGTCAAAGGGTCATAGACGTCGCAGATAATGGAAAGTGTTGGAGTTTCGCATGCGGGATCGAGGATTGCCGTCGACGCATCGGGCATAAGCAGCATATCGCTCTCGTTGATCGCCTGGAAGCCGCGGATGGAGGATCCGTCAAAGCCGATTCCGCCTTTCCAGAAATCATCGGAAACCTCAGCAAGCGTGATAGAGAAGTGCTGCCAGAGTCCGGGCAAGTCATTGAATTTGAGGTCGATGAATTTGACCCCGTTATCATTGCAATACTTTAGAACTTCTTCCGGTTTCATATCTCTCCTTATATATTTTTTCTACGGTTGGCAAGCCATCAAGGCCTTCTTCCGTATGCCACCAAATTGTATCTCTTGAATATTTCCACCATATTACAGGATTGCCAGTCACGCTAGCAACAGATTCCATATCCAGTTTGTTGAATCCGTCTGGAAGGCCTAAACAGCATCGATACCTTCTTCTCCTGTACGAATACGGATCACGTTTTCTACCGGGCTGATAAATATCTTGCCATCGCCCATCTCCCCTGTTCGGGCAGCAGTCATGATCGAAGCGGTTACTTTCTTTGCATCCTCGTCGACCACAACCACCTCGATTTTCAGTTTGGGCAGTAGGTCAACTCGGTATTCCCCGGCTCTCCATTGCAATACCAGCCCTTTTTGATGGCCGCGGCCCGAAACCTCGGTCACGGTTATGCCCATGTAACCGATATCCTCCAGACTTTTTTTGACAGCTTCCAGTTTTTCTTCGCGGATGATGGCCTCTACTTTTTTCATCTCATCAACCCCCCGTAAGCTCGTTCGCCATGCTGCGATATATCAAGGCCGACGATTTCGTCGACGGGTTTGACACGCAGGCCGAGCGTTTTATCGATAATTTTACCTATGACAAGCGTCCCAATGAACGCGAAGCCAGCTACCGCCGCCACCGCAACCAACTGCTTAAGGATCTGGATCCAGTTGCCGTCCACCGCGCCGGAGCCCGCCGAATTTATCGCTGTCGTAGCAAAAATACCAGTCGCGATAGCCCCCCAGATTCCGCCCATTCCATGGCAGGCGAAAACGTCGAGAGCGTCATCAAACTTAATCTTGCTTTTGATTAGTATGAGAGAGTAGAAACTGATAAAAGACACTACTATTCCTATCGCGATAGCTGCCATGGGTGTTACATAGCCTGCGGCGGGAGTGATAGCCACCAACCCGGCTACCGCGCCGGTAACAGCACCGAGTACCGCCGGTTTACGCTGCCGCCAACTGAGGAACATCCAGGTGAGTGAAGCTGCCGCGGCCGCTGTATTGGTGTTGAGAAAAGCGGATGAAGCGAGCCCATTGGCGGCTAGCGCGCTGCCCGCATTAAAACCGAACCAGCCGAACCACAGGATACCGGCACCCAGAACCACCAGCGGGATATTGTTGGGTTCCATGGGTTCATGGGGAAACCCTTTGCGCTTTCCAAGCAGCATAGCGAGGGCAAGCGCCGAGACACCGGCGTTGATGTGCACTACCGTACCTCCGGCAAAATCCAGGGCGCCAAGTTTAGCCAGCCAGCCTCCTCCCCAGACCCAGTGGGCAACCGGTGTATAGATTAAAGTCATCCACGCAACCGCAAAAACGATAAGAGAGCTAAATTTGATGCGCTCCACTACCGAACCGGTAATCAGGGCAACTGTTATGATTGCAAACATTCCCTGGTACATAGCAAACGCGGATTGCGGCACGGTCGTCGCATAAACAGCCGAGGGGAGCGGGCCAACCCCTTTCATCCCCAGGAAACCGAGATTGCCGACGAACCCTCCCAGGTCAGGGCCAAAACCAAGGCTATAACCATAGAGAACCCAGATGATCCCTACGATACCGATCATGACGAAGCTCATCATGAGGGTGGAGAGAAGGTTCTTGCGCCGCGCCATGCCGCCGTAAAAGAAAGCCAGACCCGGCGTCATGAATAGAACCATAGCCGCCGAGACTAAAAGCCAGGCGGTGTCACCCGAATTTATGGGCATACCAACACCTCTAAAATAGATTTTAGTTTATTCTATCGGAGAGATGTTTCCAGAATGTTACGTGCCGAACAAAGTGCCTGCTTGAAACAATCAACAACTAAAAGAGAATTTACCGAACAGCGAAATATCTTTAGTAATTCATACCCCTAAAATTAGGAGTTCATAGTTTCTTAATCATTACGCTTATGTTAAAAATATATTTCCGACTCAGGGAACTGTGGTTGGTTGTCAAGTCGCGCAAAGCGTTGTAGAAAACGCACCAGTTCTATGGACGGGCGGATTTTATCTGTCGGCCTCCTCCTGCTTGCGGAAACGGTAACCCATGTTGCGTACTGTATCAATGAAATTGTGCCCGGCGTCCTCGATCTTGCTTCGAAGGCGCCTGATATGAACATCTACTGTGCGGTCCCCTCCAAAATAGTCATACCCCCAAACGTAGTTGAGCAGCGCATCCCGGGAATACATCCGGCCCGGGTGGCTTGCGAGGAAGCGCAGTAACTCGTATTCACGAAAAGTGAGGTCAATCGCCCTCCCGCTGAGGAAAACTTCAGCCTGGGTTGTATTGATTATCAGGTCTCCGGCGGTCAGCAACTGGTCGGCGGCATGGCTTTCGTCTCCGATGATTTTCCTCACGCGCAGCAGTAGTTCATGTTTGTCGTATGGTTCCATGACAAAATCGTCACAGGGAAAATTTTTGAGTTCGCCCGTACGGGCCGTAAGAGCGTTCCTGCTGACCATGGCGATAAGATGAAGCCGGCGGTCCAGTTTCAAGGAACGGCAGAGTTCCTCGGTCTGCTCGAATGATTGTGCCCCGTCTACTTCTACGAGAACTACGTCCGCCCCGATATGGCTGACGTCTTCGGAGGGCACGGCGGTGTAGCAACTGAAACCTTCCGACTCGAGTTCGCGGGAAAACCTCCGGGCTAAATCTGCCTGTGCAACTATAAACAAGCGGTTCAATCGCTTTTCCTTAAAGTTAACAAAGGCGTACGGGCACACCCCTTTTTGCGAGAAATTCTTTCGCCTGCGCTACGGAGTATGTCCCGTAGTGGAAAATACTCGCCGCCAGAACGGCGTCGGCCTTTCCCCCGGCCAGTGCTTCGTAAAGATCTTCAAGCGAACCGGCGCCCCCCGATGCGATTACAGGAACATTCACTGCTTCGGAAATGGCCCGGGTCAGCTCGATGTCGTAACCCGTGCAGTGCCCATCGGCATCCATACTCGTCAGCAGTATTTCGCCGGCCCCCAGTTCGACTGCCCGCGTGGCCCATTCAACGGCATCCAGTTTGACAGGTTTCTGCCCGCTGGATACATATACCTGCCACCAGGTTTTTTCACCCTCGTTCTTTTTAGCGTCGATCGCCACAACCATGCACTGGCTGCCGAACCGGTCCGCACCTTCAGAAATGAGAGTGGGGTTCATGACTGCCGACGTATTTAAAGAGACTTTGTCGGCTCCGGCGCGCAGTAATTTATGTATATCCTGGATTGTGCGCAGCCCACCCCCTACCGTAAGAGGCATAAATACTTTTTCAGATATGCGCTCAACTACTCCGGCCATAGTCTGGCGCCCTTCCGGCGTCGCAGTAATGTCCAAAAAAACTAACTCGTCAGCTCCCGCTTTGTAATAAAAGTCAGCCAGCTCGACTGGGTCCCCTGCATCCTTTAATTGGACAAAACTGGTGCCTTTTACTACCCTTCCATTTTTTACGTCCAAGCACGGTATGATGCGTCTCGTCAACACTGTATTGGCTCCGATGCCATCTCTACAAAATTGGCATAAAACTTGAGGCCTAATTCGCCGCTCTTCTCCGGATGGAATTGAGTAGCGACCAGGTTACCGCGCGTCAAAACACTGCAAAAGGTGAGCCCGTAATCCGTAGTCCCCGAAACAACCGATACTTCGGCGGACTCGGCATAATAACTGTGCACGAAATAGAAGTTGGAGTTATCGGGGATCCCGGAGAATATCCTGTGCGGGCGCACCTGTTTAACCTGGTTCCAACCCATGTGGGGGATTTTCACACTGCCAGTAAGCATCTTCACTCTTCCGGGAAGCAAACCCATACACGGGGCCAGTCCACCTTCTTCGGTATCAGTGAGAAGAAGCTGCAATCCCAGGCAAACACCCAGCAAAGGCTTGCCTGAAGATACATGGATCTTGATGGGGTCTATCAGGCCTTTGGTGGCGAGTTCTTTCATGGCAGCCCCTGCTGCCCCAACGCCGGGCAGCACGACGGCATCGGCTCTGGATATGTCTTCCGAAGAGCTTGAAAGGACGGGGGTGCAGTCCAATATACGCAGGGCATTCACCACACTGCGTAAATTTCCAGCCCCATAATCTACGATGACAACAGAAATCGGCATGGTCATTAAATAAAAAACGGCAACCCAGTTGCCTTTATCATAATAAGGAAGGTTACCTGGACTGTCAAGGAACCATGATATCAAGGCCTGCAAAGAAAGACGCCGACTTGACGTTAACCTGTTAACAAGAAACCTGTGGTTCTACTTGCAGAAAGGACACAAGGGATAAACACAGGGCTCACAGTTCAGGCAAAGACCACCGTGCCCGAGCTCAGCTACCTCGGCCCTGGTTATCCTGTCGCCGGCCAGCATACGCGGAAAGAAAACCTCTATGACCGTGGCTTTGTTCCAGATAGCACACGCAGGCGCACCCAGGATGGGCACGCCGTCGAGGTACGCCACCAGGCACATGCTGCCCGGCATCACAGGAGCCCCGTAAGCTATAATTTCGGCTCCGGTCTGTTCCACGCCCTCTACTGTCACGTCGTCGGGATCGACCGAAAATCCCCCGCATGCGAAAATTATCTCACACCCGCGTGCTTTCATGTCCAGAATAGCGCCTGCAATCATGTTCTCATCGTCAGGGACAACGACGCTGTGTTCGATGTGGGCGCCAAGTTCTTCTGCTTTGTGTTTGATAGTATCTGTAAACTTATCCTGAATAAGTCCTGTATAAACCTCGCTGCCCGTGACCACCACTCCCACCTTTTTAAGTTTGAAGGGAATTACCCTTAAAACCTGGTCCTGTTTCTTGCACAAATCTTCAACTTTGCGCAAATCAGCTTCGGGCATGTAGAGAGGGATAATCTTAGTCCCCGCAAGCACCATTCCGGGATGGCAAACTGTATTATTATGTCTTGTAGCAAGGACTACGCCGTCAACTGAGTTTATCTGACTGAGCAGAGGCAGATCGACCTTGAAAACGCCGTTTGTGGTTGAAACGAGGTTGATGCGTCCTTCTTTGACGCCTGACCTGTTAAACTCACTCCCCGCAAAAGCTTCGGCGAGACGCCTGGCGGCCACTTCCTCATGGACCTCGCCGTCCTGACCTTCAGTAATAAAGACATGTTCTTTACCCATACTCAGAAGAATGGGAATGTCCTCTTTAGTGATTATGTGGCCTCGGGGAAAAGCGACTTCTTTGCACTTCCCAGGAATCACCCTGGTCATATCGTGGCCGAGCGTCAAACCGACGGCCTGTTCGACGTGTATCTTTTTCAGCATGCAGAACCTCCGGGATACAGCAAGTGCTTTTTTATATCTGGCTATTGTTGATTTTCAGGCTATAAGCCTTTGAGCCGTTTTTCGTATTCTTCTTTGGTATTGATATTGACTACCACGCCTTCGCAATCTACAGGCACTTCAAGGACATCCTCGGGATGAATTTTGAGCAATTCGCGTCCGCCGATATCGCCGGTCTGAGCAAGCAATTCAGCCCGGTATTTGGTCGAAATGATGATCGGATTCCCGCGTTCGCCTTTGCAAACAGGTAATATTATGCCTTTTTCTGAGTTCAGGGCAGTTTCGATCAGCTGGTTATAAACTTTAGTCGTTATCAGGGGCTGGTCCCCCAGCGCAATAATGATAAACCTGGCTTGCTGGTTTACCATACCAAGGCCGGTTACGAGAGAAGTGCTCATCCCTTTGGCAAAGTTCGGATTGAGAACTGAAAGGGCCCTGCGGTTGCCGATGGAAGCGTTTATCTCCTGGGCCTTGTTCCCCAGGACTACTATTACCTCACCGGCGCGCGAAGCAAGCAGACTGTCGAGCGTCCGCTGTATAACGGTTCGCCCGCCAAACGGCAGAAGCAGCTTGTTCTGCCCCATTCGCTCAGATTTTCCGGCCGCCAGTAAAATAGCGGACACAAGGGATGTTTTGGCTTCGCTCATCATGACTCCGGGTTTGAGAGTTTTGTTGAAGTTCGAATTGTTGGATTCAAACGACTTTATAGTATGTCATGAAAAGTGAGCAGGGTCAAACGTATCGGTACATTTCAGGCCTACATTATTTTAACAACGTTTGCGAGCTTGACTCGCCTGTGTCCCTGCTCTATGCTATGCCCGAATTGGCCAGGGGGGAAATGCCGTTTTGACAACAATATTGTCAAACGTCGATAATTCAGGCTGTGGGAATTAACCACAAGTGTCCAGGCGGAATCAAATGAACGGAACAGTTTACATCGTAGGCTTGGGCCCAGGGAGGGCCGGTTTGATCACTCCTGAAGCCCTGGCGGTTATTCAGAAAGTGCCGACGGCCATCGGACAGCCAGAATGCTTCAATCTGATTGAGGAACTGGTCAACGGTAAAGAGATCATCTTCGAACGCCAAAGTCCTCTTGAAGTCAGCCGGTTGGCAGTGGAAAAAGCCCTGTCGGGAAAGGATGTTGCCGTGGTGTCCTCAGGTGACCCGGGAACATTTGCCATTGCCTCGACATTCCTCGGATATATCAAGGACAACCACATCTCTCTTAACGCGCGCGTCATCCCAGGGCTAAACCTTGCGGGATACGCCTCTTCACTGATGGGGGCTCCGCTGGGCAATGATTGGGCCAGCATTACCCTCACAGACCAGGGGACCCCTTGGAATGTAACAAGACGCAGACTTGAAGCTGCCGCGGAGGCGGATTTTGTCATCGTCATTTATAATCCCGTAGGCAAATTGGGACAATCCCGGTTAAAGGAAACATTCAGTGTCATTTCGGGTTTACGGACCGCCGAAACCCCCGTCGGTCTGGTCAGCCACGCGGCCTCTCCGGATGAAAAAATCGTCCTTACCACAGTCAAGGCGATGGAGGGGGTAATCGTCCCCACAGACACTCTAGTAATAATCGGCAATTCGCAGAGTTACGTTGCCGACGGTAGATTCAACACCCCCAGGTTTTATAAAGAAGGGACAGGGTATTAAAAAGCGCCCCCTTTCTCCTTTTAAGAAGGAAAAGGATACAATTGGCAATAAAGTTGACCGTACCATTTTGAGCCATCTCTGGAAATAAAAAGTTCCGCCCAATGGCAAATATAGAAGGCCAAGCTAAGGTAGAATGCTTGTTTCAAAAAATGAACGGTGTTTTGTGAGGCAGGGGTGGGATTTTATGGATGCAATGTCGACGGCAAAATATATGTCGGTGGATCAACCAGACTCGCTGAGGTTGCGGTGACCGATACATAAACCTTTTTATCCGTTAACCAACTGTACATTTCGGAGTTTTCGTCGAAAAAGGCTACGTCCGCCATCACGCCAAGCGTGCCGGTAACAGTCGGCTCAAGTACAAGCTTTAGCTCGAGAGGGATGCCTTCCTGAAGCGCGCCCCTCCAATAATCGTCTCCGATGATTAATTGGAAACCACTGGTGCGCCAGTTAACACCGATTTGGGCTTTAGGCAGGTCGCCATCCAGCGCCACAATGACGCAGGTCAATTCGGCTTTCTCATGCAAAGCGGGCAGGCTGGAAAATGACAGTTCAATACTCACCTGGGGGGGCGATTTCAACGGCGGGCTTTCCACCGTATCTGCCCCGTCTTTGAATACATAAAGAGTGAGGGGGACAGAAAGAACGTAAACACCCCCCGCCTCGTGCGGAGAATAATAGCAATCACTCTGAATTGTCCATTTCCCGACGCTTGTTGCCTTTATCACCGCCTTGAGTTCGAGAGTCTCACCTTTCGCGAGGTTTCCACTCCACTCAAGATTTCCGCTGATTATCTTAAGCTCGGGAGGCATCCGGACAGACGCTTGAATCAGATTCGCGTCAGCCAAAGCGGTCATTGTAAAAATCAATTCCGCCGTTTTGCCGAGCGACGGAGGGTTTGGGATCGATAAATGAGACTGAATAACGACTGGTTCTCTTGGGAATTGATTGAACCCAACCGGGTTGACCCCGCCCTCGCCGGGAAGGTCCTCGAGTTTGTCGCTGAAGAAACCTCGGTCGGTCAGAATCAAGGCGTAGAGAGTGTTAGAACTGTTTTCTCCCCGGCCTTGTGACCGAGTGACCGATGTATTGGCTGTGATCTGGCACGTTCCTTTCTGGACTGCCTGAATAGTCGCCTTGATCTCCACCCGGCTTTGATCATTCAATACGCCTTGCCACTGCAGATCGCCTTCAACCAACTCAAACCTATTGGAAAGAGTCACCCCGGCTTCAGCGTTCACGCTACCAACTGACGCACCGCCAGTTTTGGTTATGTCATTGTTAATCCAAAAAGTGTATATGACCTGTATCGGCTTTCCGAGCAAAGGGGCACTCGACAGCGTGAGATTCCCTGCAACCAGGGGCGGAGGCCTGGTGGCAGGGCATCCTGATACCAGGGGGATGAGGAACAGCAGGCAGGCGATGGAGATTATTGTTTTTATTACGGCGATTCTGGAAGCTGCCATAAACCCAGTATAGGTCGGCGCGCAGGGGTTTACAACAAATCGCATCTTCGGATTTAGAAAGAACAGAGGGCGGGTTTGAAACCCACGTGAGTGGTAGCTAAACAACGTTGAGTAAAATCGTAGCAAAATTCGATGAAAATCGATGAAAACGGTTCGTTTTTGGGTACTGACTCAAGCGCCTTTGCCTGGGTTCGTGGTAAAAACGGCGTCAACCTTTTTAGGGTGGAACGATTTTAATCAATTATTCTTGTATTGATTAATGTATATCAGGAATATGGCAACCATAGAAAGGGGAGAGCAACGTCCTTAGCTTCAACCTCTGTAGTGAGTAAGGCGACTTGATTAGCAACATGTATGGCCCCACGAAAAATACAAAGCGGGAATAGGAGCCGATGCCAATTCAAGGAGGGTGTTTCCAGCATCCGTGACAATTGAATTTTGTGATATGCCCTCATTTGATTGAGACGCGCCCTTATCGAAAGAAGGGGGCGCTTCAGTTTGACCGATTGCGCTCTCTACAGGGCAGGTGGTTCCAGTTCGTCCGGCTTCACACCCTTCGCCATTTCCGTGGCTTGCACGATCGCTTCCACAACCGGTTCAAGCTTTGTCGCATCATAACCCACGTCGAGAACATGAATATTGTCGGGCAGTTCAGCGAGGCTCAATGCACGCGCTATCGGGGTTTCGGCCGGGGATAATGATCCCTCCATCCCTTCAGACGGGTTTGTTCCTGAGGATAAAACCACGGTACTGGCTTCCTGGGGCTTGAAGGCTTCAGGCGGCACTTTCACACGTGATACGACGTAACTGCCAAGGCTCGGATTAAGCACCCTGTTGTGGCGTACGATATCTTCAACGCGCTTCGCGTCATACCAGTCATCTTCTTCCATAAACTCGATTATTACATCAGGTCTTGCCAACCGGTAATAATCCGCAATCATCTTCAGGTCGTCGGGGTTCTCGTCAGTAACATGCACCATCATATCCGGCCAAAGATTTGCGTTGCCGAAGTCTTTATACGTTTGTTTCAGGTCTATCCAGTCCATCTTTTCGCTGACCAAACGGGCTTTCCACCGCGGGAGATACCACCGAAGGAGCAAACTGACGAAAGCCTGGGTACGTCCGGAATAAATCAACTGGTTTGGGACCACGAATGATGCCCGCACGAGGTTATCGAAAACAATCTTCTTGGACTCAACTACATCCGGGACAAAATCACCTTGGTTGCTCCCGATGATGTCCCCTTCCATGGTCGGTCCCGTGTAAAAATCTTGCGTTTTCCCAGCCCACAGACGTTCCGGGGCAAGAAGATTCAGCAGGGCCAGGGATCCCCATCGTTCGTAGCCCTCGCGAAAGAGCATCTTATATGATTCCGAGATAGCGGTTTCACCCGTACGGGTGAAACCCTCCAGATCGACTTTGCCTTTCAACAGTTCAAACAGGGGGTCGAAAATCACCCTCATCAACCCGTTAACAGGGTCAAGCAGGAACCAATTTAGGCTGGCATCGATTTCAATCGACTCAAGGTGCATCTCTTCTTTCGCGGCCTTGGCCGCTTCAGAATAGGCAACGCTGAGAACATAGCTTTTCTCGAGTTGGGAGGCGAAACGCTCTTTGACAAATCCTGCCCGCACTTTGTCGAACAAGCTATAAAATCCCGGCCTTATGTCACCCGGTATCACGATCGAAGTTGCATCGATTTCTATGCTCGGATGCGCCGTGATAAATTGTTTAAGCTCTTCGTATGAAATTTGCCAGGTTTCCACCATATTTATCTCCCGAATCCCGCATCGATATTATGATTCAAACCTTATTTTTATATAAATTTCAAATATGGGTTTAAATTGAAACAGATCCCGGCGACTTTTCGCCAGAAGCCCGTTTCACGGAAATCATTTCCGCCAGAATGCTGACAGCGATTTCTTCCGGAGTCTGGGCTTTGATGTTTAATCCGATGGGGGCATGCGCACGGTCAAGATCTGTTTGTTTAAATCCTTTTTCCAGCAGGTGAGCGAAAACTGCTTGATTTTTGGTTTTGCTGCCTATCATACCGATATATTTTGCCGGGGTCTTCAGAGCCCCTTCGAGAGCGGTTTCATCACCCTTGTGTCCATGGGTCACGATAACAATATAACTACCCTTCTCAATGTTAAGGCGGGCATAAGCCGGAATTATTTCAGAGACGACGACTTCGGCAGCGTCAGGGAAACGGGCTGCGGTGGCAAAATCAGGGCGCTCGTCGATAACACTGATTTTATATCCGACGATAGCCGCCATCTTTGCGAGCGGAACGGCGATGTGGCCCGCACCGAAAACAAACAGGGAAGGAGCGCCGCCTATAGGCTCTATGAATACTTCTGCGTCGCCCCCGCACAGCATGCCGAGTTCGCCGCCTTTGCTCAACCGGTATTCGATTTTTCTAGCCTTGCCTGCACGGATGACCTCCAATGCGTCTTTAATAGCTGCTTTTTCTATGGCGCCTCCGCCGATGGTGCCCATTATGGAGCCATCCGGCTTCACGAGCATCTTGGCGCCTTCTTCCCGGGGGGTCGAACCTACCGACAAGATAAGCGTAGCCAGTGCGGCCTCCTGGCCCGCAGCACTCAACCGCACTATTTCAGCATATATGTCGTTCTGCATGATTTCCTCCGTTATTTAATCGATTCCGTCTCAAAAACATTGTAGGCGGATTTGGAATTTTTAAGAGAGCCCGTTACAACGCGCGTTATCGATGGGTTACGCCGCGAAAGTATGGCAGCAGCCAGGTCCCGGACACCCGCACCGCCGGAGACCAGGTCTGACTTGTTGATGAAAGGGATGATGCGCGCCGACACGGGGCTGAACTGAGAGATGCCTCCCTTGGCTGTGATGAGAGTGGCCATTATTTCCGCAGTTATACATTTGCCTTCAGGTAAACCGGTCAAACGCGTGATCAATTCTGTGCGGAAGGCAACTTCACCGGACAGCTTCGTGTTCAAAGCGTCAATGCCGGCTACCCCAATTACAAGCGTCGTTGATGACGGGATGACCGGTTCGGTAGCATTGGGGGCTTTTATGGGTTTGCGCCCGGCCCCGTCTGCTTCATTGATGATATAATCGGCGAGTTTCAGATCTGCGATTTTGTCTATCGTTTCCGGGAGCAGTCCTTTGAGCTTCCCGTCGCCCGGCCTTAAACGGGCCGCCGTCACATGCCGGTGCCGCGCGATTTTCTCTTTCAAAAGAGAAATCAAAATCTTTTCATCTTCTTCGACGATGACGCAGGGGGATTCGGATTGAGATGGTTCCATGATCCTCGTGGTGGTAGTGGTAATCACCGTTTTTCCACGCTTCTGCAATTCATCCGCCAGGTGAAACATCATCGTGGTCTTCCCGCCGCCACCTACAAGGCTGACGATCTCTGACGGACGCAGTTCGAAAGCCTCGGTCAGGCTGGAGGTTGTTTTCACCTCGGCAAGATCGGACCGTCGGGTGATCAGGATCCATACCCCGCCTTCTTCGGTTATCAAGGATTTATTTTCAAGCCCATTGGCTTTGAGCATGTCCTTAAGAAAGCTGATTTCGACTCTTCGCCTGCCCAACCGGTCATTCAAAACACGGGATTCCTCAGCGATACCTTCGATAACGCTGTTCGGAATGCCCTTTCCGTAGCCCCCGCCGACAAAAGCAAAACCGCCGGGTGCGAGGATGCGGTTGATTTCAGACAAGATACGCGGCTTGTCTACCAGAAAAAAGAAGGCGCCCCTCAGGATGACCAGGTCAAAGCTGTCATCTCCGAATGGCGGATTGTCCATCGACGCGTCGACAATCTCAAAACGAGCACCCAGTCCTCGCTTGCCTATCTCTTCGTTCAGGACATCCAGGTACGCCCCGTTGTCGTCGGCCAGTGTGAATTCCAAGGCCGGATAACGGTCCGCCAGGTCAAAGGAGATGCCACCAGAAAATGGCCCCAGTTCCAGCACTCTGCCGTAAGTTCGCCCGTACCCCTCCATGATCTGCGAAGCCAGATAAGGATAAACATCCCGCCAGAGGTCATTTACTGCCTTTAAATCCTGAATATCTATGCCGGTTCTCCGTTAAATATTGAAATGGTCCAATATAGCTTCGAGTACACCGCCCGAGATAGTGCGTCCCTTGTCCGAAATCGTGAAACAGTATTCCTTGTTCCCGCGGGGATCCACGTCGCCCGCTTTGAGGCCCCTGGTGACGGGGGTCCCGTCCCGCAGAAGGCCGCGCACGATTCCGGGAATAACGGTTTTCACAGGTTCTTTCCCGACGAAAGCGACCGTGTCGCCCGCCTTTACCATGTCACCGATCTTCTTGACGGTTTTAATAGTCCCGTCAGCCGGCGAACGCATGACACGTTCAGTGGTGAATCCCCCGATGTTGCCGGGGTTGCCGGTGTCGGCTTCGGCGATGCCTTTACGTATCACCCTGCCGAGATTATGCCCGCGGTTAGTTTCGATAACGACATGCACATCCTTGCCGGCTTCAAACCCGATGCCCAGCCCGATGACCAGTTCCGCATCAGTTATTTTGGTGCCCAGGTTCTTTTTTGCGATTATGGCATCGATCTCTATGTCGGGCTTGATATCGGAAAGGATAGTGATGTCAGGATCCACGATGAGCGCAAGCTGCCCTGCTTTCCAGGCGGCCCGCGTTTCACCGGCAGAAGAAACCAGCCGGGCGGTTTTGCCCTCAACCGTCTTCGTGCCTTCGTAAACCGCTTCGCAGAAAGACACATTGCGCCGGACGGCCTGGGGTTTTGAGACCTCGGTCATAATGACTTTGAAATGGCTGTCGGCGAGACGGCAGGCCATCGCGGTTGCGAGTTCACCGCCGCCCCTGATCAGCACTTTCAGATTTTTAACTGGCATATTTTTCTCCTAGTCTTTAGTAAATCCTGGATCTATCCGTTTGCGGCCGGGATGACGATAAGGTTTTCCGGCGGAAAATGGAGCAGGCAGGTTTGCCCGTCCTCAAAACAGAGCGCGTTCGATTTTGAAATCGTGGCGTTGATATAATGCTTCGCCTGCTGGTCGGACTGCACGTGGAAGCGATACGTAACGCTTGATATCCCTTCCACAGCCTGAAGTATGCGGCTGGGGAAAACATTCTCGCCTTCGGCTTGTTTCAGGTCGACGTATTCCGGGCGGATGCCTACGGTCACTTTCTGACCGGGAACCAACCCTGCGTCCGGGTTGAATAACGCTTTCAACGGAACGTCCCAGGCGACGATATTGATCCAGGCGAAAGGCCCGTCGAGCCGCGTTACTATCCCGTCCATCAGGTTCCGGACCCCCGTCAGGCGGGCCACGGTGCGGTTTACCGGCGAGGCGAATACCTTATGCCTGGTATCGCACTGGGCGATGCGCCCCGCCTGGTAAATGGCTATCTGAGAACCAAGTTTATATCCCTCGGCCAGGTCATGCGTCACGAGGATCATGCTGCCGTGGTATTCCGTCTGCAGGGCCAATAATTCGAGTTCGAGGCGCTCTTTGAGCTGTGAATCGAGAGCGGAGAAAGGTTCGTCCAGCAGGAGCACTTCGGGGTCGGGGGCCAGCGCACGGGCGATCGCCACCCGCTGCTGCTGTCCTGCGGAAAGCTGCCTGGGATAACGACCTGTCAGCGGAATGATGTTCATGATATTCATGAGCCGTTCCACCTTGAGGTTCACTTCGTTTACCGGAAGGTGCCGGATACTGTAAGCCACGTTTTCCATAACCGTCATGTGGGGGAAAAGGGCGTAATTCTGAAATACGAATCCCACTTTTCGCTTCTGGGGGGGCAGGTTTATACCCGCTTCCGAATCGTAGAGCACTTTACCGTTGAGTTCGATACGCCCTTCATCCGGTTTGGTAAGACCGGCGATGCATTGCAGTGTCATGGTTTTCCCGGACCCGGAAGGCCCCAGCACTGCCAGCAGTTCACGGTTGACCGAGAAATCGACGTTGAGATCGAACCCCGGCAAAGACCTTTTGATAACAGCTTTAAGCATGGGCGTTCGATAACTCCGTCACGTGATGAGGAAACCCTTGGACCTCGGAGTGCGGCCTTTCCAGTAGGCTATGGCTGCCAGGGCGGCAAACGAGATGACCAGCACGATGCCGACCAGTACGAGGGCCTGGGATTTTTCCCCGGCCTGGATATCGAAATAGATGGCCACCGGAATGGTCGCGGTCCTTCCCGGGATATTGCCCGCAAGCATCAATGTGGCGCCGAATTCGCCGAGAGACCGGGCGAGGGCCAATACGGTGCCTGCGGCGACGCCCGGCCATGCGAGAGGCAGGGTCACGGTCCAAAAGACCCGCCATTCGCTGGCCCCGAGGGTGCGGGCGGCATCCTGGATATTGGGTTCAACCTGTTCGAAGGCGCCCCTCGCCGTGATGTACATCAGGGGGAAAGCCATTACCACGGCGGCTATGACGGTCGCCCACCAGGAAAAAACTATCGTCGTTCCGAAATGGAGGAGCATCTTACCGAGCGGGCCGTTCTTGCCGAACAGCAGCAGCAGGCCGTAACCGACCACGGTAGGGGGCAAGACCATCGGCATGATGAAAAGCCCGTCAATGACGCTCTTCAGGCGGCCCGAATAACGCGCCATCCAGCGGGCGGCGGCGATGCCGACAAAAAAAGTGACGAAAGTAGCCACCAGGACTGTTCGCAGCGAGATCCAGAGCGGCGCCAGATAAAGGTCGGTCATCGGTCTAAAACGGCTCTCCTTAGATAACTCAAAGCGACATTCGCCAATATCATTTCGACACTATAAAAAAGAAACCTGAAACAAGTATTTCTATATTTATGAGAACGATAATCAGTGCTTATCGTTCCCCCTGACATGAGTAAAGCCGCTTGCAGCGGCTTTCTTCCGGGATATTGTAAACCTTTTTAACATTGTCCGGTAGATCCTGCCGCTCGCCCGATTACATCCAGGGCAACACACGGGAGGGGGAGGCTAATCTTTAAGTCGGGGCTGGCTGACCTCGACACCCTGGTTTCCCCCGGCAGGACCTACCGTCGGAACAATCTAATTAAGCCAGGTGCGCTCCAGCACACCGGCGTCGCCCACATCGACCTCGGTCAGCTCCTTGAAATGATGTTTTATCACGTCCCTGCCGCCCGCGTTGCCGCGGACCTTGAGCAATTCGGGAAGCAGCTTGGCGTCAAATATAACGGGATGCCCGCGCATCTGGGAATAAGAGGGCACGACCACTTTGGAACCGCCTTCGCGGTAGGCTTTTATCAAAGCGGATATCACTTCGCGTGAAACGAACGGCCGGTTTCCCAGCGACAGCATGACGGCGCTTGTCACCGACTGAAGCATCTTGAGACCCCCGCGCAGGGACTTGCTCAAGCCTTCGCTGAAATCATTGTTCACCACGATAGTCACATTCTTGCGGCTGAGCTCTTCGCGGGCCTATTCGGCGTGGTCTCCTACCACGATAATCAGGTCGTCGACGCCGGATGCAAGAAAGGTATCGGCCAGGGAAGAGAACGGCATCGTATCCGCATAGGCTGTGCGCCCCGCAGCCAGCACCAGGGCGGATATATGGGGATGGGAATCGATGACCGGAACGGGGACTTGCAGGGAATTCACGCCCAGGACCTGTATCTCGGTCGCAGAAACACGGTAGACGATCCTCGCATCGGTCATCGTCTGGTAAAGAAGGATATCGTCCCGGCCCCATAATTTGAGTCCCAATCCGGGAGCCGACTGCAATTTTTCGAGGCTCTTGCGGACGAACCCGGCTTCGAATTCCCCGATATTCGCGATATCGGCGGCTGCCTGGGGGGTAAGCATAAGCTTATACATGGGAACGTTTGGCTCCGTTAACTTCAAGCATTACGCCCCCGCGGGCCTGGTTCAATCCCTGGTCGACGCGATGGGCCCACTGGCGGTCTTCCAGCAATTTGAGGGTTTCCACCATGCGAGAATATTCGGCGTAATCCATGACGACTGCGACCGGTTTCCCGTGTTTGGTAACCATGAAGCGATAAGGCTCGCTCTCGATTTTGGACAGGAGCGGCAGAAATTTTTCCCTCGCCTCGGTTATAGAAATAGCTTCTAACATATCTTTTACGGAATAATGTACATTTTTCTGAGCATTTTGTTGAACCAATATATCACCAGCGATAGTGGTTGTCAATAGGCATAACGCCCTTCTGTTCTATGTTGTACAAAATATTTCCTCTATTGTTATGTGCACCGATAATTTATCCATATTTGCCTAGCCCCACCCCCGTCTCCAGGAAATGGGCCCGGGTCGCGGCCCGGGATGACAGGCGAAAGAAGCAGGAACAAAATTGCCACAGCCTGTGCGTGGCTTAGTAATGACAAACGCAGGTTCCGGATCCCCGTGACTCCCCGATCTTCCAGGGCTAGACTCCCGGATAATACAATCACTCGTATTGGATAATTAGAACATTTGTGCTATTATTAGTTTGTACCCTGCCGGCACTTTATACCGGGCTGATTAACAAAGAGACACGAATATCTTGAAGAAACTAACAAAAGAACCCGGAGGATGGATATTAGTTTTGTTAAAACGAAAAACGAATGCTATGCCTGTTCCCCGACTGTTGAAACTATTCGTTTCCTTGAAAAGACGCTCTCTGTTATGTCAATACCGGCAACGCTTCGGCATCCACGCCAGGCAATGAAATGGATGACAAATAGCTTTGAATGCAGTGAACAACATAATTCTGTCGATCAATAAAGGATGAAGTACGGGATTGTCCTTTGCTCTGGATCCCGACTCGTGGGTCGGGATGACCCATCCCACGTGCCACCGTCATTGTCGGACTTGCTCCGACAACCCAGATACCAGGTGCGATGACATTTAGTATTGTTTCGCTACGCTCAACAAGGAAAAGGAAATGGATCCCGGGTCGCCACCTGAGATGACATATATTAAGGTTGGAACGTCCTGGAGAAATACAAACATCTTCAAAACGACTCTGGATCCCTCGAAAATAAGAACCCGGGGAACAGCCCGAGGTCGAGGGCCGGCAATGTGACGGACTCAAATAGCGGAGAGGCCCGATCCGCGGGTATCATTTTTCGAAGTGATATAATAAAAAGCGGAGGGAAATACAATGGAAACCAAGAAGAATGCTGATAAAACGCCTGCGCAACAGAAGATAAAAGTCACCAAAAACGGCCCTTACCTCGTATCTGGCGGGATTCCGCTTTCCGCGCAAAAAATACGCGTAGACTCCGACCAGCAAAGCCACGGCTGGCAAGAAGGACAGAAATTCCCGGCACAGGAAAATTACGCGCTGTGCCGCTGCGGTAAAAGCGCCAATAAGCCATACTGCGACGGCAGTCATGTGAAGGCACATTTCGACGGAACGGAGACGGCTTCCGACCAGACTTACCTGAAACAGGCCAAGGTTTTCAACGGGCCGGACCTCAAGCTGACCGACGCAGGGGAATTCTGCGCCAGCGCGCGGTACTGCGACAGGGCCGGGGGAACCTGGACCCTCACCGATAACTCAGATAAGGCGGAAGCCCGAAAAACCGCTATCGAAGAAGCAGGCGAGTGCCCTTCCGGGAGGCTCATAACCTGGGACAAGAACGGGAAACCCATCGAGCCGCATTTCGAACCTTCCATCGGACTCGTGCACGACACGCTATACAACAAGATGGGCCCGATATGGGTAAAGGGCGGGATCGCCGTCGAATCTGCGGAAGGCAAAACCTATGAAGTCCGCAACAAGGCCACTTTGTGCCGCTGCGGCAAAAGCGCCAACAAACCATTCTGCGACGGCAATCATCTGAAATAGCAGAAAATAACCTCAAATAAAAACATAAACAGCCAGCTGCGCCCGTGTTTACACACGGGCGCTTTTTATCTTCGAGCCATTCAACGACGTGCCCCCGGATTGGAACTGCCACTCTACGGACCGGGGGGAAAAAAGCCGTCCCGTCAAAAATCGGGATTTAGGCTATAATTACTTTTATGAGAGTCATCGCAGGCACAGTCAAGGGATTCCCCATCAAGATGCCTAAAGGCACCCCTACCCGCCCGGCAACGGAACTGGTGCGGGGGGCCATCTTTTCGATACTGACGTCTTCGGTAGACGACTGGTCACGCGTTCTCGACCTATTTTCCGGCTCGGGGTCCCTCGGCATCGAGGCGTTAAGCAGGGGCGCCGGAAGCGTGGATTTCGTAGACCAGGAATCAAGATGCTGTGCTATAATCAAGGAAAATCTCGAGAAAACCGGGATGCTAGGCAAGGCCAGGGTACACTGTACAACAGTGGGCAGGGCCATAAGTTCGTTTAACGAAGAGTTCGACATAGTGCTCATGGACCCGCCTTACAAAGACACCGGGATAGGCACAATCATCGAACAGCTGGCGGCCTCGAAGGCGGTGGGTCCGGACACGACGGTAGTGATAACGCACTCGTCGAGGTTCAAATTCCAGCCGCAATACGGAGCGCTCGTCATGAAACGCGAGATACGGCACGGAGACAGCACGATAGCCATTTTTCGAAAGGAACAACTGAATTGACCATAGCCATCTACCCCGGCAGTTTCGACCCCATAACGAACGGCCACCTGGACGTGGCCCAGCGCGCGGCGCGCGTATTCGATAAAGTCATCATCGGCGTCTACGACACACCCGAAAAGAAACTCATGTTCAGCCAGGCGGAACGAGTCGAGATGGCCCGCCTCGCGGTTAAAAACATACCCAACGTCGAGGTCCAGCCTTACAGCGGCCTCACAGTGGGTTTCGCGCATAAAGTAAAAGCCCCCGTCATGGTGCGGGGACTGCGGGTCAGCGCCGACTTCGAGTTCGAATTCGACCTCGCCATGATGACGAACAAACTGTCACCCGAACTCGAGATGGTCTGCTTCATGGCCAGCCCCCAGTACCAGTTCCTCAGCTCCAGCCTCCTCAAGGAAGTCGCCAGGCTGGGCGGCAAAGTGGACGACTGGGTTCCGGCGAACGTCGCCGTGGAAGTGAAGAAAAAAGTGTCCGCTCTCAAATGATCCCTATTAATTAAGGATTATAATCGGAGGTTAAATCGAAAATGGCTTACAAAATCAGCGACGACTGCATCAGCTGCGGGGCCTGCGAATCGGAATGTCCCAACAAGGCCATCAAGGAAGGGGGCAACATCTACGAGATCAACCCCGACCTGTGCACCGAGTGTGTGGGTTCATTCGCCAAGCAGCAATGCGCAGAGATCTGTCCCGTCGGGGCCCCCGTCCCGGACAAGACACACCCCGAGGACCGCGAAGCTCTCCTGGCCAAGTGGAAAAAGAGCCATCCCGGCGAAACGCCCAAAGTAACTTAAGCACGCTGTTTTAACGGGGAGGCCATAATCTCCCCGTTAAACTTTTTCCGGTAATGGAATCTTTTCTATCCTGAGTCTTCTAATCCAAAACGGAGGTCAAGCCAGAAATGAAAAAATACAAGTGTTCGGTCTGCGGTTACATCTACGACCCGGTCAAGGGCGACCCTGACAGCGGAATCGCACCGGGGACGGCCTTCGAACAGATACCGGCAAACTGGAGCTGTCCTGTTTGCGGCGCAAGCAAGGGTTCGTTCAAGCCGATAAATTAACTGCCAGCGCCATGGAAATCGGCAAAACAGTCTATTTCGCCGACAGGAAAGGCTGGCACGACTGGCTTGAAGCCAACCACGATAAAGAGAAGGCGATCTGGCTGATAAACCCTTCCCTGAAGTCCGGCAAGCCCCGGATCCTGTATAACGATGCCGTAGAAGAAGCCCTTTCTTTCGGCTGGATAGACAGCCAGGTGAAACGCGTCGATGAAAACTCGACGGCACAGCGGTACTCCCTCCGGAACCCCTCCACAAAATATTCTCAGCCCAACAAGGAACGCCTGAAAAAGCTCCTCACGGAAAACCGCCTGGACACGTCGGTAAAAGCGTCAGCCGAGAAGGCCCTCGGCGAAGAGTTCGTCTTCCCTCCCGACATCATGAAGGCCATCAAAGCGAACAAACAGGCCTGGACTAATTACGGGAATTTCTCTCCGTCTTACCAGAGGATACGGATAGCTTATATCGAGGGCGCCCGAAAGAGGCCCGAGGAATTCAAAAAAAGGCTGGACAACTTCATCAAAAACTCCGCACAGAATAAGCTCATCGGCTACGGCGGTATAGAGAAATACTTCTGAGTTTATTCCGGCTTGCTGAAAGGCCGGTACTCCAAACCAAGCTGCTTACCATTCTGTATCAACCTGAGGATATCCCCGCTTCCCGGGCAGCCGGCGATTACCACCCAGGCGGTATCCGAGTCCACAGGTTTTCTCTGGTGAAAGGGATACTTGCGGCAAACCGAAGGCTTTATGTCATGCACGCTGCAGGCGTCGTTCACCAGGTAACGGCAGGGTTGAGGGAGGATATATGTCCCGCGGTCTTCTACGAGGCCGACAACGTATTCCTGTACACTGACGCCTTGCCTCTGTGCGAATCTCTCGGCTTCCGCATGGGTGATCCTCAGCCCGATAGTGTGCATCCGGCAGCACCGGCCGCACTGCTTGCATTCAAAATGGGCCAGCAGCCATTCAAGGTTGGCGGGAGTGTCCGGCAAACCCTCGATGATGTAGCTGTAGAAAGGTTCAGCCAACGGCTTGAAGCCTCTATTTGCCCAATAAATAGTCGGCTATGGGCTGCACCTTGTCTTTCGTAACTTCTTCCGCGTTCTGATTGCCGGCTTTCCCGCGGAGGTGGAAATGCTTGATAGCCGCCCGGATGTTTTCAGGGAGTTTGTCATAAGTCTTGACGCTCACCTCATCTATCTCAGGCGCACCGGCGACGGTGACAAATACTACCCGTTTTGACTGAAGCCCCTTCCAGTTTTTCTTGATGTAGCCGAGGAGGGATGGGCGGTACATGTAGGTGCCGCCGAACATGACAACGGTGTCATGGGCTTCAAGGGCTTTGGCGTTGGCCTTGCTGAATTTCATCAGGTCAGATGGGACCGCTTCATGGAGCCACTCGGCATATTTCTTGGACGAACCCAGGAACGTGCGGTAGATGATAAGAGTTTTCATGAAAACCTCCCAATATCCGGACCGATTCGATTATATCACCGTAAAAGAGCTAAATACATAAATAAGACAATCCCATGCCCGAGGTTTATGAGCATGTCATATTCAAGGAGCCATCTTATCCTTTGACAACCGGGCCGATTTGAACATAAACTGAATCATATGAACAACGATGAAATCAACACCAGTGAAAACGACGAAAAAGTCATTCGTGACCGCCTGACCACCTACTGCACAGCGAACGGCTATCACCTTTCACCTGACGCAGACGCTATGATAAAAGACATGGTCGAAGTCAAACGCCTCACCGGGCAATTTTATTGCCCCTGCCAGACCCAGCGCCTCCCGGAAACAATCTGCGTTTGCAAACCGGTCCGCAACGGGATGGTAGATATCCTGGGAGCATGTTTTTGTGACCTTATAAGAGCAGGAAAAGAATAACAGGGGGATTTTATGCCAGATACTTCAAGCATAATCACAGCTCAGCGTTTCGCCAAGGGCCTTACCTTTCAGGAATACTTGAATTCATTGGGGGAAACCAAAGCCAGGTTCGAACCGCACATAGCAGCTTTCAAGCTGGCGGATTCCGACGCATCATTCTTCAAAGATGCCGTCAAGAAATGTGGAGCAATCAAAATCGTCGCTATCGGCGAGGACTGGTGCCCGGACGTCCATCGCGGCCTGCCCATCGTCGAGAAAATCGCCGAAGCCAGCGGGATGGAAGTGCGTTTCTTCCACAGGGAAAAGAACCCGGACATCATGAACCTGTTCCTCAAAGACGGAAAGTTTCAATCCATACCCGTGTTTGCCTTCTTCGACGGAAATTTCAAATACCTGACCCACTGGACCGAGCGCCCCGTCGAGGCCTCCAAATTTTACGACCTGATAAGGACCGAACTTTCCCAGCAGAAAATGCCCGAAGAGGAAATGCGGAAGGCCATGAGAGAAAAGGTAGCGCCGCTGGCGGATGAATGGCGCAAGGAAACGGTCAAAGAGATCAGGGCACATCTGGCAGACGCAATCAAGAAGCGGTAGAAAACCGATCCAAGGGGAACACGTTAAGAGGGCGGGTATTCATACACCCGCCCTCTCGTTTTACCTCTTTGACCCCACCGCCTCCTTATTCTGGATTCCCGAGTCTGCGGCTCGAGAATGACAATGAAAGGCGTCTCGGCTTCAAGCATTCGATAGTCAACCGGGAGTATCAATCTGGATTGCAGGGAATGACAAACGTATGGGCGGGATGACAGGCGGGAGTGGGGACGAGGGAAGCCATGCAGCGCCAGATTCTGGATCCCCGGGTCTGCGGCCCGAGGATGACAAGAAGGAAATCCGGTATCTAAGAATAGCCGCAAGTCAACCGAGAGGCTCAGGAAATGGATTGTCGGAGCAAGTCCGACAATAACAGGTTTTCAAATTGGAATGACATTTTCATCAGGATTTGATGTTTAATAAATCATCGACGGTCACGAACCGATAGCCGTTCTCCAATATCCGGGGAATCAGCAAATCGACAGCCTCCACCGTCCGTGAACGGTCCCCGCCCTTGGTGTTATAACCATCGTGGAAAATCAAAATCACTCCCGGTTTTAACCTGGTCATGGCCCTGTTAACCATCAGTTGCGCCGAAGGCCGGAAAACTTCCAGCTCGCTGCCGAAAAGCCCGGAAACGGCCCTCAGATCATTCGCTTTAAGAGTCTTGAACAGCCGGGGGTAACGGAAGAGCCAGGGGGGACGGAATAACACCGGAGCCCGGCCAACGGCTTTCTTGAGTATATCCTGAGTGCGCGTTATCTCCGAAATGAAAGCAGTCCCGTCAAAATACTTGTCGAACGAATGGCTATAGCTGTGATTCCCGAGGGTATGGCCGGCTTCGGAAATTGCCCGGGTCAAATCGGGGTTATTTTCAACATTCTGGCCGCAAACAAAAAAAGTGGACTTGGCGTTATATTTAGCCAGGATTTCCAGTATTTTACCGGTGGAGGATGGATTAGGGCCGTCGTCGAAAGTCAGTGCGATGATTTTTTCACGGGTATTTATACGGTAGGGGAAACGGCCGAATACCTGAGATTCCGACGAAAAAAACAGGTAATAGATGATTCCGACAATAAAAAGGCCACAGAGAGGTATCAGGGCGTCCATGAAATCCCATGGATGTGATGAGCCAGGCTGGACAGCGTGTGGCCAGTGTTCACAAGCCTGTGCCCCGTGTTTACTATACTGGTACGGGTCTCCACGACGGCATCATGGGCAAAAGCATTATGCGATTGAAAAACGAAGAACGTCAACGCCACGGCCACCGCCACCGACGCCCGCTTAAAGAATAGCCACCTGTCCCTTGCCTGCTCCGCCCTGAAGGCAGGCCAGGAGAATATGGAGAGGCTTTTGCCTATTATCAAAGAAATAGCGTAGTTCACGATGTAATACCAGAGGAGGGTAACAACCATCCCGTAGAACATACCGCGGCGCAAGCGCCTGCTGGATGTGAAGATGTAATTGCCGGGAACATATTCGATTTTGCCAATCCTGTTCAGTTTGCGCAGGAAATCCAGCTCGTCCCCGCCCTGACTGATCTTTGTGTTGTACCCCGGAAAGATGCCCCTCTTGAAGGCAGTGTTGCAGGCGGTGATATACCAGACCTTGCCGGTCAGGCGGTAAACAGACTTAATGCTCCAAAAGAGGAAGGACTGAGACGACCTTGCCCACCACGGGGCATCGATGAACCTGCAGGGGCCGCCAACGGCGATGACTCCCGGATTTCTCGAAAAGCCGCTCCAGATTTCGCTCAGCCAGTTCGGCGAAAACACGTTGTCGGCATCGGTTGAAACGACCACCTCGCCGAGCGCGGCACGGGTGCCCGCTTCACGGGCGGCGCAGACGCCTTTCTGCGGTTCAAATACCACACGAGCACCCAGCCGACGGGCGATATCGCCGGTGCCGTCGGTGCTGTTATTGTCGGCGACGATAATCTCGAAATCGCCGCTGAAATCCTGGGCCTTTAACGAATCGAGACAAGCCGCAATAACCAGTTCTTCGTTATAACAGGGGATAACGATGGAGATGGACGGTTTTAAATTATTTTTTGTGCTGTTTTCGATGAACATAGATAAAGCTATCATAATTGGTTTTCACGCATGATTCAAGTACCAACTCCGAAACGGGAAGGGGAAAATACCATGTCGACTCTGGATCCCGGCTGTCGCGCCGGAATGACCACCGGGGGGGACGTGGGGAAAAGGGGACATTTATTATTGTCTCGCGATGCTCGACAAAGCATTTGAAATGGATCCCCGGGTCTGCGGCCCGAGGATGACAAGAAGGGGATCCGGTATCTAAGAACAGATGACAGTCAACCGAGAGGCCAAAGAGATGGATTGTCTGAGCTAGTCCGACAATGACAGATAAACTATTCTTGGCCCCTTGTAGACACGCTCGAGGGCAAGAACCTCGGGGACCCGCCCAGGGTCCGGGGCGCGACCCGGGATGAACAAAAGGGGTTGAAAAAAGAAGAACAGACGCGAGGACATTTGTTGCTCGCCTTGCTGCGCTTCGACGAGGCTAAGGATGTGGATTCCCGAGTCTGCGCTCGAGAATGACGATGAAAGGCGTCTCGGCTTCAAGCATTCGATAGTCAACAGGGAGTGTTAATCGGGATTGAAGTGAATGACAGACGTCTGGCCTGAAGGACAGGTGGATGTGAGGACCAGATTGCCACACTCGCTCCGCTCGCAATGACAATGTAACGGGAGCTCCCCCTTATTCTGGATCCCGGGCCGCAGCCCGGGATGACAGACGTGGTTTTGGTTTCCCGCCTTCGAGGGAATAACATGTGCTATTTGAAGAAGTTTTTAACGGCATCGAAACTTGCCGGTAGTAGATTCAGGACGAGCGGGAAATTATAAAGCAGAACTTTTGCCAGAAATGAGTGGTAGACCGTTCCGTTCAAATTGGGGAGAAATTTGACCCACAGGGCGAGCAGTGCGCCCCATGAAACCGCTCCTACCCCCAACCCCATTACGCCGCCTAAAAAACGGTCAAGCCAACCCAGCATAATGCCGGAAAGTATTTTGTGAAGGATCCTGCCGGTGATTTCAGCGATTGTCACAATTATCGCAAGGATGATGAGAAAAGCGGCCACATTGGCCACGTCCCTGCTGTGTATAAAAGTTATGTTGCTGCCAAAGGTCTCATAGTACCTGCCGGCCAGGAAAATGCCGATAATCAGGCCTCCGAGATTGCAAATCCCACGCACAAGCCCCGTGCCCAACCCCCCAATGACCGCAGCTGCCAGGCTAACGAGTATCAGGATATCAAGCCAGTTCATATTCCCTCCTTCTGTATAACTTAAGCGCCAAGTTCCTGCGCGCGGCGATAGGCCGCGGCGACGGCTTTATGGACCAACGGCGTGAACCCGCCTTCTTCGAAAACCTTCAGAGCAGCTGCGGTCGTCCCGCCCGGAGAAGTCACGTTGCGCCGCAGTTCGGCCAGGTCTTTCACCGAAGCCCTGGCGTACTCTGCGGACCCGAGCAGGGTCTGATAAACCAGCGTTTTAGCCATCTCATCGGGCATGCCGATCTCAACTGCGGCCGACATCATCGCCTCCATGAAAAGGAAAACGTAAGCCGGCCCGGAACCGCTGACGGCGGTGGCGAGGTCGAGATATGACTCGTAGCCTGCGTAAATCCCTTTGCCCATGACCATGACTATGGCTTCGGCATTGGTTCTTTGAGCCGGGGTGACATCCCTAGTGGCCGACCAAACAGTCATCCCTTTGCCGATCTGGGCAGGTGTATTGGGCATGGCGCGCACGACGGACTGGTGCTTAAGGCCAGCCACGAGTGTTTCCATCTTTTTACCCGCGATGATGGAAAAAACCAGAGACCTGGGGTTTAGCTTGCCCGATAATTCCTCCATCAGGGCTGTGAGCGTTTGCGGCTTCACGGAAAGGACGATTATCTCGCCGCGGTTCGCCACCTCAAGGTTATCGGTCGAAGTAAAAACTCCGAGTTCTTCTTTAAGCTGATCGAGGCGGGGCTGGCTGACGTCGCTGATAGAGACGTCTTTAGGCTCCGCAAGGTGATTTTTTATTACAGCAGAGGCGATGGCCTGGCCCATGTTGCCTCCGCCGATGAATGATATCTTGAATATACTCAACACAATCTCCTAAAAATCACTCTTACCTGACCACGATATTAACCAGCTTGAAAGGCACGTAGATGACCTGCACGACGGCTTTCCCCTCGGTATGGGCTTTCACCTTCGGGCTTTCCTGGGCGAGACGTTTGGCCTCGGCTTCCGTTATGTCAGCAGAAACCGTGAGCTTCTCCCGTACCTTGCCGTTAACCTGAACGATAAGCGGGATCTCCCGGTTTTCAGCCAGTTTCTCGCTCCACTCCGGCCATTTCTGATTATGGATGCTGTATTCGTATCCAAGCCTCGACCATACCTCTTCCGTAAAGTGAGGAGCGGTCGGCGCCAGCAGTCTCAGCAGCGTGCGTACTGCGCTGCGGTAATTGTCGGTGGTGACGCTGCCGGCTTCCCTGACTTTTGCTATATAGTTGGAAAATTCCATCAGGGCCGAAATCATAGTGTTAAAGCGCAAGCGGTCCATGTCCTCCGAGACGCGGCGGATGGTCTGGTGAGTCACGCGCAGCAGGTCTTCGAGGCCCGGCTCATCATTCCCGCCGCAGCCGATGCCTTCATATGGTTCCAGCGCCAGGCCCCAGATGCGGTTCAGCCAGCGTGACAGCCCGTAGATGCCCGAGTCGTCCCAGTCGCCGCCCTGCTCCCAGGGGCCTATGAACATAAGGTACGAGCGCACCGTGTCAGCCCCGAGGTCGCCGACGTATTTATCGGGATTGACGACATTGCCCTTGGACTTGGACATCTTCTGGTGGTCGGCAGTGATGGTGCCCTGGTTGAACAGCCGAGTGAAGGGTTCACCGAAAGTCACGAGCCCCATGTCACGCAGGGCCTTGATAAAGAATCGGGAGTAGAAAAGGTGCATGACGGCGTGCTCGGCCCCGCCGGTGTAGATATCGACGGGCATCCACTTCTTCAGCAGTTCCGGGTCGAAAGCCCCGGCAGCGAAATGCGGGCTGGTGTACCGCAGGTAGTACCACGACGAGCACATGAAGGTGTCCATAGTATCGGTCTCGCGTTTCGCGGGGCCCCCGCACTTCGGGCAAATAGTGTTAACGAAGCCCTCGTTGTATTTGAGGGGAGACTCTCCGGTGGGTTTGAATTCGGCATCCTCGGGAAGGAGGACGGGCAGGTCGGCTTCAGGCACGGGTACGATGCCGCAAGTCGGGCAATATATGGCAGGGATAGGCGCGCCCCAGTAGCGCTGGCGGGATATGAGCCAGTCCCGCAGCTTGTAACTTACCGTGCGCTTGCCCCAGTCCCGTTTCTCGATGTATTCGGAAATGGCCGCCTTGGCCATGGTGTTATCCATACCGTCAAAACTTGAGGAGTTGACCAGTACACCGGGGCCGAGGAAGGCTTCTTTCAGTTCACAGCCAGCCGAGTTGTGTGAGGCCACGACTTCCTTTACAGGAAGGCCGTATTTTTTGGCAAACGCGAAATCGCGTTCGTCATGCCCGGGGACCGCCATGACGGCACCAGTACCGTAAGAGGCGAGCACATAATCGGCTATCCAGATGGGGATTTTCTCCCCGTCGAGCCGGTTAACCGCATAAGCGCCGGTGAAAACGCCGTCTTTCTCGCGTTCGGTGGAGAGACGTTCGATCTCGGTATGATGGCGCGCTTTTTCGACGTAGGCCTCGACCGCGGCTTTGCATGCGGTCGAGGTGAGTTTAGCCACCAGCGGGTGTTCCGGAGCCAGCACCATGAAAGTCACGCCGAAGACGGTATCAGGGCGTGTCGTAAAGACCTTTATCTCTTTTTCTTCGACACCCGGGTAATCCAGGGCGAAAGATATCTCGGTGCCCTCGCTGCGGCCGACCCAGTTGGCCTGCATGGTCTTGATGCGTTCCGGCCAATCGAGGCCGTCGTGCCGCATCAATTCATCGGCATATTTGGTGATTTTGAAGAACCACTGCTCCAGGTCGCGGCGAGTCACCGGGGTTTCGCACCGCCAGCATTCCCCGTTGACCACCTGTTCGTTGGCCAGCACGGCTTTGCACGTGGGGCACCAGTTGACCGGCGCCTTGGAACGATATGCCAGTCCGGCTTCCCAGAGCTTCAGGAAGAACCACTGCGTCCACTTGTAGTATTCAGGAAGGCAGGTGATGACTTCCCGGTCCCAGTCGTAGATGGCGCCGATGCTCTTAAGCTGGCGGCGCATATTGTCGATATTGGACATGGTCCAGACACGCGGATGGATACCGCGTTTGATGGCGGCGTTCTCGGCGGGAAAACCGAAGGCGTCGAAACCCATAGGATGCAGGACGTTATAGCCCTGCATACGCTTAAAACGGGCGTAAACGTCAGACGGGCCCATGGCATACCAATGGCCTATGTGAAGGTCCCCCGAAGTATAAGGAAGCATGGTAAGCGCATACCACTTCGGGGCGGTGCTTGCTTCATTGACTTTATAGAGCTTATCGTCGGCCCAACGTTTCTGCCATCGGGCTTCAATCTCGACTGGATTATACTTTTCAATCATCGGGTTTTCCTCGTAATCCGGTTTGGGTTCAACCTATTGTAGCAAGGGGTCAAGCACGGCGCAATAAACCGGCTGTCAGCCCACAGCAGTCAGCTATTTAGTGCTCCGCAGGGTGCAAGCAAGCCCGACGATTAAAGAAAAAAGAGCGGGATTAAACCCACCCTTTTTTATTCCCGCGGCCCCCCACGATGTTAACCCGGATCCCCGCCGCAGCGTGAATGACTGGAATGAGGGCTGAGTTATTTAATAGTCATGTCCACACCGAGGCTTTCGCCTTTAAATTCCGGCTGGTAGTATGAGTACGCCTGCGAAGAAGCACCCTTGGCTTTAACGGGATACAGTGCCAGAACCTTGAAACTGAAACTGAACTTCGCTCCCGCTTTAAGGTTGTCAATGTAGAAGATAACCTTGCGGCCCGAAATGTCATAGCGTTTGATGAGCGGCTGGCTTTTCAACAGGGCGTTGAGGCTGGCCGTGTCCGCGGCGAAACCGGTCGGCACCGAAATATCCACCACCAGCATACCCGATTCAACCTGCCCGGGCGGGTTGAAACTCAGGTTCACGAGGACGTTGACAAGGTCATTCACAGCCACATCGGTAGCGTCGTATTTAACGTCGATGCCGATGACAGGGGCGACCTCGTCCGGGGCGGGGATATTGCAGCGGCGCACTACCTGCGCCATCACTTCCCCTTTGCCCTTAGCCGTGACCGTTACACTTTGATTCGCGGGCAGTTCGACTATCTGAAGCACATCGAAGTTGGCCGAGGTGATGCGCACCTGTTTGTCGATACCCTGGCCTTTGACACTGACCGTCAGGTCTACGTCCGACCTCAACCCTGCAGCGTATGCAGAAAGTCCCTGGAGCCCCACGACGGTGTCCTGGGTCGAGCCGAAACCACCGTAGGCGTTGCGCTGGGAAATGAGCCAGGTCCCGGCCTTGCCGGCGTTGAGGTTATCTCCCCGGCGGATAAGGGCCAGCATGGCGTAAGCAGTCGTTTCGATGACGGCCGACCGGTTCGGCTGCTGAATCATGATGGGCGCGATCTTACCGGGGGTGGTGGAAACCGGCGGAGTTACCGATGTATTCCCCCAATGAAGCCCGTTCTCGTCTAGTTGCGCCAGCGCCATAAGGTCTTTATTGGCTTCGTCCCTTTTCGGGCTGCCGGCCATCTCGAAGGCATAGCTTGTGAGAGCAAGTGTGTAAACGTCGGTCATGCTGCCGATTTTGGTCCCCAGATATGAAACCGCTCTGGCCGAGGCGGCGGTGTCACCGGCTTCCATGAGCGCTATCGCCACATAGGCCGTGAGCGCGTCTTTGCCTGACAGGCCGCCCAGTAATTCCTGGTGGTGCACGAAACCCACGGCTTCAAATGAGCCGTCGGTTTTCTGCTGAGCGGTTATCCAGTTTCTGGCGGCATCCAGAACGGCTCCATCGATATATATGAGGCCTTGCGCCTGTGAAAATGATTTCAGTACAAATGCCGTCAGCCACAGACTGCCCGACTGGTCCTGCATCCCGAAGGCGGAGAAACTGCCGTCCGTGCGCCTGTAGGTGAGCTCTCGCTGGTATCCCGTGACCATCAGGAGTTCAGCCTTGGCCATGACTTCGGGTTTAACCTGGCCGCTGGCCGCAAGGTATTTAGTTATAAACACATCCGGGGCAAAGTTCAGCATGTTCTGTTCGCCGCAGCCATACGGCATCTGGATAAGGCCCTCCAGGCCCTGCAGGGTCTGTGTAAGATAGCTTCCGGTAAGGGTGAGGTAGACCTTGCCCGAATCGGGGACTGCATCCGACGGGATCGAAGTATCGAGCGTTTTGGAAGCACCTTCGGAAAGAACCAGGTTGTCGACGAACTCGCGCGGGACGCCTTCGGGCTGAACGAGAACAGACTGTATCACGGCGTCCGCCGCCTGGGAGCTGCGTGCGCTGACTTTGAGGTCATTGAACCCGAGCCCTTTCGAGCGGACAGTGAACACCGCGCTGCCGACTTCACCGGCTGCGATGCGAACGGTCTGTTCGGCGGCACCGACGATATCGAACCAACCCGCCTTGTCCAGAGTAACAACGACGTCCTGTGATTTGTCGAGGTAATTATAGACCGCGACCTTTACAGGGAATTCCTCTCCTCGGATGGCTGAATACGTCAGGTCGAGCTTCAGGAAGAATGGCTGGAAAGCCTTGAACGAAGTTTCCGCCACACCGAGGCCTTTGTCTTTCGAGATGGCGACAGCGCGCAGCATCCAGGTCGTGATGCTGTCGGGAACGGTGAGTTTGAGTGTCGCTTTACCATTGCCGTCAGTCACCACTGGTTGCGATATCCAGGTCTCCGGGAAATACTGGCGTATGCGCTGGACGTCCGCCAGGTTCGCGGCGTCGACGGTAACCGCAGGCTGCTGGGTCACTTTTATGGTCGGCGCGGCCGCGACGGCCACGTTTCCGCCTTTGGCATCCCCTATCCCCGGCGGGAACATGCCGCCGAAATTCGGGGAGTCATACTGCTTGCCGGCCGGGATGGTGTTGTTGGAAAGCGCAATGACCCCTGCGTCTTTGAAGGTGTCGCTCGCCCCTGTCGTCAAGATGGAAGGATACAGCGTCACCTCATGCAGTTCAGCCTGCGGGTCCATATAGAGTTTCTCGAGCTCTGCAAAAACCTGCGCCAGATTAAGTCGGTTTTCTGCGAGGATAAATACCGATTTGTCGACTGCGGTGACGATGACATGGCTCTGGTTCTCCGTCTTTATGTTGAGGTCAACACTATCGCCGGGCTTCGCCTCGCCAGTGTTGAAATCCGCGGTGACGGTTTGCGGATACTCTGCGGCAACATCAAACGGGACGAAGTCTGCCGCGATTTCGCTATTCGGGAGCACCTGGTAAACCAGCAGTTTGGCCGAAGGCGACATGGCAGGCGTGACCTTCAGGGAGATGTCGGCGGTTGTGGTGTAATCTAAAAATACGACACGGTCCCGCGCGACCACTTCATAATAGAAGTTGGACGCCTGCCTGGTGGCGCTTATATGGAATTTCGCGGTCGCACCGACTGCGAGCGCCGCGCCGCCTACCTGGGCCACGTGAATAAAGCTCGATGAGGGTGAATACGCAGCCAGCAGGTTCTTACCGGCATAGGCGGTGCCGGAGGAAGTATTAATCGTGAGCCCGACAGCGCCAGCTGGAGGCAAAAGCGTAACCATTCCCATGCCGGACGCGCCGGTATCTATCTTTTTGGTATCCCGGCTCAACTGCTTGTAAGCGCTATCGAGGTAGGTAACATCCATATTGACTGATGAAGGCACCGGCAAGCCGCCCGGGTCCTGCGACAGAACAAGGACGTTCAGTGGCAATCCGGGCTTGAACGAAATGCTGTCGGGGATTATCTGGAGCGTCACGGGCGTCGATGAAATAGTGAGCAGTTTTGTGGCGCTCTCTTCGTAGCCGGTGGACTGCTCCCGGATGGTAAACTCAAGATTCACATTACCCAGCCCGCCACTGGCCGGGACCCCTGCCACGTAACCGACCGGAGGCAGTTCAAATTCGACGCTGCCATCTATGCCTTTGGTGAAACGGGCGTATTCCTGCCACGTCCCAACGTAACGCGTGGCGACGATCTCCACCTCGCCCTGGACCGGTTTGCCGAAACTGTAGATACCTTCTACCTTTCCGGTGATGCGGTCGCTCGCCAAAAACCAGTCTTTGGGCAGGGTGACGGTTACTTCATATTTCGGAAGGACATAGGTGTCCACTGTTACGTCTAGTTCAGTTTTGGCCCCGTCCGCTGCCGAGGCATTGAGTTTCCAGGTGCCGAGGTTCGGTTCCATGGACAGGGGCAGGTCCACAGAGGCCATACCATAATCGTCGGTGCCGAGTTCCCGCTTGAATATCTTGATACTTTTGCCGTCGGTCGCCTCAAACGTTAGTTTCCGGACCACGGGTTTGAGGTCGCCGTCAAGCGCAAACGCGCTAACATGGATAACTTGCCCGGGTTTGTATATGGGCTTGTCGGTTTCAAGGAAGATAAGACTCGAACTCGCCACCTGGACAGAAGCTTTCTGGTTGAACCCTGGCCCACTCAAGTTTATCTCATAATCCCCGGCAGACAAGGGGGGCAATTTTAGTTCGATGACATCTTTGCCAAAAACATGCTGTTTCGAAGAAGCGACGGTGTTTCCGTCTTTAGACAGTTTTACCTCGACCTCGCCGGCGGCGAGGCTATCGCCGTTCATGAGCGCGACGGAAAGTTGACTCGTGGTACCGCTCTGCAGGACCTTCGGAATGATGGCCATATAGCTGGTTGCGGCAAGAAAAGAGGATGGCGCACCTTGACGGCAGGCCGGCAAAGATGAAAAAACAGTGACGAATGCAAGAACCAGACAGATGAGTGATAACCAGCGCTTTTTCATAGGACACCACCTTCAAGCGAATTCAGAACCATCTAGCTATATAACGCTGTTACCCTGGAAAAGTTATAAAAACAGGACATTCGTGCCCTGCGGGGGAATATATAGCCAAGAGAGAATACAATAGAATAGTCCTGCTAACTTTTTATCCCTGAGTGCGTTAACATATCAGGGCATAGACAAAATGCAGTAAGAAAGGGGATCAAATGCGCAGATTCTTAATAATAGTTATGGCGGCTGCGGCGATAATGTCGATACTTGCGGCAGGTTGCGGGTCCGCTAAAAATGATACCAATACCACCAGACTGGCGGGTACTTCCTGGATCCTCGCGTCTTACGGCGAAGCGGCCAACCCAAAAGCCGTCATCAGCGGAAGCACAATCACGCTCGTTTTCAACGCCGCGTCCGACCAGGTCCATGGCAACGGCGGAGTGAACGGGTATGGGGGCGAGGTCCAGCTGACGGACAACCAGATAACTGTCACTCAAATAATCCGCACAGAGATGGCTTCGACCAACCAGGCGATAAACGACCAGGAAAACGCCTATTTCCAGATATTGCAGGCCTCTCAGAGCCTGGAGTTCAGAAACAATTCCTTTACTATCCATTGTCAGGGAGGGCAGGAATTGGTGTTTAACGCGGCGTAACCGCGGAGGCTACCAAATCTGGCTTAGGGAGAGCCCGCTTGAGCGGGCTTTTCCGTTTTTAGCCTCCCCCCGAACCTCTATTTCGGAAAGGAGCGAGAACAAGCCCCCTCCCCTGGTTCTGGATCCCGGGTCCCGGCCCGGGATGACACGCTCGAGGACAAGCACCTCGGGGAACGGTCCGAGGCACGGCCCGGGGTGACACGGGGGGTACGGGATTGCCACTCTCCGCTCGCAAAGACAAACCTAGACTCTGGATCCCGGATCGCGGTCCGGGATGACACCGGGGAGCTAAGGAGAGCGGAACGGGATCGCCGCACTGCGTTCGCAATGACACCACCAACGAATGCCGCAATTTGCCACTTCGGGGTTCTGCTGATATGATGATTTCAATATGGTCCCAGCCCCTGAACGGAGAATAAACCATTGGAAGATATTTTCGCTTTAATACTGATAAACGTTCTTGTCTGGATCGCGCTGCAAATCCACCCCGCTTATGTCAACAACCTGGCGCTGGTGCCTGTGGACGTCTGGACACATCCATGGTTCCTTTTAACCAGCATGTTCACTCACCAGGACTTTTTCCATATCCTTTTCAATATGTGGACACTGTACTTTTTCGGGAGCGCAGTACACCAGCTTCTTGGAGTACGGCGGTTCTGGATAATATACGTAGCCGGCGGTTTGATGGGCGGTGTCCTGTATGTCGCGTTAGCCTATGCAGGCAACGCCTTGCACTTCGGATTCCTTGGTGATATCTATTCAGGGGCCATAGGAGCTTCGGGGGCTATTTTCGCACTAGGAGGGGCGCTGGCAGTACTGAGGCCCCAGATGAGGGTCATGATTTTCCCTATACCGGCCCCCATGCCTTTGTGGATCGCTATCGTCGGCAGTTTTCTTGTACTTACATTCATCCCCGGCGTGGCGTGGACCGCCCACCTCGGCGGAATTTTAACCGGCGCTGCGGCGGGTTGGTACTGGAGAAGAGGGCGTTACTACGGGGACTGACAGCGATCAGCTTTATTTTGACGACGTACACAGCAAGGATTCGCAAACATTTATTGATTGCCTAGCTTTGCGCGGCAAGGCAAGGGAAATGGATCCCCGGGTCTCCTCGAGCCTCGAGGACAAGAACCCCGGGAAACGCCCGAGGTCACGCCCGGGGATGACATGTGTTTAGTGGAGTCAAGACGCCCTTCGCCTAGGCTTTCTTCATGCCTTCTTTGAGAGAGGCTATGTCGCGCCGCAGTCCCTTTTCCCGCTGGACCAGCATGAAGATGTAGATGAAAAGCCCAACCCAGACGACCCCGAAGGCTGCAACGACGAAACCGGCGTTATCCATTTGATTCTTCCTCAACAATATTTTTTATTTCAGAGATTTCGGCCGCATCTTCTTTCAGGTGGATACCGAAGAACAGCAGCGCAAAGTAGAGAACGGTGAAAGCCACCACTCCCAATATGAGCGTAAGCACCATCCCCGGCTTGTCGAGATGGAAAGCGGCGTCCCCCGGGTGCATCTGTTTAGACACAAACAGCGTGAGGATTACAATAGGGACATCGACGAAACCCAGGATGCCGAATACAGCCGAGAAGCGCGCCCTCTGTTCCGTCCCGGAGATATAAGCGCGAAGCAAAAAATAGGCGACGTAAATTATCCACAGCACCAGAGAACTGGTCAGGCGCGCATCCCACGTCCACCAGGTGCCCCAGGCGAATTTCGCCCATATAGAACCTGTGAGTAAAAACATGGTAGTGAACACCAGGCCGAGTTCCGCCGAGGTGGCGGCCACGATGTCCCAGAACGGTTTCCGCTTCGCCAGATAGGCGATACTGGCGATGAAAACGCACAGGAAAGCGAAAAGCGCGACCCACGCTACCGGGATGTGCCAGTAAAAAATAGGGCTGTACTGGATAAAGCCCGTGTTCGCAGTGTCGAGATGAGGAATCAGCAGCATATCCAGACCGATGGTTGCGATAAGCAACACCGCGCTTATTATCAACAATATCCTTACTCGCATCGCCCCTCCTTGTGGTTATTCTTCAACGACAAACGGGAATACCAGGACAGGAACCGTCAGATATATGATGTCGAAAGCAATTATTATGGCAAGCCAGATAGTCATGTCGCCCCAGCTTTGTCCTGCCAGAGAAATCGATGACGCTTTGACCGCCGCGATGATTATCGGGCTGACCACCGGTAAAAAGAGGATAGGCAGGACCATCTCTCGCGCGCGCGTGTTCACCGCAAGCGCCGAGAATATAGTCCCGACAGCCACAAAACCAATCGTCGCCAGCAGTGTCACGGCTATCAACTCGGGCTGAAGAACGGCGATGTTGAAAAGCAGGGCGAATACCGGAAGGATGATAGCCTCTATCAGCAACATGAAAAAGAGACTGCCGATAGCCTTGCCGACGTAAATGGCTTCGCGAGCCACGGGGCAGGCCATCAAGCCCTCAAGGCAGTTATCCTCTTTTTCCGGGATGAAAGTACGGTTCAGGGCCAGCACGCCCGAAAAGGCGAAGGCTACCCAGAGGATACCCGGAGCTATTTGCGCAATCAGATCGGGATTCAGGTCGAAGGCAAAGTTGAATATCACGAGCACCAAAACGGCGAAAACAAGCACAGACGAGATGATCTCGCGAGTACGCAACTCGGAAAGGATATCTTTCCAGGCAATGGCACGGACGCAACTCCAGAATTTCACGGTTTCACCGCCGTGGTGCATTCGCCGTATTTCTTTTTCAAAGATTCAAGGTTCATATTGCAGGCCCGCTCCCTGAACGCCAGGCGGCCGCGTTCGATAATGATGATATCGTCGCAAACGGAAAGAGCCCTTTCAAAGCTGTGGCTGGTGAAGATGATGGTGCGCTTACCCGCTTCCTCGCGCCTGATAATGTCCCACATGGACCCGAGCGCCTGCTGGTCCAGGCCCGTTTCGGGTTCGTCCAAGAGCAGGATAGACGGCCGGTGAAGCAAGGCCCTGGCCAGTGCCATGCGCTGCTGCATGCCCCGCGAAAACGTAGAGAGGCGGTCATACCTGCGCCCCGTCATGCTGACCAGGTCCAGCACTTCGGCGATGCGTCTGGCCCTGTCTTGAACGCCGTACATACGGGCATAAAAATCCAGATTTTCCCAGGCGCTGAGGTTGCCGTAGAGGTAGCTCTGGTGGGCTACGAGGCCAAGTTTGGCACGTATGCCCTCCGTGTCGTCTTTCAGCTCAAAACCTTCGATAAGTACCTTCCCCGACGTCGGGCGCATGATGCTCGCCAATATCTTGATAAACGTGGTTTTGCCGGCCCCGTTCGGGCCGAACACGGCGAGGGAACTACCTGCCGGGATTTTGAGGTCGAGCCCGCGGAGAGCCTTAAAATTACCGAAAGACTTGGAGAGCCCGACCGTTTCCACGGCGGGCGATGGCGGCGGGGGCGCTGTAACGTTGTTCATGCGAATCGTTTCATTTTAGCTCTTTAAGGTTCCTGTGGCTAGTGATCCGAAGTTTTTACACGAAAAAGGGGGGACAAACCATCCCCCCCTTCAAAGTGCGCCAATCGCCAGTTATTATTTGTCGTCGGTTGTCAGGTTGCGCGTTGCCGCGCTGAATGAGACCACCCCGCCGATGAGCAACAGGACCCCGCCTATCCATATCCACTCCACCAGCGGATTGACTATCACCATCACCAGCCCCTGGTTAGTCGTACCGTCGAAATCTTCAAAAATTACGTAAAAATCGCGCGCGAGGTTGCTGCGTATGGCGACCTTATTGCTCACAAGGCTCATGTTGGTTATGGTTTGCCCGGAATACGTGAATCCGAGCACCTGGGACGGGTGTATCGAGCCGATCGCCTTGCCGTTGTAAGTGATGTCCATATTGGCGACAACCGTCAGCCAAACAGAGCCGTCATTTTGGGGGGCCGAAGAAGAATCGAACCCGTTATATTTCAGAGTGTACCCGTTCAAAGTAATCGTGTCGCCGACATTGAGGGTCTTCTCCACCTGGGTCTTGTAGGCAGAAGAGCCGACGATACCGAGCGCCAGGACCACTATGGCGATATGGATTATATAACCGCCGTAGCGGCTGCGGCTGGCCATGAACAGCCTTCCGAAAGCCACCGCGAAATTCTCCTTTTTGCCACGCATGCGGGCAGCCACATCCGCAGACCATTTAACAAAAGTAGCTACCAAAACGGCCGCCAGGATAAAGAAAGGAACCACGGCATACCAACGATTGACCCCGCCGACGACAAGAGCGATGACTACAAGGATACCAACGGCTAACGGCAATAATAGTTTCTTACCCAACTGTTTAAGTTCGGGGACCTTCCATCCGACCAGGACGCAAACCCCAGCCAGCGCGATTATCAACAGGAACAGCGGGAGGTTGACGATGTTGAAATAACTCTTGGCGGGAATGATATTCGTGAATACAGGTAGTGTCGTCCCGATAAAGATGAAAACAGTGGATATCGCGAGTAAGAGGCTCACAGCCACGAAAGTGCCGGTTCCGGAGACGAGGGAATCGTCGCCTATGGCGCTTTTGATGAATTTGCGGCGGTCGAGAAGCAGCCAGACCGAACCAACCAGGGTTATCGCCAGGAACACAATAAACACGGGTGTCATCGGAGTCTGGCCGAAAGTGTGCACGGAGCCCTTGACGTCAGAGCGGGTCAAGAACGCGCCGAAAATGGTGAGCCAGAAAGCGGTGAGGGCGAGAATAAACGTCCATGTTTTGAACATTCCGCGCCTCAAGTACATCATGCCGGAATGCAGGAAAGCCGTAACCAGCAGCCATGGCATCAAACCGGCGTTTTCTACAGGATCCCAGGCCCAATAGCCGCCCCACCCAAGTTCGGCGTAAGCCCACCACATACCCAGCACGTTGCCTAAACCGAGGAGAAGGAAAGCCGCGATAGCCCAGCGTTTCGCCGTAGTGACCCAGACGTCGTCGATCTTTCTGTTGAAGAGGGCTGAGATCGCGAGCGCGAAAGGAACAGTAAAAAGAGCATAACCAGCCAACAAGAGTGGCGGGTGGAAAACCATGCCGATGTTCTGAAGGACAGGCTTGAGGCCAATCCCATCCGCGGGTACCGGGGACAACCCCTTAAACGGGCTGTCGATGAAAAGAAGGACAAGGAAAAGGATGACCGTGAACATGACGACGGACAGGGCATCGGGCATCAGTTCCTTGTTATTTTTATCGCTCCGCCAGAGCAAAACCGCTCCCGACAGAGAAATTATCCAGCCCCAGAAAAGAAGAGAACCGGGGTTACCGGCCCAAAGGCCCGTAACAAGATAAAGAAACGGGGTCCCTCTGCTGGAATAATCAGCCACGTACTTCAAGCTGAAATTGTGCGTCAGAAGGGAAATGAGGAGGACGGCGACCGCCAGGGTGACAAGCCCGGCCACCGCAAATACGCCGAATCGGGCGTTCGTGGGAAAACCATACTTGTTCTTGCGCGAATCCATAAGCGCGGACGCGATAGTGTAAATCGCCACAAGGAAAGCCAGGATGATAGCCGCATTCCCTAAAAAGGACATGCCCTGCTCCTTTTTGCCTACTTCGCCGCAGGCTGTTTAGATGCGCATTTGACTATTATGCCGGTGCCATCGAAAACGCCGTCGGCAGGATTGAACTTGCCTTCCACCACGGCCTGCTGTCCAACCTTGAAGGTATCGGGCGGAGTGGGCCCGTTGTAAACAACTTCAAGCTTGACATTTGCATCGTTAATATCAAGCAGAGTGAAACGATAAGTGAAGCCATCTTTTACCGGAGGGACTGCAGAGTCAACGATACCGCTCACTCGAACCGTTTTCCCCGAAAGCGTGCTTTCTTTGGCGATGAACTCACCCACGTTGTAATAATAGGTACCTACACCCATGAAACCGACATATCCCAGCACCAGCGCGGCCAAAACCACGATGACCCCGCCGATGATGAATTTCTTGTGTTTGAACATATATGAAACCTCGATAGAAGTAATAGAGAATTATATTGAATACCGATGGATGCAA
>Ga0118677_10001006_pt1 | contig 60590 bp, 42 predicted proteins | sample AliMusrvi5mmetaG_FD_86154 | JGI IMG/M metagenome (GOLD analysis project Ga0118677, IMG submission 86154) | reverse complement strand
CACTACCCAAACCCCTCATTCTGTGCTGACGCATGCCTTTCAAAAATGGGAAAAGCGCGACGGTGATTACCCAATAAATATTGACCACTCCGGGAGATAAAAGGAATAATCTTTTCACCAACTGCGGATTAAGAAGCCCACAGATTAAAATGGGTATAACCAGCCCCAGAAGATTCAAACGCACAGCTTTTTTGTTAACACTCGGGCTCAAAATGTGAAGCCACAATCCAACGGAAAAGATTATGAAAACAAATCGCGAAAAATCCCAACTAGATATAGCTATCGCCCATGCAATACCGGACAATAATCCGTAAACACCATAATGCTTTTTTCTTTCCTTTGATAAAGGCACTAAGGAATCCGCGGAATCTTCAATAGCTTCATAATAGAGATAAAATCCCAGAAGTATCCATGGAATCGCAAACAATTCGAGTGCAAAACTACCAATCAGCCGTTCAAACCGGGCTATTGAGAACGCGTAAAAAGCTGCGGCTAGCAGAGCACCCAAATAACTCCCCCACAATCGTCTGGTAAACAAAAATACAATTAAAATTGTGGTTGCGGAAAATAGCTGTAAAAAATAAATACTAAATTCTCTGAAAGCAACGGTAAAGCCAATCTTGGTTGCGATTCTGTAGAGGGTCCCCGTTATCCATACCATAGTTGTGGCAAGTTCTGTGGAAACATTGAGCCCCTCAGGATACTGAGCTTTAATATCAATACCCTCAATAGATTGTCCATATGATACTTTTTCCGCGTATCGATATTGGAAAGCCATCTCGGCCCAGAAAACCGGATGTAGATTATCATGATATTCGAAATTTGGCATCTTGTAGTTTGCTGCAATCGCCAATACAACGGCTGCAATATAAATTACAGCAATAGGAATTATCCGCCAAATATTAATTTTCATAGGTGTATGTTGAGATTCGCCACATAATGCTTCTTTGCTTCCGTGATCTAACAATACAAACAATTCCTAGCGACACTATTATCTCCCTAGATCAAGCAGTATAGCATCTGCAATATTCTCCGCAAGCAGCCTATTCCCTTGATAGGTACAATGCCCGAAATTCTGCGAGAAGCAATGATTATCACGAGAGAAATTATCGACAAAATAGGCATCATAACCATTCCGAGCAATCGCTGATGTAAAGCTTTTTTCATTATCGACAAACACAATCCCATCGGACGGTTCAAGTATATCAATTAACGGCTTTACCTTGCATGTCGGATATTGTACACAAACCAACTTAATCCCCTTTCCAAGTACAATTTGTTTCAACTGTCTATAAACATGTTGAGTTCGTGGCCCATAGTATTCCGAAATAATGCCGTCATTCTCTTTAAGATAATCAATTTTAACGGGAACCGATATATGCATATCGTTTGAAAGTAAAAGTGTCTTTGCCCGCTCATCTTCAAGGATAATCTGCAAATATTTTTTGTATTTTTCGTCAGATTTATCATACTTTTTTTCTCTTCTATACACATACGATAATTGCTTGTAAGTTCCACCGCTACGAGGATTGCTTGCAAGCACTTTCAGATATAATGCTTCCGCCTCACCTATTTTGCTCTTTTGAGAGACCATATACAAGTCCCCCATTGTCTGATATACCCAATCCAGTTGAGGATTACTCTCAATCGCCGTCAGACTCAAGTTTTCCATTTCCATATATTTTTTTTCTTTTTCGTATGTCTTGAGAAGCTCCCGTAATGCTGCCTCATTTTGATGATTATTATTTAACAATTTTAGAAAAATTGTCTCCGCTTCACTGTACCCTTTCACAGCTCTTAGCAACTTGCCCAGTTCGATATATGCATTATCATCATTAGAGTTAATCTTGATTGCCTTCCGACACATAGCTTCAGCTTCCCGGTACCTTTTCTCAACGTTAAGCAACTTGCCAAGTTCAAGATATGCATTACCATCACTAGGATTGATCACAATGGCCTTCCGATACATTTCTTCCGCTTCCCGGTACCTTTTTTCGACACACAACAACTTGCCCAGTTCCTTGTATGCATTGCTATCGTTAGAATTTAACTTAATTGCGTTCCGATATATTTCTTCCGTATCCCAACCCATTTTATCTGCGCAGTATTTACTGGAACCATTCAGTAATACATTTTTCTTATTCAGTACCTCTTTTTTTTCGTCACCAGCAATGAGCCCAGACCACGCCATCAAAAATATTTTATAAGAGCGCAACTTCCTATACCATGGCCCAGAGGGGTAATGAAATACTGACAAACCCTCAACAGAATCGTTAATGCCCATCATGGTCACGACCATATCGGGTTTATATTTGTCAAGATAACAGCCCAGCATCCCCTGGATTAAATCAGTCGTAGCAGCATTTCTACCTTCGTCAATCACTTTAAATCTTTTCTTTCCAGCGCGGGCATTTAATACTTCCTCCAGATGCCAAGGATATTCGCCATCCGTCGTAGATTCTCCCAGACATAATATTTTATAGACTTCAGGTCTGCTACTGGAAATTCGATTTGAATAGTATTTTTTGAATTGATATACAGCATTAAATGCAAACATCGCAATCTCAAGCACAAGTACACTGATAAGTACTCCTGCAAACACAAAGAATATTTTCTGGATGATCTTTTTCATTCGGGCTTCACAGTTCACACTACGATTTCAAGATAAGGAAAGGATACGTTTACGATTATTAGTTGTGGTTGCAAGCATTTTATTTATTCTTAATTGCCAAGCCAGCACATCAAGATGAAAAAGCCGGTCAGGTTGCAAAATAGCCCGCAATTTCAAAGAAACATCAACCATCATAACCGGCTCAGGAAATAATTTATCGTTCCCAACAGGCACGACCCCAGAGTGATTGAAAGCACAATTCCTAAATGATACAGCCTTATTATACATGCGGGATTTATCTGCTATCAATATGAGTGCATTAACAATAAACTGCATATCACATTCGTACGAAAAATCTATCAGGATTTCACTGCATTCAGATACCTTGAAAAGAGCGTCGATTTTCTGCTGCCAGAACGGATTATTCAGGATTACCACTGAAAGACAGACAGGAATTAATGCGCCAATGCGTGCCCATTCCTTAGTGTTATCCAATCCGGTATCGCCCGGCAGAAGAGCACAAAATAAGTGGCGGCCAAACCCGGGCGGGTTGCCGTCCAATATCCTATTAATCAGGCTTTTGAGCTGACGAACAGGCATCCGATTGGCTGTTTCAATGATTACTTTCCAGTTCAGATAGGGATTTGCATCTTTCAGCGGACCAACAAATGATTCAATTAAAGGAAAATCCTTTTCCATGTCCTTGACCTTAAACCAAAAAGTAGATTGTTGAAATAGCTTCCTTTTCAAACCTTCCGCTATTGACACAAGCTCGCCCGCGGTCTGACAGGAAGAATCGATATCAATGATGACTTTACTCACCTTTCCATCAACGCCGAGACCAGCTTTGCGTCGTGTCTTCGCGAGATACCGAGTCGGAAAATATGTGGAAAAATTGAAATGAATTGTATTGGAAGGAAAAACATTCATATTGTCCAGACTATTGAGCTCCTTATGGGAAATAGAATCTGTTTTAACAACAAAATACGGAGGGGTTTTTCTATAGGAAATCCCCAAAGCATGCGCATCTTTTTTTAATCTCGTTCCCGGAAATAAATGTAACCGGTAGATATTTGGTTTGATAGAATTCTTTTCCAGGAAAGCAATACTTGTGTTAATATCAGACAATGTTTCTTTCGGCAGACCCGCAATCAGATCGACACCCAATAGCCGGATATTCCTCGACCGCAAAAGGCTGATATTCTTCAGGAATTTCCCCGTATCGACTTTCCGCTCTATGGTCGACAGAGTGGCCGCATTAACTGTCTGAAGCCCAATCTGAACATCAACAAAATTGCAATTTTTCAACAGATCCGCAAATGCCTCATTAATCTGATCGGCATACAGGAAACAATTGAACTGAATCTCTTTGTTCCGGTTCAGCTTTTTAATACCCCGCAATAACTCGCAGTAAAAGTGGTTGTTGATAAAATTACTGTCAAAAAAAGTAATGTATTTTACTCCGGCATTCTTCAAATAAACCACTTCTTCTAATATTCGTTTTACCGGAAAATGAACCCATGGGCGGGACCCCTGGGCACAGTAACTACACCGCGAACCGCATCCCCGAGAAGTCATAATGAAATGACATGTATAATCTTTGATAGCGATTAAATTGAGCAATAATGGACTCGGAATCAGGGACAGGTTCCTGATAACCGCTCGAGGGCGAGTCGCCACAACCCGGGAACCTTCGCGATAGAAAATACCGTCAATATTACTATGAACGTGCAGTCCGGCAAGAAGATTTTTAAGTATTTCGACAAAAGTGTATTCTCCTTCTCCCACACATCCAATATCAATCGCAGGGTTATTGACCACATACGCATGGTCAAGAGTCACATCAGGACCACCGGCAATAATCTGAATAGCGGGCAGTCTCTCCTTAATTTTTCCCGCAATATATAAACTGCGCGCACACGAACAATTGTATAGGGTAAAACCGATAACATCGGGTTCTTTTAGAGTCAACAAATCGATCAGCATAGAATCGCTTGATAGATAGGCGTCCCGACAGGATAGTATCTCAATATCAACATCACTAAAAAGCCCCTCTTGGTGAGCCATGGCTTTCAAGTACCCGGCTTGCAGAGGGATATATGTCGGGCCTTGACGATATCCACCGGAAACCACAACCGAACTCGGTAAATGAATCAATATAACCTTTAGTTTCTTGTGGCCCGATAGTTTCCGCATTATGTGCTCCGCCCAACAAAATATTTTCTTATTTTTTGTTGGGCATTAAATATTCTTTTTCTTGTCGGCAAAAGAGCGTTCAAAAAAGAAACCAAGCGGCGATTACGATTAAAAAATGTTATGGTTGCATCCCGTGTCAAAAATCCAATCATCTTCGCAGGAACGATTCCGTATATTCTGTCTGAATGATTGCCATTCATCCAATAGAGAAGTGAATTGAGATAATAATCCCCACCCCGCCGAACCAGCGCATCAAAGTGATTGAGAGTGTCGTGGCAATTAAATTTTGTCAGCTCATCTTTTCCCGAGAGCATACCATCGCAAATCGCCTGCCGATAAAGCTTTGTACCCTGAAACAGCTTCAGACTGTGCATCTGAGCACAGTATGGCTTGGGTAATTGCTCCACCAAACGAATGGTTTGCAACAAATCCTTGCGGGACTCATAAGGATTATTGATGATAAAATCATACGAAGGAGGAAGGAGCCCGAATGTTCCTTGTCCGATGAATCGCCCCAAAAGCTGTGCCGCCTTTGGCACTGAGCCCTTCGCGACGTTGCGACAGTATACATCGTGATTAATCCTCTCGGAACCCGATTGGATACCCATTGTCATTAACATAAGTCCGGCATCAAGAAGGAATCTTAATTTTCCTTCGTGCAAAGTTATCGGCGTGCAATTGACATAAAAAGGCAAGCCGACACGTTGTTTCCATGCAATAGAAAAATATTCTATCTCATCAATAGTTCGCAGAAAAAAATCATCATCAAAAAAGTACACAATGGACAAATGCGAATCTGCCTTCTTTAACTGCTCCACTCTCGCAACCACCGATTCTATCGATCTTTTGCGGATATGCGTTTCACCTGGATTTAATTGATTAAGATCATAATTGATACAAAAACTGCATTCAAGAGAACAACCCCGCATAGTGCACATATAAATGCCTGGCACTGCCCTATCGGAAGTTTGATCAAACACATCTAAAGTAAATTTGTTTTTTACTGTAACGGTCTCGTTTTTTAGCACATAATGATTTGTGTAATCAAGCCAATCATCACATGGGAGATCATCTAGATTCTGTTGCAAAGGGCGAACCTTATTCTTAATAACGACACCTTGTTCGTTAAGATAACACAAATTGGGAAGGTGCTTGATGGCATCACTCAATGGGCCAGCATCGATAAGTTCCTTTAATGCATTTTCGCCTTCGCCGCGAATAACCAAATCAGCATAATTCAAATAGTATGCTGGGTTTAATGTCGCATCAACGCCGCCAGCTACGATTACTCTCCCCTCCTTTTTAAGGGCAGCAATCAACTGTATCGTTTTCTCGCGTGTAAATTCTATCGATGAAACTCCAATCAATCCGGGATCCATTTCCCGTATCCATCCTACTATGTTCGCAATTTCCTTTTTCGTATATAATCCCCACGAATCAAAAAAACCAAGCGCAACTGTACAATCTTTTAATTTCAAAAAAGAAGACAGACTGCGAGCGCCCATAGTAATCTCACTGGTCACCAACAGACAGATGTCGACTTTATTATTCATATGTTCATTTTTCATTGACTTTTCATTTCATTGAATGGCAGGATAATGCAACCAAATAGCCGCACAATATTTCCCTTTACATCTTGATGCAGTTGATCGTCAGAGGAAACCGTCAAATGCGAACCAAAAAGCCGTTCACGACTCTGAGACTGGCCTGCATTGTTAGATCTCAAACGAATCTTCCAATGATATCTCATCTCATTGCTAGTATCGTCATTAAATAAAGAATCGGATTCCTCGAAAAAACTGTCCTGAATTGTACGCCAGTCGTCGAAATCAATTCCATTTCCGCACACTTTTGACTTTGCGGAGTTTTCACCGACCTTTTCTTGATTAGTGAAAACCCGCACAAATGATTTTTCACTGATCGCATCATTAAAACAAATACGTATAGCAATTCGTCTAGAGTCACTGATTTGATTAAAAATATATTTCATCGAAGGAATCGTAACGTCGGAAAGGATGTTCCGGAAAGACTCGTTTATGCTATTTTCATTACCTTGAGAACTATTCTGTGAAGGAATGAAACTCCATATCTCGTTCATGGAAAACTCAAGATCCGAGGAATTATACTCCTCACAAGAACAGTTCGCCCACAAAGTCTCAAGCCCATCATAAAAAGATTTTGATATTGCTCTTTGCTGGAGCATTGCACGCAAATAATTTGTAATACTATCCAACCAAAGCTCAAAGTTTGGTCGATGATTAATACAGCCTTTTGTAACGATTTCTATATCATCGCTTCCTTTATAGATAACATGTTCGATGGACCGCCCCAAGCAGGAAAAACATTCTTCAGAGCGAAAATTATCACAACGAGGACACACTTGGGTAAAAGCTGCATACCGTGCTGTACGCAGCTTTTGGCGTATTTTTGAGTCCCAGACACTTGCCAGTGATTGCCCCCGTATATTACCCAATTGTATTTTCCCTGCCGCACCGAGACAGGGAGACACGTCGCCGCGGTAATCCATATATAGATGATTCTTAATGCGATCACAGGTGGCGCCAACATATGTACCCCCCTGATGCATTGGAAGATTCTGCCGCGCCCGCAGTTCCCGGAATGCTTTTAGGGATCGTGCTTCCGTCATGTCGTGTCGAGAATTAAATGTTTTTCCCCGGCCCACCGGCAAAATCGTATCGCAATCGAATATCAAGTTATTTTCTTGTGCGTAGTTATATAATTCAATGATCTCATGTTCGTTGGCAGACATTATGGATGTAACTATACCTATCTTTCTTTTTTGGTTCAGTTTATATTTATTAATGAGCACTTCTATGACTTCACTCCGCTTTTGAGTGTACCCCGGGAGATCGACCAACGCATCCTGTACTTCCGGTTTCCGGCTGTTGAACTTAATAAATAAAGCCACTTTCCTCGATATCAAGAACTCTATAAGATCTTCATTGGAACGCCTGACATAATCGGATCCGTTCTCGCTCGAATGAGTATAAAGCAATGTATCCCCGGTGGTAAAAATAGTTGTCAGCACACCTCTCCTATACGCAGTTTCGATAACCTCTTTCACCAGCATTTCATTTTTGGGATGGAAAGGTTCGCCGCTTCCTGGTATACCCATGTCCGTGCCGCCCGCGTCAGCAAAACGTTCAACAATCCCTTTATATTCAGCTATCGAAAGACACCCTTTAATTTCGCCCTGTCTGTTCCTGCCTGAACCAGTGTAGCAATAGCCACAATTCAAGTGACAATGCGGAGGTATCTCAATCCAGAGAGAGGTGAACCCTGGGGCAAGAGGAATGGCCTGCAATAAATTATTTTTGTTGGATTCGTTTTGAGCCATTGGTGATTTTCTCCGATACCTATCAATAGTATTTAGTAGCGCATAACATATAAATTATGTTGTCATGTAATCAATAGTGCCGCACGGTAAGCCATGATAACCGTTTTTTTAACAACCATCGTGCATTTTCAACCTTCTTCTGAGTAGGCAATATGCGGTTCAGAAATGCAATCAGACGAGGACAGGCACTAATAAGGCGAACAACCTTCCTGGAATATAAAACATCAAGCAGTACTGCTGGGATAATGCCATACCAGCCCTCACCATGGCGTCCGTTCATCCAATAGAGCAGGGAATTTAAATAATAATGCCCTCCTCTTTCCACCAATCGATCAAAATGCTTGAGTGTGTCATGAACATTATATTTCGACGACTCGTCCTTGCCGGTCAAAATACCGTCACGCAGCGCTTGTTGGTACAGTAGTATCCCCTGAAAAAAAACCAGACTAATCATCCGTGTATAATAGGGTTTCGGCAATCGTTTCAAGAATTCAACGGTTTCAAGAAGGTCATTGTCCTTCTCGTAGGGATTATTGATAATAAAGTCATAGCTCGGTGGCCTTAAGGAAAATCTTCCGCAACCAATATAGCGGTTCAGCAAACGCGCGGTTTTGAGGGTTGTTTCATTGCGTGCGTTCCGGTTATAAACAACTCGATTCGTCCGCTCCGACCCCGTCTGGATGCCGACACCGATGCTCACCAGCCCCGCATCGATCAACCGGGTTAACTTTTCTTCAGTAATCGTAAAAGGAGCACCCTGAACAAAAAAGGGCAGGGCAACCCTTTGTTTCCAGCCCTCTGCAAATTCCCGGATTTCATCGGCTGACCTTAGAAAAAAATCATCTTCAAAGAAGTAAACCATCTCGATAGTCGGATCAGCCCGAAACAATTGTTCCACACGCCCGATAATCGCTTGCACGCTCCTCATCCTGACAAATGTTTCGCCCGGATTCAAGAGTTTTGTAATGGCGCTGACACAATAACTGCAATCAAAAGAACACCCACGAACAGTAAATTGCAGTATCCCTTTTCTATATGGCACCAGGGGATTGTCAATCTCAAGAGCAAAATCCTGTTTCTGTTTCACAGCACCCCGAGACAATTCAAAATGATGTTCTACATCTAACCAGTCTTCAAAGGGAAGAATATCCAACGATTGAACGAGCGGCCGCAGGTGAGACACGGCTGTTGCCCCGCTTTCGGAGGTGGACAAAACATTCGGGATACTCTTCGTTTCTCTGCATTCAAATAGCGCGGAAACTAATTCTGCCAAAGCTTCTTCACCTTCACCCCGGACAATATAATCAACATAGGGCGCATAAAAACTGGGATTAAGCGTCGCGTCAACACCTCCGGCGATGACAAACTTTCCTTCCCGTTTGATGGCAGCTAACAACTGAATGGTCTTGTCCCTTGAAAATTCAACGGGCGAAATACCGATAACCCGGGGATCAATTTCCCTGAACCATGAAACAATGCTTTGCAGTTCTTGCGGTGTATACATCCCCCATGAATCAAAGAAGCCGATGGTGACCCGATAACCTTTTTGCTTAAGAAAAGATGAAAGCGATCGAACCCCAAGGTTCATATCACTGGTCGTTATGAGGCAAACATCAATGTTCCTGTTCGGATAATTCTTTTTCATTGCAATATAATCGGTTACATTTGCATGCGTAATAGTTTCATTTTTATATTTTGAGTCCTTATATGCGTGGGCAACACATGGTTTAGAATTGTTACGAAAAGAGGATTCCTGTTAAAAAAATCTATCCAATATGGCTTAATGAGAACATTGAGCAAAACCCGAAAGACAATGCCGTAGCGTTCTTTGGTGTGGAATCCATTCATCCAGTACAACAGTGAATTCAAATAGTAGTCCCCACCCCGATGAATCAAATACTTGAAATGCCGTAATGTATCATGAAAATTATACTTTGTAGTCTCATCAATTCCCGTGATCTTCCCGTCTACAATTGCCTTCAAAAAGAGTTTTGTTCCCTGAAATAGCTCCAAACTGGGGGTCTTGACATAATACGGTTTTGGCAAGGTTTGGAACAGGAAAATTGTTTGAAGCAAATCATCCCTGGTTTCATACGGATTATTTATAATGAATGAATAACACGGCATTGCCAAGCCGAATTTCCCCGACCCGATATACCGGTGTAAAAGAACCGAAGCTTGCACAGTGGCTTCATTACTAACATTGCGATGATATAACTCATTATTGATCCTTGATGAACCTGTCTGTATGCCAACACTGATAAGAACTAACCCCGCGGCCAATAATTCTTTTAATTTATCTTCGTTCAATGTGTTGGGACTAGCATGGACATAGAACGGCAGATCTATCCTGTTCTTCCATGCGGCCGAAAATTCTTTGATCTCATCCAACGTTCTAAAAAAGAAGTCGTCTTCAAAAAAGTAAACCATCTCAGTGGATGGTTCTGCGCTGCGCAACTGCTCGACCCGCTCAATGACATGCCTTATAGACCGTTTTCTAACATTTATCTCCCGGGGATTGAGTTGTTGTGACTGAGCGCTCCCACAAAAACTACAATTAAAATAACACCCGCGAATTGTGAATAAGCAGATGCTTGCTGCATACGGGATGAGCGGATCCTCCAATGTCTGAACGAATCCCGTTTTCCTATGAACTTCCCCTTTGAGTAATTCGTAATGGTGATCTATATCCAAGAAGTCTTCGTGAGGAATAGTATCGATGTTCTCAATCAATGGCCGCACACAGTTTTCAATAGTATTCCCTTCTTTTGTACGGTAACACACATTGGCGATATCAACGGAATCCTTTCCGGACAACACCGCAGCGACAAACTCGGCAAGAGCTTCTTCTGCTTCTCCCCGAATAACAAAATCGGCATAATCCAGATAATACCCGGGATTAAGCGTCGCATCAGCACCACCCACCACAATAATTCTTCCCTCTCCCCTGAGCGCAGTTATCAGCTGGCATGCTTTTGCCCGCGAACATTCAAGAGAAGAAATACCGATCACCGCTGAATTTATTGCCCTGACCCAGACTCGTATATTCTTGAGTTCCGCTTCTGTATACAAACCACGTGAATTAAAAAATCCGAGGACAACCTGTCTCCCTCGATCTTTAAGAAAAGAAGAAAGGCTTCGTATCCCGAAATCAACTTCAGTGGTCGTTATCAGACAGATAACGCTGGATTCATTCAAATATGGTTGCGGTATCATTTCCCCGCCACCGGCGTTCCGCCCAAGGCAATGAAGCATTTCGCCATGCTGTTCTTTACTTTCAACCCCACGTTGAATACCCGCTTGTGCGTAGGCAACACAAAATTGAGAAAACTGATAAGCCCGGGATTCTCATTGAAAAAACGTATTGTTGCCTCCCCTGTAAGGAAACCAAGCAGTTTTGCAGGAACTACACCATACCGGTGAACGGTGTGACGGCCATTCATCCAGTACAAAAGAGAGTTGAGATAATAATTCCCTTTCCTACGCACCAAGTTATCGAAGTGTCTCAGCGTATCGTGAAAATGGTATTTCGCCGAAGTGTCGGGCGCAGAGATAACCCTGTCTCTGAGCGCTTGTTCGTAAAGACGGGTTCCCTGGAATAGCACCATACTGTGCATGAAGGTAAAATACGGTTTTGGCAGTTGCCGGAACAAACGGATTGTATCAAGCAGATCCTGTTGCGCGTCATAGGGACTATTGATAATGAAATCATAAACCGGCGCAAGAAAACCGAACCTGCCGCGACCGGCGCATTTAATCAGCAATGTTCCCGCGTCGATGGTTGCCCGATTCTCCATCTTGCGATTGTAAACATCAAAGTTCACCCGCTGAGAACCCGACTGAACACCCATATTGACGACGATAAGTCCCGCATCAACCAGTTCCCGCAGTTTCTCTTCCTGAACAGTTACGGGGCTGCCATATATATAGAAAGGAAGGTCGACTCTGCTTTTCCATGCCGCCGAGAATGTTTTGATTTCATCAATCGTCCGCAGGAAGAAATCATCGTCAAAAAAGAACAATATACTCAATGATGGATCCGCTTGCTTCAACTGCTCTATGCGCGCAACAATCGAAGCGGCCGATCGAATCCTTATTTTTTTTTCACCAGAATTTATTTTATGATTTGAGCAGAAGTCACAGTCGAATATACATCCTCTCATGGTGACCAGGAACAATCCTCTCCCTTTGAATTTATCATAATCCAAATCCATGATGAATCCCTGCCTCTGACGAACCTGTCCATCTCGCAATTCAAAATGGTGCTGAATATCCAGAACATCTTCATGCGGCAGCAAGTCAAGGTCAGTTATAACCGGTCTCATTTCATTTTTTACGATTGTTCCGTTTGCGTCTTTATAGCAAAGATTGAGTATCGATCGATTATCGATACCTTTTAACTCGGCTTCAAGAAACTCGGCAAGGGCATATTCCCCTTCACCGAGGACGGCATAATCCGCATAGGTAAGGTATTGTTCAGGATTTAAGGTTATATCAGTGCCCCCAACAATAACGACTCTCCCCTCTTTTCTGAGGGCTGCAATCAGCGTACCTGCCTTTGCCCTCGAAAACTCTACTGAAGAAATGCCTATAACGCGGGGGTTGATCTCGCCGACCCATTGCAGTATGTTGGTAAGTTCGCGTTGATCGTTCTCTTTCCAATCATTAAAAAATCCCACAATAACGGAATACCCTTTTCCCTTAAGAAAGGAAGAGAGGGTTCTTACGCCAATCTCCATTTCATTGAGCGTTATCAAAACAACATCACTATGATGCCCGTCGTAATTGCGTATCATAATATTTATATATCACTCTTTATCAACGCGGATTATATCCTGTTCATCCTTTACCAGCCAAAAACACCCACATCCGTATACCTGGTCATTGCACATCGATTCGCTTGCATGTGACAACAGACCGCCCTGATCTGGGATAAGGGCACATTCTTGAACCCTGAACCCAGAAAAATAACTCATAATTTGTGCATAGGAGTAAACACGGTCTGCATTAAATATTACTTTTGGTCGGCCTATGGGAACCGTGAGCACAAGATTCCCAGCTGGAGCAATGACCCGTTTTAGCTCAACAATCGCTTTTAAGTCCCCCTCGGCATCTAATGGATCGCCATATCTGCCTAATCCGATATGTTCGAGCACGTGCAGACATGTCATTGTATGAACACTCCCTGTTTCAAACGGCAACTGAAGCATATCTGCAGCCCCACATGTTAGATTGTCTAATTGGATATTTGCAGGACGGTAATCATAGAAACTAATAGGCACAAATGCAGAAGCAATTGCATTGAATATAACGCTTGAAGAAATATCAACACATGCTTTTGGTTTTATCTTTGACAGAATCCGTGCAGCCCACGCCACATTATATGTGTGGTGCTGATTAAAACCTGTCGTATCTGTATTGTCATTAAGACAGGCGTATCTTTCCTTCCATCGCACACTGAACCTGGTATCTTGTTGCTTGAAGACAATGAAATCGCGCACAAATGAAATATACCGCATACTTTTTTGTATAATTTTCATAATTCCCTTAGAATATGATTTGATTTCATATATGCCCTGCCCGGTTTTCCCCATTTTTCAATAAATATCTCCTGCGCACGCATTTTCACTTCTTCCAAATTACTATACGCTTTACTGAAATGGCGGGAATTTGTTGATTGTAAATTACTTGTTGAGCTAGAGGGTCTCTCTTTTGCTTGGTGAGTAATCGCCCATAACTGGCTCGTTGTCTCCGTAAGTTTTATAATAATAATAAACCTTATACTTACTATCTTGGAAAATAATTCCCTGGGCGCGAAGAGATTGATTAAATTTATGCCATAATCCTTCATAAAGCATCACATCAGAATACTGACTATCTCCCCGCCAGTAATTCATAGTATTATCCCTGATCACATCAATTGAAATTGACTTTTGAAAGTTTTGCTCTTGCACAGGCACAAAATACAATATTGCATCAATCTCATTTAACATATTCGTGACTTCTGACAAGTGGCCTGCCTTCATCCGTATGCCTGCTTGAAAAGAATACAAATATTGTACAGAGATCTCATTCAATTGAAAATATCTTGGTAGCACATAATCAACCCAGCAGTAGTCTGCCCATGACCGCTCGCCCCCACTGGTTATGGACAAAACAACAAAAGGATCATCTGTTAATATGCTTCTTTTTTTTGTTTGCATTTGCATAAGAACTCGTTTACTTATAGTTTTAACTGCTTGACTCTTAATAAGCTTCTTTTCAATTGATATTTCAAAATCGGGGTTTTCTTGAAAATACCTTAGGTTTTCGTAACCAACACTTTTCAGTAATGTCCCGTAAGTGATGTCAGAAAGTTGAAATAACCCGATTAGAACAATAAGGACAATCGCAATCAAACCTCTTTTTTTTACGACAATATTCTTTAGTGCAAACGCGCTGATTAGAGCAAACGCAGGCTGCAAAGGCAACAGATATCTCGGCGAATTTTGGTGTTTCATAAAAAGAGTTATTACCATTGGTATTACAATCCATAAAGCAATAATTACCTTAACATCCTTATCAACCTCTCTCATAAAGAAATAAACACCAAACAATAAAATGATAAGAAAAAAAGGAGTTAATTGATTATCCCACAAGCCAATAATTCTTAAAGATTCAAAACTATACCATGGATACAACGAGGGTAGCTCCGCAAAAGGGCCACTATAAAGAGAAGTTAACACACGGCCATCAGCATAATAAGGCAACATTATAATAGCTGCCAAACACATGCAGAAAAAGAAGTTTTTCATTGATGATAAGTCATTTTGTGCTATTTTTTTTGACGCCACATAAAATCCCAGTATGATCGGCCCGACAATGAATGCTCCATATGTTTCCCTGACCATCATTGAGACACCAATGCTTATTCCTAATAAAACGCACCACCGAATGTCAATAAAATTGCGAGACTTTATCAATGCATAAATTGAAAATACCATGCATGCCATCAATGGAAAATCAAGAGAAAACATATTGTAGCCCGCATAAGTTGATGGATATAAAAGAACAACGATACAACTAATGACCCCAATAAGCGCGCCCCCCATCTCTTTGCCAAGAAAATACAAAAATACCAAGAGCACTAGCAAATAAAATGTATTAACCAAAAGAATAGCAAAACCCCATAGTTTCCCGGTTGCCAACAATGCAAATCCCACGGATGCTGTATACAAGGGTGGGTAATCCCATGAAACGCCAAATCCCTTGGTATGATTGACACTTTTTGCAACCTCAGAAAACGTATTGCCAAAAGGCACTGAATAAATCGTTGGCAGTGAAAGTTCATTTTCCGTAACAAAATCAACTAGTCCGCTTCTCATATGCACATAATTAGCAATATACAAGGACACAATAAACAAAACAATTAATTGCAATAAAGTAGTTTTTTTAATTTGCATATTTTATGATCCTTGCAAAGACAGTGACATCATATGATTAATAATGGTAAATATATTATTACTTCAATGCATCAAAACAATAGTACATAATACTTATGTACTTACAACAGTTTTGGGGGACAATAGCAATTAAATTCACTACATTGAACATTTGTAATGCTTGAAAATAGATTTTTTGCTTGTTTTATGTAATCCCCGCGAGTCATACTGTCTTTACTAAATCAATGAAATTGCATGAGAAATCATTTTAACGGTATCCAAGCGTTTGCTTCCCCTTCCGACAACTTTTAAGGTTATATTGCCACAATCCTTTAAATCATAAAGCTGGCACAAATTGCACCCATACGGATATTGATTTTTTTTGTATTGCATAGGTTTAATGCTTATTGCATTGTTGTTTATATTATTTACCATTAATGAGTCATTATTCAGTGCATCATGAATCTGCTGACACCCATTATAATGACTTGATTCAACATAGTGCCTAGGAACTATTTTGGTATTATTATTTAAGGCAACATGTGTTCCTGAATCCTGACAGTGGAACAAAGTACAATATCCATCAATAAACATACATCCCGAATGGAATACAAATATTTCATATTCCATAGGTGTACTTTTTCGCTTAACTATCTCTGTAATCTCTTTGACAGTCAACTGACGATCCAAAACAACACGAGTAGCATTCAGCGCATAGTGAAAATCAACCGTATTACTATTAAATATTGTGCCACCTGTTGAAACACAAATTGCTTTATTGTATTTCATACGCGACAAGGCAAGAAGCATTGCAACATCAGCGACTATGAGCCCGCTAAACCCCTTTAAAGCACTTATCGCACCAATTGCTTTTATAAGCCATAGATATTGCTCATCAGTATATTTGCCATTAAATGTAACATACACCGGCATATTCAGGCTATGGGCCTCTATAAGCGCTGCCTTAATGTCCTTATATGTTTCAAAGTTTCCACCTTTAGAACGACGATTTATTAAATAATATTCTTGCGCCCATAATTGTTCCGTTTGCGTCTTTATAGCAAAGATTGAGCATCGTCCTTGTGAGCCAAATAAAATACAATGGGGCTCCGGAAACTATCGATAATCCCGGGAGCAATTGCTATTTTTCTTCTATATGTCCTAGTTTGAAGTTCTATCATGTCGAATAATGACCTACTGACAGCATATTATTGTATCATTTTAGGGCAGATGACGCGACGCCATTTTTTACCAACCAAAAACAACCGCATCCGTAATCCTGAATATTGCACATAGCTTCGGTTGCCCCAGTCCTTAAACCACCCGAATCCGGAATAAGGGAAAATTCTTTTAACTCAAACTCATTGAAATAGCGCATAATCTGCGCATATGAATATATTCTTTCTGCATTAAAAATGACTTTTGGTTGGCCTATCGGCACCGTAAGTATAAGATTCCCTCCTGGAGCAATCACCCGCTTGAGTTCAGCAATCGCCTTGAGATCCCCTTCAGAATCCAGGGGATCACCGTATCTGCCAAGTCCAACATGCTCAAGCACATGCAGGCACGATAATGTCTGAACACTGTTGGCAGCAAACGGCAACTGCAGCAAATCAGCTGCACCACTTATTAGATTGCTTAATTTAATATTAACGGGACGATAATCGTAGAACTTCACAGGAACGAATGCGGAAACAATCGCATTAAATAAAATACATGATGAGATATCAATGCATACCTCCGGATTGATTCTTTGTAAGATCCGCGCAGCCCATGCGACATTGTATGTATGGTGCTGATTAAAGGCAGTCGTTTCAGTCTTATCATCAAGACACGCGTATCTTTCCTTCCATAAAACGCAAAATCTGGTGTCTTGGCTCCTAAAGGCAAAAAACTGATAATAATATTCGGCATATCGTCGTAGTCTATATGCCCATTTAAAGATGAATGTACGTCTATTTCTTACAACCATACTCTTCCCCCTACTCTATGCTCTGTGATGACCCCAAAAAACATCCAACTTAACGAAAGCTTTTCTTTCACAACAGTTCAGCATAATCGTATTCGAATGAGCGCCTGTGATGCCATGAATAATATTTTCTTCAATACATACAAAATACAGGGAAGAAATATTTGATGATATTCATCATTTTCTCAGTATCTGGTTAGATTCCATGAAAGCCCTGCCTGCATTTCCCCATTTTGAAATAAATATTTTCTGGGCACGCATTTTTATATCCTCTAAATTCTTGTAAGCATTATTAAAATGGCGGGATGTTGTCGCCTTACTCCAAAAATGGAAAACAAATACATCGCGCGCATTGACTAGTCTAAATCCGGCATTAAGCGCCCGATATGAGTAATCTATATCTTCGCCGGCACAGGGGAAATATGATTCATCGAACAACCCAATCGTCTTTATAACTTTCCGCTTGATAAACATGCAAAACCCATGTACAAATGAAGCATTATCGTAAAGACCATTGTTTATTAATGATAGAAGCAATCCCGTTCGCCGTATTTCATCGATATTCCTTAATCCCTCCACATCGGGAAAGTCTCGGCGAACATTAGTGACAAGATTAGTGGTGCAGCCTACAATCCCAATAGTGGAATCGCTTTCAGCACAGGATATCAAGTTTTTTAGCCAAGAATGCGATACGATAGTATCATTATTTATATAACACACATACTGTCCCCGAGCCAATGCAATACCTTGATTAATCGCCGCTGAAACCCCCCTATTATTTTTATTGTTAACAACTTTAAGGGTTACTAGTGGATTGCCTAACTCCTTACGAGTTTGCATTTTGTTTTGCAAATACTGCCTTGTTCTATCTCGAGACCCATTATCGATAACGATAAGCTCACAAGGACTGTTAGTATACTTTACAATACTTTCAAAACACATTTTTGTATATTTCAATTGATTAAAACAAGGCATGATTACTGTTACAAGTTTTTGCATCATCGGTATCCATTCGTTTACAATGATTGAAGAATGATCCTATCAATACGGTGTGCTCTTAAATATTTCAATGAAGGGATTCGAGACTTATAAAATATTGTGTTCCCGGATACATAAAGAGGGGAGGGCGTATTCTTGACATGCAAGACAATGGACTGTTTCTCACATTCTTTTTTGCATTTCGCATAACTTAAATTAATTAATCCGCATAGCCTCGTGGTGGTTACATACCCGAATGGAAGATAAACGGATATGCCAATATTCTTTGTGCACATAACTTTCATGTCCCACAATAAATTATCTATCTCCATCCTTCGCACACTGTTACTAAGAAGAAATTTCTGAAACAATGGAACATTTATCAAGCTACCGCGGAAATGATTGCGAATGGAGGAGGAAACTGACCGGGGGTAGTAAAGATACATTTTTTTGCTGTTTATTTCGTAACTTTTCCCGGGAGTTTGGCGTTCAAATACAACCTGCTGCACGAGGGGGTCTCTTTTTTGCTTAGTAAGCAGGCGCCCAAGTACTGGGACAAGATTAGAATATTGCCGTTGCAATATTCGAAAAACACCCCAATCATTGAAAACAATTTCCATGTTGACACCAAGGCGATTGAGGTATGTAAATATATTTCCTAAAGATTGTAATCCCTTGTTAGTAACATAGGGCGTTACAAATGTCATTTTCTTATTCCGAATCAATATCTGTTCATAAACTTGGCGAACTTCAGCCACATTGGGAATCAAATGCTCACAAAACTCGGCCCCATAATAAACGCGATCAAATGATGCGATATTCTTCATGGGCGTATCATGTTTAACAAAAATAGCTCTTTCTATTTTTCGACACTTCATGGATGTTAGCTTTCCCAATCCGGGCAATGTATGAGCCAATCCTCACCACATGGTGAATTGCATCACATGAAAAACACATGCCCACTTTTGATCACATCTGTATATCAACAAACATGAGCCGGCAAACCGTGTAAACTCTATGTCTGTTAAACTATAGTTTCCGGACAATAGCAATTAAAATCCGTGCATTTCTTGTGTGCAAGATGGAAAAATATTTCTTTGGATTGTCTGACATACTCCGTGCGGCTAATATGCCCTTTTGAAAGCAACGATATTGCGTGTGCGACAGCATTAACAGTTGCAATCCGGCTCTCTCCCCTACCAACAATCTTAAGAGTTATATTTCCTGAATCTTTCAGATCATACAGTCTACAAAGATTGCATCCGTAAGGGTAATTAATATTCTTATATTGAAGCTGTTTAATATATTTAGTTTTTTGCATTTTACTTTTAACAGTATACGCTTTACTCTTCAATGCTGCATGAATCTGTTGACAGCCACCGTAATAATCCGACCCGACAAAATAGCGTCTGACTAACTGCACTTTCTTGTTTACAGCAACGGATTCCCCCGCATCCATGCAATGCAATAAGGAACAAAAACCATCAACAAATAAGCAGCCGGAATGAAAAATAAACATTTCGAAATCTAGGGAGCAGTTTTGACGATTTACAATCTGCTTAATCTCTTTTACAGTCAGCTGCCTATCTAGTACCACGCGATGAGCATTCAGTGATTGATAAAAATCAATTGTTTGATTATTGAATACCGTCCCCCCTGTTGAAATACATATTGCCTTCGTATAATTTCGTTGCGACAGGGCGAGAAGCAATCCAATATCTGCAACAATTAATCCGGTAAATCCATCTAATACGCTGATTGCATCGATTGACTTAAGTATCCATGGATATTGTTCTTCAGTGTAGTTCCCGTTAAAAGCAACATAAACCGGCATACCAAGCCTATGCGCCTCTGCAAATGCTTCCTTAATATCATTGTAAGATTCAAAATTGGCGCCTTTTGACCGTCGATTAATGAGATATAGCTCCTGTGGCCATAATGCATCCGCCTGAGCATCGACGAATCCACAATAGAGTTCGCTCGCACCAGCATCCTTAAGCGCCTTAATCTGCCTTTTATCAAAAAAAGAGACTGCAATACGAAAAGGGGACACCGCTATACCCCCAACCGCTGAGAATGAAATGCTTTAATATTTTTCATTGTGAGAGATTTATTGTCAAAATCGGTCAGGTTGTGTCTGTATTTGTCAAAATCACTGGCTATTTTCAAACAATTATGTTCAATCATGCCTGTTTGGTAAAATACATCCTTATTGACATAGCGAGGTTTAATGGCTCGTGAGCCGTGAACAGAAAATGAACTGATTGACTCTTCGGCCTTGTTGTCGATAAAAAGCAAATCATACATATCATCTCTGCTGAGGATATCGTCAAGCCATTCAAAACCGGGCTCGCGAGAATACTCATAATACAGCGGGGCGCCCGCATACAGGCTCAAAACAGAAAAAGCATATTTATCAGGACGGATGGTATTAAGCATTTCGATATTAGTTGAAAATGTTGCTTCCGTTTCATAGGGTAACCCCATTATCATTGCAGCTATGGTCTCAATACCAATCTCTTTGCATATATGAAATATATCAATTACTTCCTGAAGATATCGACGGTAGGCTTCGGATGTCGCTGCAATCCCCCCACCTTTAACCATTCTTAGTTGCCGCTCATCAAATGTTTCCAAACCGAAGAATATGTCGGTACAACCCGAAGCTTTCATCATCTCCAGCATCTCGCGATCAAGAAGATCAATTCTGCAGGGCGGACGCCAGGTAAAATTAAATTGAGGATTATCCCTGTTCCGTGTAATGATTCCGCTGCAGAAATCCATAACTCGTGATTTGCTTAAATTAAATATTGCATCCTCAAAGTAAATTCTTTTAATCGAATTATGCAAAATAAGATATTCCAATTCCGCAAATACATGTTCCATAGGACGCGCCCTATATGTATTATTTCCCCAAAACCGCGCGGCTGAACAAAATCCGCATCCAAAAGGGCACCCCCTGCTGGTGATCATTATTGCCGAATGATCATTATTGCTGTATCTATTATACGGTAAATATTGATTGTACTTAAATGAAAGCTTGCCTAATTGTTCTGCTGATAAAAGATCTCGATCAGCATTTCTTACAATATCGCCCGAAGCGGTTCGATAGGTAATTCCGGAAATGGTAGAAAGGTTATGAGATTTTTTGATGGCATGCATCAAATTAATCATTGTCTCTTCGCCTTCTCCCATGACAACAATATCCATTGATGCATTGTTTTTTAAACAAATTTCCGGATAAAAGGAGACATGTGGGCCGCCAACTATGACGACTGCTTCAGGAAGAATACTCTTGATAATCGCTGACAGTTTTTTCACTTCAGGGAATGTTGATGTTAAAGCCCTGATACCGAATATATTTATACCGCAATGTTGACATTCATCGATTACAATATTCTTGATATTATCCCAATCAGTTTCTGACTGAAGATCAATAATTTTCGCTTTGTACTGCGTTTTTTGTTCAATAACAGCGGCAAGTGATGATAATCCCAAGGGAAAACCACGAAGAAATGAGGATGACGGCGGCTCAATTAATGCAATGTCAACTGAGTTGTTCATTGATTTAATCATATATTATTGACCAGTGACGCAGCAATAATCTCAATCATGATCGAATCTCTAAAATACTGAGCAGCATGATTGCTTGAATATATTGAGTAATACGAGAACGGAATCAATTTTTTTGATGCGTGAAGATACGCAATGCAAACCGCGCATCACAAGCCATCCGGCATGCTGTCAAGTATTTCTATGCCTCTACGGCACCATTTATCTATGAATATCTGAATATTCTGGGTGCGCAGTTTGTCATAATCCAAATTATTCTTCGCGTATCCGTGGCCGCCAATATGGTAAACGAACACATCACTGGCTACCATAATCTTATACCCTGCCTGCTTAATGCGAAGACAATAATCGTAATCTTCATACCCGCCGGGACCGAAAGAATCATCAAGTGTCCCCGCTCTTTCAATAACTGCGCGCCTCATCAGAAAACAAAAACCGATAATGCGATGCGTTTCAAACCATGAACCGGCATAATTTAGCGTCTGCATACATGCATATCGTTGGATTTCAGCATCATTTTGCTCTAGAGAAACGGGGATCAACTGCTGTCCAACTGCATTGTTAGTTACTGGACCTACAACTCCGATGGCCGGATCACTCTCCAAGCAGGCAATCATGCGCTCAAGCCAATCGTCAGTCAGAATAACATCATTGTTAAGTAAAAGGATATAATCGCCTGTAGCGCAAGCTATGCCCTGGTTGTTCCCAGCGGAAAAACCAAGATTTTTTGCATTAGCAATAACCTGAATGGAAGGATCTTCCTGTTTAAGTTGTGCAAGATAGCGCTGAGTGTCATCGAGAGAACCATTATCAACAAAAATCAATTCATAGTTTCCCTGCGTACGCTTGCGTAGGGACTCAACACATTGGCGGGTTTCCGCGTATTGGTTAAATGTAAGAATGATGATACTGGTCTTCCTGCCATTTTTTCGTTTACCCGGGATATTATTCTTATTAAAATTCTCTACAAGAACTGTAGGTATGGCAGGCACATGCTTTTCAATCAGCGCGCGGTCATCTTCCGATTGCACGACGATAACATCTGACTGACGGCACGCATTAATCTGGATGGATTTTCCCCTGTCATACCACTGTGCGAAATCGCAGTTGTTATGGCCTCCGCGATGACTGCCTTTGATAAAACTCACCCCGGGACAATACAGAACCGTCACACTATGCAGGGCGAGCGAACGCACCGCTTGCAATTCGGGAAATTCGTTATCCATAGCCAGAAAACCAATTAAAATGGTTTTATAGGTATTCTCTATGAGCAGTTTTTTGAGGTCCAATGTGGTATCATAATCAAAATAAAACAGTGTCGGATTATCCAGAACTCTATTAAAAATCTCAATGTGTTTAACCATTGTCTGATTTTCAAAAGTATTTTTTGGCAAAATAACTAAATTATTGGGCAATCTTCACCTCGTTTAATGTTGTAGTGATGCTTCGCCAACAGGCACCAGATGCGCGTCCCAACCGCAATACCGCGCGCGTTCGTATTTTTTGACCGGTGTATTCTCGTCGTTAATTGCTTTTTCCAGCGCAATGGCCGCAATGGCCGCTACCGCGGTTGTTGCCGCCGTTATACTCATTCCCAGCACTTGTCCCACCCCGGGAATCATGTTGACCGTTTGAGCTAAACGGTACATACTGCCCAACTGAACAGCCGTCTCAATGACTGCCGGCGCAATCAGTTCCTCAGGTATACCGGTGTATTCCTGATCAGTTGTCGGAAACATCTCTGTGCCGGTATTGTATATCGCCGCAGCGGCCACTGTAACCATTGTTGGCCACGATGTAGCGTTGAACATGCGCCCAAACCAGGGATAGCCGGCGTTTGAGGGTGATGCCGATCTTTTGACCGCAATCGCCACTAATTTCTGTTGAAAAAATGTGTCGCGGGTTTTATACCATGCAACATCATCCTGACGCCATTTTTGAGGGATGACCGCATGATAATGTTCAAAGATCGTTGTTCCCAGATTTATGGTCTTATAGTACGATATCTTCTTAGTAATCCGTTCGATGCCCAGCAATTTTTCCGGCGACAAATTGCCGATAGATTCTGCCAGCGCCAGATGAGCGCCCCCACCTGATATTTGCCCGACAATCGAGGAAGCAAGCTCCCCCGGGATTACGACAACTTCGTCGGCGCCGCTCGGTACTCCTGCCGCGTTTATTTCTTGCCGGCGGCCAATCTCATGCGCTATGCGGATGGTACCGGGAATATAATTTAACACCAGCAGCTGCTGGAACCGCGCCAACATGTTGACCGTGTACCGCAGACGGTTCACCCCGCCATATTCAACGCTATACTCCCCCACGCCGCCGTGACAATTAACATCGGAAAACGGGAAAGGAATATTGCGCGCTGAACCGCCGACATAGTCGATGTTGCACAACGGCACCGGCACCAGACACGGAAATGCACCGCTCGCCAGTGTCACGGACATGAGATAATTGGCTTCGCCGATCAAGTTCATTGTCCGAGCGCGAAATACCGCGGCCGAGAGAGCCGCGTTATCAGCGGCGTTTTGCATCATAATGCGGTCGCGCGCAAGTTTTGCGATGTTGACGACCATCGCCCAGCTCATCACTAGAACCAGCATCATGATCAGAAAATAGGGCAACGCCTGCCCACGATTACTGCGCACGGGACTCTTTGGTAAATACCGGGGCCTTCGGATAGGCCTTGTAATAATATTCTTCATCCGGCGATTTTACCATACGGGCACTCGCCACTCGCGACAGAGTCCGCTTGCCTCCGCTGAAGAAAACCGATTGAGTAAACGGCTGCATCAGCGACGCAAACATGATTCTAACGGTATATTTTATGCCGACATCGTATTTTTGTACCGCTGCACCGCCGTGATCGCGAATATCCTGACCGGCGATAGTATCATGCCACAAAGTATTGTCGTCAAGAATGATGCTAAGGCGCGTATATGAATGCGGCAACAAAATAGTATCGCTAACTTTTTTGACAACATCACGCATGTCCCGAGCCGGCGTCACGACACCCGCGCGGATCGCCGAAAACGCCGCTTCGTTGCACAACATGTCATCTACAGCCATGATACACAACTGTACTGCCGCAAAAAAAACCGCCGTAATAATGACCGTTATAAACAAACTCTCAACCAATGCCTGACCGCGGGAACAATCGCGTATTTTCATGGGCCAATGCCCGCTACCCCGGACCGGGTATACTGAACTTTGTCAAACTTTGTTTTCCATGCTGAGCCGAACAACCGCACCACGCCATAACTCACCGCCAGAAACACCGCCGCCAGCAGAATATACTCTACGAACACCTGCCCTCGGTTATTACGGTAATTCATTCCAGTATTTTCGGCGTCACGAAGATGAGCACATTGGTTTTCGTCTCAACTTTTGTTTTGTGGGAAAACAAATATCCCAGCACGGGAATATCCATCAAGAGCGGAATGCCAACCACTTTATCATCCTTGCTTGTTTCTATCATGCCCGCAAGAGCGATTGTCTGACCGCTTTTTACCCGCACAGTGGAAGTTGCCATCCGGGTTGCGATAGCGGGATAATCCTTGACCTTGTTGGCCCAGTCGAGACGACTGACCTCGGTCGTCAAAGTTAAATCAATATAATTGTCCGGCAGTATACGCGGAGTCATTTCCGTTTTAATACCGTACTCTTTCCATTCGATAGTGTTGGTTGTCGGCCCGGCGGCAACAACCGGAAATTCACCACCGACCAGGAACTTCGCCGAAGTTCCTGAACGGGTCACTAATTTCGGCTTCGACAATATCTGCGCGGCGCCCTTTTGAGCAAGTATCTTTAACTCTCCCGTCAACGCGGTATAGCGCTTCCAATCGCCCACATTGATTATTGACGGCACATCCGGAAATGTTTCCGGCACGCGGCCGGCTACCGTTGTTGCCACTTCTCCCGCTTGAATAGTGTTAAGCCATTGTATGCCCAGCTCGCTAGCTTTAGTATTATTTATTTCAGTTATTTCTACGGCTATTTCCACCATATCGCTGGCGATTACCGGCATACGGCAGACGACCGTCAGCAGCGCCGCACAAACAACCGGCAGGAACAACAATGTCGCCTTATTCACGCGGCGCTCCCCCGGAAAGATAATCCTGCGCAATGCGCGACAACAACAACGAACCGCGCGATAACGCCCGTTCTTCAATGTCAAAACAGGCGTGATGCCAGGGATACGCCTTGCGGGGCGCCGTGCCGAAATAAATGAAACACCCGGGGACTTTTTGCAAATACTCGGCAAAATCTTCTCCCCCCATAGAGGGTTTATCCAATACCTTCACTTGAGGCACACCCAAGAACGATTCACCGGCCAGTTTGCATATCTCAAGAATCGGGCGGGAGTTCTTCAACGCATTTCCTAAATTTTCATACTTAAGCACATAACGCGCCCCATACGCCGCGGTAATATGTTTAAGTTCCCGTTCCATAAGGGTTTTAACGCGGCGGCGAACAACATCGTTAAGGGTTCTGACAGTGCCTTCCATTCGGACTTGCGAACAAATAATATTGTATCGTTCGCCGCCGGTAATCGTTCCGATGGAGACAACCACCGGATCCACCGGGCTTATCTGGCGCGAAACAATGGTCTGAATGGCAGCAACAACCTGCGTTGCAACAACGATGGCATCAACGCTGAGATGAGGATACGCTCCATGACCGCCTTCACCCCTTATCTCTATCGTAAAGCGGTCAACAGCCGCCATCATTTCATCATATTTTATACCCAATGTCCCTGCCTTCAGCCAGGGGCTGACATGCACCCCGACGATGGCGTCAACGGCAGGACGGATGAGCGCGCCGGCGGCAATCATTTTTTTGGCGCCGCCCGCTGATTCCTCGTTTGGCTGAAACACTAATTTTACCGTGCCGGAAAATTCGGCCCGTCGCTGAAACAAATCAATGCCCGCCCCGATAACAATGGCGGTGTTAGCGTCATGGCCGCAGGCGTGCATGATACCCGGCCGGCGTGACGAAAAAGATTTTTTTGTTTGTTCGTGTATCGGCAGTGCGTCCATGTCGGCCCTAAGCGCGATCGTTTTGCCGCTGCCTTTTTTTCCCTGTATCAAACCAATGACGCCGGTTCCGGCAATGGTTTTGGTTGCAATACCCTCAGAACGCAACACCGATGTGATGAACGCCGATGTTTTGTACTCCTGGTTCCCCAGTTCGGGATACTGGTGAATGTGACGGCGGATTTTGACCAACTGTTTCTGAAGAGCGTCAGTATTTTTCATTGTGTGGTTTCCACCCTCATGGACAAGGATTAAGGTGAGAGGTCACCGTTTCAATAATTTTTTAAATGCGTACGGAATAGCGTCAATAATATCGCCGGCAATCATGGCAATCTGCGTTTTTTCTTGTGCCGCGCTATCTCCGGCGCTACCGTGAAGCAACACGGCGAACAGAGCCGCATTCAATATTTTTGGCTCGTGTACCTGCGCATAAAGCGCCCCCACCATGCCGGCAAGCACATCACCACTACCGCCCGTTGCCATGCCAGGATTGCCGGACACATTGGCATATACTTTTTCACCGTCAGTAATAACCGTTTCATGCCCTTTAAGAACACACACAACGCGATAACGGCGCGCGCACTCGACAGCTGCGGCAACTCTGTTTTTCCTTACATCAGCCGCCGAACAGCTGAGCAACCGGGCAAGCTCCCCCTCATGAGGAGTCATGACAACCTGCCGAGACATTGTTAGCAGAGATCTTTGTGCTATGGGCGAGCGAGCCACTGCAGTAAGGGCATCAGCGTCAATCACCATCGGAATATCAACAACGGTGATAAGTTGTTCAATAAACTTTTTTAATCCCGCGGCACTGCCTAGCCCGGGCCCGAGAACAAGTGATGAAACTCGCCGAGCAGCACTATACTGCCTCAGCATTTTGACCGCAAGCGCACCGAGGACGCCATCCCTGCCGGGAAGTGCCAGCGTCATCACTTCGGGACGCAACCGGCAGACAACATGGTCAATCTCTCCGACCGGCACCGCCAGCGTCACCAATCCGGCACCTGCGCGAAGCGCCCCGTGAGCGCACAAAATGGCCGCCCCTGTCATACCCCGAGCACCAGCCACAACCAGCACATGGCCAAAATCGTATTTCTGACTATCAGGTTTTCGTGAAACCAACAAACCGCTTACAAACGCCGATGAAATAGCTGTGGCACAGCGCGAGGATTGCCTCATTTTCGTATCGCCACCGCTACCGCGTACGCTGCCGTATGCGACAAAGAAATATCTATGTTCAGGGACTTTTTGCCTTTAATATACACTTCCGGTTTACCGCTGGGAAGATTCTTAATACCAATACTTTTTAAGGGAACTTCACCTGCTCCCAACGACTTAAAAACCGCTTCCTTTGCCGCAAACCTGACCGCATAATGCTGCGCCCTATTTTTCTTCGGATGGCAATACGCGATTTCTTTGCCGGTAAATACCCGCGCCAAAAAACTCTTATCTTTTATCAGCTTCTCTATCCGCCGTACTTCGACTATGTCTATTCCAATGTTCATGTAATTATTCTACCGTTACGGATTTTGCCAGGTTTCTGGGCTGGTCCACATCACAACCGAGTGAAACAGCGACATAATAGGCAAACAGCTGCAAAGGGATTACATTTAATATCGGCGAAAAAAGCTCATTAACCGGAGGCACATATATCTGATGGCGTGACTTCGTTTTTATTGCCGTATCGCCCTCAGTAGCAATGGCTATTATCGTACCGCCGCGCGCTTTGGCTTCTTCTATGTTGCTGACGATTTTGTCGTACACTTTCCCCTGAGTTGCGATAACCATGATCGGCATGTTCTCATCAATAAGTGCGATGGGGCCATGTTTCATCTCGCCGGCGGCGTAGCCTTCGGCATGAATATAGGAAATTTCCTTGAGTTTCAACGCCCCTTCCAGAGCAATGGGGTAATTGAGATTTCTGCCCAGAAACAGGAAATCCTTGTTGTGAAAATACTCTTTCGCCAACGCTTCGATATCGTCTGATTTTTTGAGAATTTCCTGAATACCAAGCGGCACCTTCCAGAACTCGGTCAGCAACTGCTTGAAAACTGACTTATCTATGCGTTTGCGGCGGTTCGCCAGATCAAGGGCAAGCAGATATATCGCCGTCAACTGTCCGGTAAACGCTTTTGTGGATGCCACCCCGATTTCAGGTCCGCAATGGGTATAGAGGACATGATCCGCTTCGCGACTGACGGTCGAGCCTACCGCATTGCAAATGCCCAACACCGGGGATTTCCGCTGTTTGGCAAGGCGCAGAGCTGCCAGAGTGTCCGCTGTTTCTCCCGATTGCGAAATAACGATAGTCAGACATGTCTCATCGAGAACCGGATCGCGGTAACGAAATTCCGACGCGATGTCTACCTCAGTCGGTATCCCGGCAAGGTTCTCAAAAAGAAATTTTCCGACAAGTCCGGCGTGATACGAAGTTCCGCAGGCGACAATATATATTTTTGACAATGACGAAATCAATTGTGCGTTAAACTGGACACCATCAAGACATATTTCCCCGTCATCTGGGTACAATCGCCCGCGGAAAGTATCTTGAATAGTTTGCGGCTGCTCAAATATCTCTTTGAGCATAAAATGTTTGTAGCCGCCTTTTTCCGCCTGGACCGCGTTCCAGGTAATTGTTTCCGGAACGCGTTTAACCACGGCTCCGGAACGGTCGTAAACCGTGACCGCCGTCGGCGTCAGGTCTACGAAATCCCCTTCCATAAGAAATATCATCGAGCGGGTGTACGGCAACAGCGCGGGAACATCGGACGCGATAAAATTTTCTCCGTCGCCTACGCCGACTATCAGAGGCGCATCCTGTCGGGCGGCAATAATCCGGAAAGGTTCATCGGCGCAGATGATACCCAGTGCATACGCACCCCTCACTTGTTTGAGCGCTGATTTAACCGCAGCCAGCAAATCGCCATGATATTCTTTTTCAACGAGATGGGCAATAACCTCGGTATCTGTCTCAGATTTGAAGCGATGCCCTGCGTCTGACAAAGATTTTTTGAGTTCTTGATAATTTTCTATGATCCCGTTATGAACAACGACGATTTTCCCCGAACAGTCAGTGTGCGGATGCGCATTTTCTTCCGAAGGTTTCCCATGGGTCGCCCAGCGCGTGTGGCCGATACCGGTGGTCCCGGCAAGCGGTTTTGTCTTCAAGAGCTCCGTCAACAGATGTAATTTTCCCACGCTCCGGCGAACATCGATGACGCCGCCGCTCACGGCCGCAATACCCGCTGAATCGTATCCGCGGTATTCCAGGCGGCAGAGACCGTCTCTGATTATTTCAGCTGACTGTTTTTTGCCGACATACCCGACAATTCCGCACATAAAAACCTCACTATCCTTTTTTTAGATTGATGCATGTGTTCATCTCGCGAACAGCTGACGACAATCCGACAAACAGCGCACGGGCAATGATAGAAAAACCAATATTCAATTCACACATACCGGCAATACGGGCTACAGGCCCCGCATTGGTATAGTCCAGTCCGTGCCCGGCATTTAAAATGAGTCCTTTTTTTTGAGCGAATGCAGCCGCCCGGACAAGTTTTTTGAGTTCCTGTTCCCGTCGCGAACGCACCGAAAAAGCATGTGCATACGCGCCGGTATGGAGTTCCACGCAATCAGCCCCTGCCGCAGCTGCCGCAGCGATCTGGCGGGTGTTAGGATCGATAAAAATACTGACGCAAATCCCTGCTTGTTTCAAACAACGGACAATAGCGGTAATTTTCTTACTATTTCCGGCAACATCCAAACCGCCTTCTGTCGTCAACTCGCGGCGTTTTTCCGGGACCAGACAAACATCATCCGGCCCAATCCTGACCGCTATATCCGCTAGCGCATCAATCGCTGCCATTTCAAGATTTAGTTTAGTAGTGATGGCTTGGCGCAGGCGCACCACATCGTCGAGCTGAATATGGCGGCGATCCTCGCGCAAATGAACCGTGATGCCCCGTGCACCCGCTTTCTCACACACCAGAGCGGCAGTGACCGTATCGGGCACCCCGATCATCCGTGCCTGGCGCAGGGTTGCGACATGATCGATATTAACACCGAGATTTACCATGATTACGCCTTTCCCAATTCCATCAGAGCGGTCGCGGCAATGGTACGCGCCATCGCGGTGATAGCGTCTTTATCTTTTCCCTCTATCATGACCCGGATAAGATTCTCTGTCCCTGAATAACGCACCAGAACCCGTCCTTCCCTGCCGAGCTGCTTTTCAGCGCTCTGCACCGCATTGAGCGTTTTGGGAAGCTGTTCAAGAGGTATTTTATGCGCAACTCGTTCATTTATCAGCACCTGAGGAAATTTATCCATGGATTGCGCGAGCTCTGAAAACGATTTCCCCGATGACTTCAATATGGATAATATCTGCAAAGAGCTTAATATCCCGTCGCCCGTTTGCAGAAAATCAGTAAGAATGATATGACCTGACTGTTCACCCCCGATAATCGCGCCGGTCCGTATCATCTCCTCGTACACATACCGGTCGCCGACAGAAGTTTGTTTCAGTACGATATCTTCCCGTTCCATCGCCAGCGACAAACCCATGTTCGCCATGACAGTACTCACCAGAGTATTATTGATTAATCGGCCTGCTTTTTTGAAATGTATCGCCAGGATAGCAAGTAAATAATCGCCATCGCGTACAACACCCGTTTCATCGACAAACATAACGCGATCCGCGTCTCCATCATAGGATATACCGCAGGCAGCCCCGTTCGCCGTCACGAGCGCGGATATGTTTCCCGGATGTAAAGCACCGCACGCATCATTGATATTCCTTCCGGTCGGTTGAGCATTGACAATGATTACATCTGCGCCCAGCTCTTTGAACAGGGCTGGGACCACCGACACGGCAGCGCCATGACCGCAATCAACAACAATCCGCATGCCCTGCAAGAAACTTTTACCCGGAACAGTAGATGCCAAAAAAGCACCATAGCGTGCAACCATGTGTTTGCCATCTTTGCGATTGATCGTTGAGGGCTGTTCCGTCGACGATAATGAATGTTCTATTTCTTGTTCAACCGCATCGGGAAGCTTCGTCCCGGCGTGACTGAAAAATTTTATCCCATTATCATCGTAAGGATTGTGGGATGCCGATATAACCACCCCGGCGACCGCTCTACCCATTTTTGTCAGATAGGCAACACCCGGGGTCGTAATAATACCGCAGTCAACAACCGTCATGCCGCCGCGTGAAAGCCCGGCGATAAGCGATTCACGAATGGACGGACCTGATTCGCGCGTATCCATGCCCAGCATAATAAGGGGATCAAGACCGGGCGCAAGATGCTTTATAAAAACCCTCGCCGCCGCAAAACCTATCTGCATGACCGTTGCTGAATCGAGAGGGTACTGTCCCGCTTTTCCCCGCACGCCGTCAGTGCCGAACATTTTTCTTGTTTTGTTTATTGTCATAATTTTACCAATCCGTCTCAATCTTGATGTCTTAGCGAAAATACCGATCAATCATTGCCGAGATAGTAAGCAAAGACCAGCAAGAAGGAATCTTAACCATTAACCCGATGTAATATGCGGAGATGCGGGCTTACCACAGGAAAATTGGAATTAACAGCATGCATGAATCTTAGCTGAAATGGATGACGTAGAACCACAGAATGATTGCCAACAACACAGCTATGATCCGCAAATTCCAATTCGTTTTCCATCCGTTCCATTTTCTCATTACGATGTCCCTTTGACGCGGTAGAGTTCAACCAAACGGTGCCGGAGATCGTCAAAACTAATATTGTTTTCTAATTTTCCGTCGAAAGCGATGGACACCATGCCGGTCTGTTCTGAAACAACCACAATAAGCGCATCAGAAATCTCACTCAACCCCGCAGCCGCCCGGTGACGCGTCCCGAATGATTTGGCAAATGTCTGCTCGTGGCTCAGCGGCAGAACACAGCTGACCGCAGTAATCCGGGCGTTCTGAATCACCATAGCACCGTCATGCAGCGGTGATTTCTGGTTAAAAATGGTAACAATAAGCTCTTTTGTTATCTTTGCGTCTATAATTATCCCCGTTTCCGCATAGTTGCGCAACCCGGTTGTGCGTTCGATGACAATCAGCGAACCGATGAATTTAATCGAGAATTCCCTGACGGCTTCAACTATTTCATCGACAAAGCTGAGATCGTTAGCCAAAATGATTTTCCCCCACCGGTGACTCCCGAGCTGTGCCAGGGCGGAGCGGATTTCCGGCTGAAAGACAACGGCAAGGATAATTACCGCGGCCAGCCAGAATTTATCGAATAACCAACTAACCGTCTGCAGGTGCAGCACTTCACTTGATAAAAAAGTGATAACGACCAGTGTGAGCAGTCCGACGATTATCTGCACCGCGCGCGTACCGCGCACCAGTAGCATCACGCGGTAAAATATGTACGACACCAGACCAATGTCAACAACATGCACCAGATAGCGTGACCAGACATACTGAATCAATTCCATAATGACAACGCTCCCGTTATTTTCAAGGCCGTGCAGGTTTCTTTAACATCGTGCACGCGCACTATAGCAGCTCCGTGATTGACAGCCCACAGACATGCGGCGACGCTTCCGGTAACCCGGTCAGCGGGATGAGACACCCCCGTCACGGCGCCGATAAATGCTTTTCGTGATGCGCCCACCATTAGCGGACATCCGAGAGAAGAGAATTCGTTGAGCCGGCGCAAAATCGTTACATTGTGTTCCGTGGTCTTTCCAAAACCGATGCCTGGATCGAGAATAATGTGCTTCATGGCTATGCCATGCGCAAGTGCAAACGCAATCCGTTCTTCAAAAAAGGCATACACATCAGCAACCACATCGGCATACCGCGGATTTTTCTGCATGGTACGCGGCGTCCCCTGCATGTGCATGATAACCAGAGGAACTTTTGCCCGCGCAGCGACCAGCGCCATCGCACCTTTTTGATGGCGAAGACCGGTGATGTCATTGATAATATCTGCGCCTGCATCCAGGGCGGCTTGCGCAACGGACGGTTTGCAGGTGTCTATTGAAATGAGTTTTTTTGTTTTCTTCCGCAGCAACTGTATCACGGGAACGACACGCCGTTGTTCCTCTTCAGCCGTCACTGCCCGTGCTCCGGGGCGGCTTGATTCGCCCCCCACATCGATAATGTCGGCGCCATCCTTAATCATGGTGAACGCATATTCTACAACCGCTGCAGAATCATGAAAACGTCCGTCACCGGAAAACGAATCAGGCGTTACATTGAGTATGCCCATAACCCGCGGGGACTTTTCCGAGAGAGATGCATGGCGACTCAATTCAGCGACAATTGATACGCCGACATCGCGCAATCCAAACGGTTGTTGTGCCAATTTCGGCAGAAGCCGTTCATACTGCGCCGGCGTTGCCATTACCAGAACATGCGACTTTCCCTGTTTGAAGGCGGCTACATCCCTGCTCACCGCTGCCTCGCCGCCGCAGGCGAGTATTTCCTGTTTGATAATATTGGCTGCCCGGTTATCGATTTCCGAAATCAGCAACGGCACCATGAAGGCCTTGCGCGACATGCGACGCACTGAATACGCATCAGCCCCCACACGGCTGACCGCGGCTCGTGCATCACCTTCAGATTGTAATTCAATTTTCGTTACACGCATAAAAACAAGACGAACTATTATTTTCGTATCAAGGATAACGCTTCAGCCCGGGTCCGCGCATCTTTCATGAATGTGCCGCGTATGGCCGATGTGACCATGATCGCCCCGGGCTTTCTTACCCCGCGCATTGACATGCACATATGCTCGCACTCCATGACCACCATAGCGCCGTGGGGCCGGGCAGTTTTCATGATACCGTCAGCGATCTGCTTGGTCATACGCTCCTGCAGTTGCAACCGGTGCGAAAAAAGCTCTACCACGCGTACCAGAGCGGACATGCCCAGAAGCCGGTCTTTTTTCGGGATATACGCCACATGGATTTTTCCGAAAAAAGGAAGGAGGTGGTGTTCACACAAAGAATACACCTGAATATCTTTTATCAAAACTATTTCTTCGTGATCTTCTTCGCCGTAATGCACGGTCAGCAGATCAAGGGGGTCCGTTCCATACCCGCTGAGCGCCTCGGCATAAAACTCCGCAACACGGCGGGGCGTATGTTTTAACCCTTCGCGGCGGGGATCCTCACCGATTGCCTCAAGCAGGTGTTGTACTGACAGCGACAGCTTCTTGTTGTCCATTTATTATCCGTTCTATTTCTTCAGAATCAATTATTTCTTTTTCAATGAGCCGGTCGGCAAGCGCGGTCAGCTTGACGGTTTGCTCACGCAGAACTTTCGTCGCCCGGGCGCGCGCTTCTTCCACGATGCGTTTGACTTCTTCATCGATTATTTCGGATGTTTTATCCGAATAGCGCGGCTCGCGGGTGAAATCGCGGCCCAGGAACACTTCTTCTTCAGGCCGTCGTAACGACAGAGGACCAATCCGCTCGCTCATGCCGAACTCCGTCACCATCTTCTGCGCCATCTCGGTCGCTTTTGCCAGATCATTCTGAGCGCCGGTAGTGACTTCATTGAAAATGATTTCTTCAGCCGAACGGCCGCCCATAAGCACATCCAGACGCGAAAGGATTTCCTGGCGCGTGGTAAGGAATTTATCTTCCAACGGCAATTGCAGGGTATATCCCAATGCCGGGCCGCGCGGAATAATCGATACCTTGTGCACCGGGTCCGTTCCCGCGGTAAACCGGGCGACCAGGGTATGGCCTGCCTCGTGATACGCGATAATCTTTTTCTCCCGGTCAGCTATCACGCGCGACTTTCTCTGCGGTCCCGCGATCACTCGGTCTATGGCCTCTTCAAACTCTGGCATTTCAACGGTCTGCTTGCTCTTACGCGCACCCAGAAGCGCGGCTTCGTTGACCAGATTCGCCAGATCGGCGCCGACAAATCCCGGGGTACGGCGCGCGATGACCATCAAATCAACAGCGGGCGATATTTTGATTCCTCTGGCATGGACTTGCAAAATTTCTTCACGGTCTTTTAAGTCAGGATTGGGAACCGCCACATGGCGGTCAAACCTACCGGGACGAAGCAGGGCGGGGTCAAGCACATCCGGACGGTTAGTCGCCGCAATCAGGATGACGCCTTCCTTAGTGTCAAATCCGTCCATCTCGACAAGCAGTTGGTTGAGCGTCTGTTCCCGCTCGTCGTGACCGCCACCGATACCGGCAAACCGGTGTCTGCCGACAGCGTCAATCTCGTCAATAAACAAGAGGCAAGGCGCACTGCGCCGCCCTTGGTCAAACAAATCACGCACGCGCGACGCGCCGACGCCGACAAACATTTCCACAAATTCCGAACCGCTCGATGAAAAGAATGGGACGCCGGCCTCTCCCGCCACCGCCTTTGCCAAAAGCGTTTTGCCGGTTCCGGGGGCTCCGTACAACAGTACCCCTTTAGGAATCTTTCCGCCCAATTTCTGAAACTTAGCGGGATCTTTTAGAAATTCTATGATTTCCTGCAGTTCTTCCTTTGCCTCGCCGCAGCCGGCAACATCGGAAAAAGTGGTTTTTGTTTTTTTGGTTGCCTGAAGTTTTGCCTTGCTTTTGCCGAACTGCATCATCTGCCGTCCGCCTGACTGCATACCCTTAAGCATCCATAACCAGAATCCGATAAGCAGCAGCATCGGCCCCCAGTTCATCAGAAACGGCATCAACCAGCCCTTGTCCATATCGCCGGAAAACTGAGAAACATTGTTTATTTCCATTTCCTCGATAAGTTTCGGATCGGCCAGGGGAACGGTCTTAAAGTTCAGGACCTGTGTATCTTTTTTATACTGTCCCCGTATCATTTCAGGCGAAATAGTCACTTTGACGATATTGCCCGCCTTAAGATTCTGCTTAAACATCGAGTAGGGCAATTCCTGTTCCGTCCCGCGCCCGCGAACTGACTGAAGAAAATACATCAAGAAAACAAATACAACCAGCCATATGACGAATCCGTAACGATTTTTTTCTTTCATCCTGTTTGATTCCTTTCGAAGTTAAAATATACGGGAATTTAGCACAACACGCCTTCGGTCATCACACGACTTGATCAACGACGGGCAAAACAAAGATTATTGCTTTCCTTGGTGATATTCCATGTGCGGGAAAATTTAATAATCCCGTCATTGCCGGAAAAAATCAGGTGCATCGTCTGTTGTATCTGAGCAACCGACTTTTTTTCCGGTAAAATCGATTTTAAAACACGCATTTGAGTGGATTTATTATATCGAAAAAACATATTTAAATCAAGGTGAATTTTATTCGGAGTGATCCGGGCGCAACGACGCACTGCGGCAGCTGCCCGGCTTCGCAAAACAGCGCTGTCTTGCGTAAACAACTGCGACACGGCCGTCAAGTGTTCCACCAACCGCGGATTAAACGATTCCATCATCGGAACAAGATGGTGGCGGATGCGGTTTCGGGTAAACGCATCGCTCGAATTCGATCGATCAGTCCGGAAAGAAAGGCGTTGGGAACGGATATACGACATGATAGATGTGCGCGGCAACGACAGCAAAGGACGGATTATCGAGCGGCGACCCAGCGGGCGCTCCCGCGGAATGCCGCACAACCCATCCGGACCGGTCCCGCGCAACAACCACATAAGCACGGTCTCAGCATTATCGTTAGCAGTATGTCCCGTAGCAATAAGCGAGCATCGCAACCGGGCGGCGATGGCGGCAAGCGCACGATAGCGCTCATCCCGTCCAGCAGTTTCAAGAGAAATGCTATCACGAGCGGAACAACGCCGGATATCAACATTCTCAACAGTAACATCAATCCCCAGCTTCTTCCCCAATAACCGAACAAAATTCGCGTCAGCGTGCGATTCACGGCGCAAACCGTGATCCATGTGCGCGATAAAAATCGTCACAGGCATGGTTTTTGATAATCGCCAAAACAGATGCGCCAAGCACACTGAGTCCGGACCGCCGGAAACGGCAAGCAGTATTCTGCTACCCGGTTTAATCAGACGATAATGCGCGATATCTTCCTTAAAAGCTGTCCATGTGTCCATACTATTCCTTTATACTGTACGAAGCACCGTCTTCGCTGAACGACAGGAAACCCTCAGTTTGCAGCGCAACGATGCACCGGTCAACGCGGATAGGCGACGCTTTGGTCAGCGCGTACATTCGTTTTTTTGTCACCGACCCTGATTGCGTCACTAATCGAATAATCTGCCCGCGGATTTTTCTGTCAGATGCCGCAAACGGCGCCTGGCGAACATACTGCGCACTGCGCCTGCCGGGGTTGGGATGTTTATCTTTAAGCATCACCCCGTAATCCATCAGGGCGTTGTACCATTTCCATGGATTCTTTTTGTCGAGTGTTTTTTCTACAAACGGTCTGATATCATCATCGGTAACATTATTGCGTCCCGCGAAGAATTCATGGATAAAAACTGTCCGGATATTGGTTTCGATAAAAACAACCGGCAGATCAAACGCATACGCGGCAATCGAGCGGGCTGTTGCAGGGCCGATGCCCGGAAGCGATTCAAGCTCCTCTACGGTGCGCGGGACGGTCCCGTTACCGCGGCGCATCATTTCCTGCGCTGCTTTTTGCAGAAACAGGGCACGACGGTTATAGCCCATCCCCTGCCACACCGTAAGCACCGCGCTCAACGGTGATTGGGCCAACTTTTTCACCGTCGGAAAAGCTGCAATAAAGGCGGGAAATTTTTCTTCAACCCGGCTCGTCTGCGTTTGCTGAAGCATAACCTCGGAAACAAACACATGATACGGATCACGAGTCTTTCGCCATGAAAATTCTCTTTGATTGTGTTCAAAATACCGATACACCTTTGTCCGCAAAGCTCTGCACGCAGCAGAAGTAACTACCTCTTTTTTCATATCTTTAGTATTATACAAAAAATATACATTCCTCGCTGTAGTACATGACAAAAAAAGAAAGACCTCATTTTTGGAAATGAGATCTTTCTTTAAGTGGTTGCGGGGGCCGGATTTGAACCGACGACCTTCAGGTTATGAGCCTGACGAGCTACCGGGCTGCTCCACCCCGCGATTATTTAGGTAGTATACCATTGAAATCGCATTCTGTCAAATAACACAATGTGAATGAACATCAATGTGATGGTCAGCGATATTGACCATTTTACAACTAAAGACATTGGCAACGGTTGTTGCGGGCTCAAGAAGCGTGACCTGATTTTTAAATGCATCCACCAGATGTATATGCCCATGCATCCACATAAGCGGCTTTATGCGTTTAATGAAATGATGAAAACATTGAAAACCGCGATGGGCCATATCCGGCTGATCATGCACATCAGCCGGAGGCGCATGCGAAATAACAATAACTTCTTTCGATATGCGTCCGCGCAGTTTGTCCTGCAAGCGCATCAACAATATTTTCCGTTCAACCTGCTTGACGATGCGCGCCATGGCTTGTTCCGTGTACTGATTGGGTTTCCCGTTATACCATATCGAGCCGCCAAACCCGACCATCAAATAATCACCGAACACTTCCGCCCGCCCGTGCAGGTCAGTACTGCCGCCGGCGTAATTGCCGTACTTTCCCCCGATATTCGTCTCGCGGTATTGAGAGGTCTCAAACTGATGATTGCCAAGGATAAAAAATAGCGGTTTCTTTAAACCATCGACGATAAATTCCAGATATTCACGATCAAGATCACCGCACGATACGACGCAATCAATATCAGCGTAGCGTTCCGGCGCAGTTTCCACCAGAGTTTCAAGGCTGAGGCTGGGCACATCGGATACCGCTAAGATTTTCATGTCACCACTATTTTTTGATAAGGTTCCCTTTTATCTCGCGCATGATATCGGTTACTACCTGGGGCAATAAATCTAAAAATTTAGATTTTCTGTATTTTTGAACAAAATCGTCTTTGGTAAAATCAAAACCCACATCATATCCGGCCTTTTGGCTGAGATAGTACTTATGCTGCTGCATCCAGATGTACAAGTCGGTGTATGTCCGGCGCGGGAATACATTAAGCACGCCTTCATGAACAATAATGCGCACCGCTGGCAGAAATCGCTGCTCATACCATGCAAAACTTGAGTAAATAACTGCGCGTTTAGCCAATTCACCGTCATTATAGTTTCGGCGGAAAGAATTAATTTCCTCGAACAATTTCCCAAAACTGGTCAAATCGGTTACTTTCAGAGGGAATGCCAAAATCGCATTGCGCAGAAAAGTTTCCTTTTCAAACGCGTTTTCCTCGAGCTTGATGAGGAACTCTTTGGCTTTATCGGTATCATAACTATATTGCTTTTTCGGGGAAAGGTCCAGGTCGAATTGGATTTCAATAACTTCAGCGTCTATCTCAGCGGCACCCATTTCATTTTTTGCGACCGTCACGCGGTGATGTCCGTCGATAACAAAATAATTATCAAGAACCTTATACACTTTTATCGGCGGCAATATTTTTCCCACCATCATCAACTGCCGCACACTCTCGTATTTCGCGCTGACCCGATCTTTGTGCAACAGAAACTCTTCATTAAAATCAGTGTACCGCCCTAAACTGCCGACGATTTTGTCAATAGGTATCGCCAACACGCCCTTGTTAAGCTGATGGGCATGCTCAAGATTTTTTTCAATGGAAGAAAATTCTATAAGCGTATCTTTTTGTTCAGGCATAATTCCTCAATACCGACACATCCCATTTCGCCTTCAGCTGCTGTCATAAAACTCTGTGTAATGCCGAGGGAGGGAATCGAACCCTCACGACCCTTGCGAGTCTCGGGATTTTAAGTCCCGTGCGTCTGCCAGTTCCGCCACCTCGGCAGGTGTCAAATTCATTTTATTTTACAACAATTTTTTGGTTTCGTCAAAAGTGGCTTACGCTGAATATAATATTGTGATGAATGGGAATCAAATTGGATTTAATATTTCATAAGGCACACGGTTATAAAGTTTCACTAAAGAACATATTTTATCAATACGGCCTGAAAGCAATAATTCTCGATAACGCTGAATAATCTCACCATTCCATATTATTTCAAAACTACTATTATTTAAATTGCCCACAATATTACCACAATCACAATGTGCTCCCGTTAATACACTACCGTCAAATCTAACAACTGCTTTTCTCCAAGGCGCAAAACAAGTGTTGCGTTGAGGATTTATGAGCTTCGGTTCAGTTGCATTAATTTCCACAAACTGCTGAGGCAGTATGTCTTCAGTAACGCGCTGAGCATCGCCCATGTCTACAGAGGAACTGCCTAAAATATATTCGCCGGTAATATTGGTAAAATATTCAATGCCTGAGCATTGACAAAGCGATTTAGCTTTATCAAGCATGTCGACAATCCTTTTTCGCTCATTATAATCACATGTCAAAATGTTTTCCGGGTGATCTATTCCGCATATTATGTACTTGAATTGAATTGCATCAAATTCATGTTTTTTGGCAAATTCCACAAAATCAATGATTTGATGATAATTAGATTTCATGATAACAACAGCCATATTCAGCCCATATTTACTACTCAATGACTTGCGTGCATGTTTAATTATGTTGATTGAATTAAGCATATCCTCAAATCGAGCGCCGCGACGAATAGATTCATATATGTCCTTTGTCGCGCCATCAATTGAAATTTCAAGTTCCACATTGTTTTCAATCAACTTGCGAGCAATTCGATCATCGATTAACAACCCGTTTGTTGTCACTTTTTGCTTGATGCCGTATTTCTCCGCGGCAACAAACAATTCTTCAAATCCGTCATAAAGGAAAACTTCTCCTCCTAACCAAGAAATATTGTGCAAATAAGGCATAATTGCAAGAATTTGCTCTTTCACATAGGGTGATAATTCTACCCCTGTTTTTTTGTCTAAACTACACATAACACATCTTAAGTTGCATTTAGTAGTAATATGTACATCAATCGAAATCGGCAAAGTAGATATATCGGACCGTCTCTCCCCAATATTACGCTCGCAATCGAGCTGATTACTAATACAATCGGACAACGCACAATGGGTCTGCTTGATCCGGCTGATCACAGAAAGCGCGCTATCGTGCCCCCCAACATCATTACAGTAGCGTATAAAATGCAACAAATGCCCAATATTATCATGAATGGTTGTAGAATCATTCATGAGAGAAATAATATTTTTAGGACTATCATATTTACTCATTGCATTAATTCCAAATCCTTCAGCTAACTGCTGTAAAGTGTAAACAACCTCAACGCTTTCATCGCTTTGAGGGGTTACTGTATCCATTTCTTGAGCGAATTCGCTCTGCATCAATAATAAATTGCCGATTTCTTTGTTCAACTCGACGGATTCCGGATCAATCGCTTGCGCAGCGCGGAACGATAACAATGCTTTTTCATGAAGATTCTCGGCAACATATATTCTGCCAAGTAGTATGTTATACAATGCTTGTCCGGAAAAACGACTCTTTAAAGACAACAAAAGTAATTTTGCCCTATCACCCAATCCCATATGCAAATAACATTCGGCAATCTTAAGTTGTATCTCGCCCGGGAATCCTTCCATGTTAGTCGCGGATGAAAATACTGCAAGAGCTTCGGCATAATTGCCCTGCGCCATCTCAATGTCACCCAACAACATGCAAGCAAATGATTGATTGTCACCGCAATGCATTCCGGCAGCAATCATTTCGCGAGCCGACACAAAGTCTTGGCTTTGTATGTATATCTTCGCCAGTTCGAAATACGCTATTGAACATTTTGAATCAATTTGTAAAGCTTTTTTAAAGGCAATCTTTGCATCTTCAATACGATTCTCTCCGCACTCCACCAAACCCAGCAAGACATGCCCCAATACGCTGCCGCTTATCTCTATTTCTCGAATTGCCTCGACTCTTCCTTTTTCAAAATCATTCAATTTAATATACGCTTTACCTATCTCATAATGGAGCTCCGGAGCATTGCCGTCTAATACAACTGCCTTTGTAAATGATGTGATTGCTTTTCTATATTCTGATTGTATTTCATAAATCTTCCCTAACAATATATGCGCATACACTATTTTATCATCGATAGCTATTGCTTCAATAAAGAAGTTTTTTGCATTTTCATAATCTTTTTTTAAGTAAAGTATTTTCCCAATTTCAAAAATACATGCCCCATGCTCCGGGGCTATCCCACGAAGTGTCATAAATATACGCAGAGCTTCTTCAGCATCTCCCGCCTGGAGCAACTTTTTTCCACTATCCATTAAAGCATCGATTTGACAATTACCCATTATTACAATTCCCTTGAGAAAACACATTCATAAAATTGGTGGCTAAAAATACTACAGCATTCACTGTGCAATCTGCTTAATGCAATCAAGTAACCGTGCGGGCTTATGCTGAAACTGTGTGAACTGAACAAAACCATGCGTCATTTTATTGCTTCTTTTCACAGAATTAAATTTAAGCACTCATTTTTCCTGTTCATGGAGTTAAATAATTGCAATTAAAAATCATTCAATAATTCAAAAGGGACTCGGTTGTATTGTGGCACCAATAAACATATTTTACTGATATCCCCAGAGAGCAAAAGTGTTCTGTAGCGAAGCATTTTGGCACCGTTCCAGATCTCCCCAAAACCACTTTCCAAAAGGTTCCCGACAACAATGCCACAATCACAATGCGCCATTACACTAATAGCGCCATTATATCTAATGCTTGCATTTCTCCACGGTGCAAAACACATATTGATCTGAGGATCAACGGGATCTTGGGGATGCGTTTGAGGACCCATTCCTTCAGGCAAACCTATTGGAATCTCTTGATTATCAAAAGCCCGGCTGAAGATAAATGCACGTGTGATATTGGTATAAAATGATATTTCAATGCCATGACACAGCAATTTTGCTTCTTCAAGCATGTCAATAATATTTTGACGGACATCGTAATCACAGGAAAGCAAATCTTCCGGATCATCAAACCGAAAACACTGTATATGCACAAATCGTATCCCTATAAACCCATGAGAGAGTGCGAATTGAACAAAGTCAGGAATCTGTTGATAATTGGATTTCATAATAACAACAACCATCTTGAGCCCATATGTCTTGTCCATGCGTTTTTTCATTTGATTAATCAAGTTGATTGAACTGAGCAAATTCTCAAATCGGGCACCACGGCGAATATACTCATATATTTCCTTTGTTGCCCCATCAATTGAAATTTCAAGAATTATGTTGTTTTCTATTAATATTTGTGCCATATGCTCATCAATCAACAAACCATTGGATGTTATGCTTTGTTTTATTCCGTATTTCGCCGCCGTAACCATGAGCTCCTCAAATCCGTCATATAAAAATACTTCTCCGCCTAACCAAGTCACTTCACTCAAAAAGGGAAATATTGAAAGTATTTCTTTCTTCATATGCGGAGATATTTCCTCAACAATATTCTTATCCTGGCCACACATGCGACATCTCAAATTGCACCTGGTAGTAATATGCACTAAAAGCGCAACTGGGAATGATGTTATTTCTGATCGCCCCTCCGCTATATTCGTTTCACAAAGGATTTGATTATTTATAGCATCTGAAAATTTTCCCTTGCATTGATTAATCAGTTTAATCATTACAAGAGCAACCTTATGGCTCCCCACATCATTGCAATATCGCGCGAAACGAAGCACAAGCTGAACATTAGCTGCAATGCGCAATGGGTCAAGAATAAGCAAATCAATACAACTCCGATTAAGAAAATCCTTAGCCATCATATGGTCAAAAGCGGCAGACAACTGCCGTAAAGTATACAATACACCATTTGACTCAGCATCTTGAGACACAGCATAAACTATATCTTGCTGAAATTGGCCTTGCAAATATAATACATTTGCAATTTCTTGCTGTATCTCGCCGCTCTCGAGCTTAACTTTCTCAGATTTGCTCCTCATTAATAATATATTGCCCATTTCCGCCTGTATATGAACGCTCGCCGGGTCTATCTTTTCTGCCGCACGCAATGCCTGTAATGCATCCCCATAGTCGTCCCGTTTCGCATAAATCTTGCCTAATAGTATGTGCGCATGGACAAGCCCTTTCTCAGCAACTATGGCCTTGTTTAAACACTCTTCCGCTTCTCCATATTCTTTCCGCATGTAATGTATTTTCCCTATTTCGAAAAGACATTCCCCGTTATCAGGAAAACGCTTATACAATGACTTGAAAATACACAGAGCCCCTTCTGCATCACCTGCCTGCAGAAGCGTCTTGCCTTTTTCAATCATCATTTCTGTCGACATATCGTTCATAATCGTAGGTGGCTAACCAAAATTGTATACATTACTGTCAAACTGCAACTTTACACCATCGAGCACATAGGTACTCATATTTTTTATTATACAATATTTCGCTAAAAGGAGGGGAGCGAAAAAACAAAAGAGAATAATATGAAAGGATGTATAGGGCAATGTGCTGCTTCATGGATATCTATAGAACTTGACATGATCGTTCGCAACAGCAATGGTGTGCTCAGCTTGAAATTTTACCAGTAAAGTGATATGTGTCAAGGGATGTTACGCTGGAAGCAATGACTGGAGGAAGGGCGAAAAATGAAAGCTGAAAGATAGCTTAACTTATGCTAAATTCTTCCTATGAAATATATTTCTAAAATTCAAAGAAACTACCGACGCTTGCTCGGAGGTCGTCGTAGCCGTCTTTCATGGTTATACATTGCGCGCCACCCATCAGACCCATGCGTGCGGTAAGCCAGTGACGATGGCGGAGATCGAACGAATCAACATTATTTCTCACCTCTTGTGATGGGAAAACCGTAGTTGCGGTATAGCCGGTAATGCCGTGTGATATCGTCAGATATGTCCACTGTTTTCCTTCGGCGCCAACCGCTGCCGAGAGCTGATGCGAATAGGTAACCACGCTGCCCGGTTCGCTTTTATTTTGAAATATCCGGTACCCGCACAACCAGCCGGCGCCATAATATGTGCCGGCAGCCGACAGCAAGAGGTCCTCGTACGGGATGTGGTAGGTTATATAACTTACACCGAGTGTCGCAACAATATTTTTGACATGACCCAACTTTACATTGAAATCCGTATCGAGACGGAGTTTTGGCAAATAATCAACGACTGTTCCTGCTGAAATAGACGAATAAGTATACACCCGTGGAGACCAGTCCCGGTAGCCGCCAATCCCCCCCTGTACCCCATCGCCTTCCTGACGCCTAAACATCCCCAGCTCGGCAAACCACACAAAGCCCGGCTTATTAAAAGTAAAAAGATCGATGACCACATCTTTCCGGCTGCCGTAAAGAGAATCGGGCGACAGCTGTTCATATGAAACCGTCTCCTCAAGCCGGTGAGTCCGGGTAATGAGTCCCTGCACCGCTGTCGGCGCGGTGATCGTTAGCCCGGGTTGATTAACCGGAACCTGGACACCGTAAACCTGCGACGCATGCAGAAGAATAAGACAGAACATCACTGCCAAGCCGCTGCTCCCGCCCGCCTGAAACATCACGCGCACTTTGTTCATGATCGCCCCTCAATGAGATTGAGTGTAGCAGTTGTAGCCGTTGTCGATATAAAAGTAAGATAGTAATACTCTTCGTCTTCATGAATACTGCCGGCACCGGAAGGCGGCCGCATGAAGCGGGAACGCGGAATGGCAAGCGTCATATCGAAGATTCCCTCGGGATTTGAAACGATTGCAGTCATCCCCCCAGGGACGCGCGTAAAGAGGGAGGATGTCCGAATGAAGCGTTGCAAAAATGCCGCAAAATAACTCATGGAGCGAACCCGCACTGACCCTTCGCTTTGACGCCGTTCGGCGTAATCAAGGAATTCCTTCAATGCACGGGGATAATCGTACATGTCGTAGGGATGGGAATAGAACAGGCGCACCGTACGATGATCGACGATGTAATCGACAATCCCGCGCAGCCATGCCGCAACTTCGGGTTCTGGTACACCCGTCACCTTCATTTCATGCAGAGAAGCTTCTTTGCCAAACGGCAGAATGGGAAAAGCAATGACGCTGGTGGACACCATAACGCCATTGATAAAAGTCCGATTCGGGGAGGACCCGCAGTCCCCGGTATAGTAATATGAGCCCATGCCCAAGCGCTCCAACACCCTGGTCAGGATTGGCTGGGGATGCACTCCCCGCGGCGCTGAATACTCATCAATCTTGGTGCCGGTTATGTGCGACAGCGTCTCGTTATTCTTATTGACGTATTGCGTAATCTCCTGTTCACTCAAGGTGTTTGACGATAATTGCTCGGCAAACCAGTTGTGAGCCCATCCGCCGTGGGAACCAATGACGCCGTACGGGCGTAGCATACGGATAAACGGCGCACCTTTGCCGCCCGCATCGAAACCTAACCCGTCACCGGGCGCATCTCTAAAATCACCGGCGGTGATATGCAGGGAGTAATCCATTCCCTGACGGAGATATTTCCGGTCTATCATTGCCGGAATACTCTTCCAATCGATGCTCGAATCAATGTGCCAGTTAATGACTAGTCCGCCTTGCCCTCCCGGCGCGTTCAGCATGTGAAGAATTCCTACCGTGCGCAACAGAAAAGAACGCAGGATAACCCGCAACGGCAAATCGTCAGAAAACCCTTTAAGAACCCCCAGCGAGAGATTGACATACATCACCGAACCTTTCCCTATGGACCGCTGTACCAAGCCGGGAAAGCGTGTGTTGCCTATTTCCGCGTAAGCGTACACATCCCGGTCTTCCAAACGCGGATCAGCAAGGGTGCGCGCCATAGGATATGTCAGCGAACCGTAGGCGTAGCCGCTCAATAAAACCCCCTGAGACGCTTTGCCGGGCGGGATTTCAAAAGCCCGGGCACTCGCACTGTCTTTGAATTTGAAATAACCGTCACCGTAGGATTTCTCCCGCAATGCCTGATACTGAAGATAGTTGACTTGCACGAGATCGGCGAAGAGTGGCTTCTTGAGAAAATGACCGCGCTGGTCGCGGATACCGGGATCAAAGACCACGAGGGCACGACCACCGGCACGGATGTATGCTTCAATCCAAAACGCCATATCAGAGGGCAACTTCTGGGAAATCGCATCAGGAAGGATGATCGCCGGCGTCATTTCAACGGCAGCGGCGGGATGGAATCCAAGTAGCCAGGGGGCATCCACCAGACGATAGGGAATGCCCTCTTCGCGCAGCACACTCTCATACGCCGAGCGCACATTGCGTTCTCCTTGCGTGGGACAGTCCCCGCACACAACGAATACCGAGTAATCTTTCGTCAGGCGGTCTGACCGCCAGAGGATTAATCCACCGTACACACCCAGCGCAATGATAAAAAAGGTGATGATTATCTTTTGCTTGTTCATGGAATAACTTCCCCATCTCTCTCAGAAAACGCCGTGCCGTATATAATCACTCCCCCCGAAAGAAAAAGCTTATCTTTTCCGATTACTGAACGCACGGAACCGGGTTCGCCGACAATGGTGCCCGACCCAAGAAGGATTTGATGCTGCGAAAAGATATCCCCCCCTATTCGGCAGTCCTGCGCAGTCAGCACACCGGATTCGGCAAATATGCTTCCTTCAACAACGGCTCCTGCCTCCAACCCAACCGTTCCGCTCGCAGTAATGCTGCCTCGTACGCGGCTGCCGGCACCGACGACAATATTGGTCTTTGCAATGATGTCTTTCTCTACGGTCACCCCCGGAGGCAACGAAAAACCATCGCGGTTGATGTACCAGGCATGTGAACGGATATCACCGCCGGGTACAATGGCCGGCCGTTCAGAATGAGACGGAGCGATCTGTATGGGCGCTCCTGACAGGGATTTGAAAAGGCATCCTTGCCCCAACAAAAGAGTTTTTCCGCTCACTACCTGCACACCCAGAATGCACTCATCCCCCGCGGTAATATCACCATCGGCTCCCGCCCATCGAGAGAGAGAAGCCCGCCGCCCCAGGGTAAGCGATCCTCTCACCGATATAGCGCGCAGCAAGGTGTCGTGACCCAACTGAGCGGACCCGGCTACGATCAATTCTTTTTCAAAAACTATGCCAACTCCTGTTTCAATATCGCCGTTAACATACACGATAGTTTCAAATGTCCGCGGATCCATTACGCGCCGGGCACCACTAACCTCTATCTTTTCCGTTTTTGAGAGCATCACCACCCGCACATCAGATATCGTCACATCGCCGATTACAGGGCACAGCTTTTCCAGAAAAGCGCGCTCGAAATACCGAAACTCCTTGGTATACTCCATATCAACGGTTTGCGCCTGTATATCCCGGGGATGGAGTAATTCCCGGATGGCCGCGTAAAATGGCAGTACTATCATGGCTGCCATGACCAGTACCAGTAACCAAAACAGCTCAGGAACGGTGAAAATATATTGCATAAACTGCAAGAATTTCTCATGGAAGGGCAGCATCTGAGAAGGTTCTCCATCAGCGGCTATAACACGGGGAACAATAATCGCGAGAAACAGCAGAAATCCTGCTCCAGCCGTTATGATTTTCGGAAGCGTTCTGTTTTTTGCCATAGACCCGTCCTTCCAAATAGTATATCGATAATTGCGTCAAATGAGCCGTGCGCCGTGTAGAGCATGTTGAAAAGAAAATTAAACAGTACAAATGGCAGCAAACGAATGCGATCGGTAAATCCATCCAGAAACGATGCCGTCCCCACCTGATAGAACGGTGCGAAATTCCCAAATATATTAAACATTGCGACCGCTAAAAAAATAAACATGCTGTCCAAAAGGCGAACCTGGTCAAGAAAAAAGAGTGTTACCGCGTCAGCGATGCCTACCATGAGCAACAACGGCACCAAATAAATAAACAACAACAGAACACCGTCGAATTTAGTCACAGGGGATAAGTACGCTGAGCGCAGCATCGCGCCCATATAGCGAAACATGACCTGACAATGCCCCCGTGCCCAGCGGCGGATCTGCCGGCCCCGGACATCCCAATCCTCCGGCACTTCTTCATAACACTCTATTCGGTTATTATAAAGCACCTGCCACCCGTTTATCAGCAGCCGGAATGTGAGCTCTGTATCCTCAGTCAAACTGTCCGGACTAAATCCTCCCAGTTCCCGCACTATATCTTTGCGGAATCCGCCAACCGTCCCGCCGAACTGAGGTATCAAGTGCATGTTCTGACGCGCCTGCTGATCAACCTGGTACCCGGCGGAACGTTCAAGCGCGAGCAGTTTCGTTAAGAGATTCGTCTGTGCGTTCTCAGGGATGACTCTGCCCATCACCGCACCGACAACCGGATTCTTAAAACACACCGCGAGCGAACGCACAATGCCCTGCGGTGGAAGATAATCCGCGTCGAACAAAATGATGATATCCCCCCGCGCCCGAATCAGCGCCTCGTTGAGTGCCGCCGATTTTCCCCGTCGGCCGGAAGACCGGTGCAGCGGACGAATGTACGGAAACTTTGCCGCATACTGGTCAAGTATCGCCACCGTCCCATCCGTCGAATGATCATTGATCGGAATAACTTCAAATAAAGATTGAGGATAATCAATGACCGACAGAAGATCCAAAATATTCCGGGCGACTTTCTCCTCGTTGTGCATGGGTACCATCACGGTCACCGAGGGAAGATCGGAATCCATTATATCAGGATAATGTGTGTATTGAATACCTGAAAGCCGGTTCATACTGAATATAAGATGACGCAGGATATAGATGAGTATCACAACGATGAGGAAAACCATGTACGCTCTGAGAAGAATCAGGAGCATTGCCATATATCTGAATCCTTCCGGTAGCGTTTGGAAACGATGCTCATATAGATCGAATAAATACCCACAATATAGATAGTATCCAACGGAGGATCAAAAGCAATGAACATCGGCGCCATATATACATAACTGTAGTGGCCGATGATATATAAAAAAATAACATATCTGGCCAATCCGAATATAAGCGAATATAATAGCGCCAGGGCGATTATCCCCATGCGCTCCGCCAGCGAGGATGGCAGCATCAGCAGCGACATGGACAGGATCAGCGGGATAGTACACCATATCCCCAGCTCCGTCTTGATATACAAATCGGAGAACCCCTCAATATTGTAGGGAAACCGTTCGGGAGTAAATAGAAAGAACAACGAGGATATCAGCGTGATGAGAAGAACAAAAGAAACATACACCGAAACTGATCGGGCGATACCGCGCATACTCATCAAGACTACAACGCCGATAATGGACACCAACGAGAGTCCAACGCAGTACAACGGAGTGGGGTATGATCCCATCAGCACGATGAGCGACAAATTACCGAACAGAGGATAAGGCGTATTAACAACCCCCACACTGTTACCAAATGATAGGCGTAAAAAATGCTGAGCAGCCGCATTAAAAAAATACAGGATGGTCGGTGTAAGAAAAATGATGAGCGCGACAAAGGGGAGTGACATTGCAAAAAAATCGAACAACTGACGAGAACGGATCCGTTCGCTCAGTTTTCTGTACGCACGATGACAATACATAATATCTTTGGCAATGGTCATAGTGAGCAAAAACTCCATGTTTTCTGAAGTGATGAATAGCCAAATAGATTATACCATTTATAAACAAAAGTGATGCCAATTTTGCGCACAAATCATCTCCCCTGTAGCCGTCGAATCAGTATCCGAGCATAAGAAAGGAGAAAAAAGAAAAAACAGGATTTCTTGGTAATTTTATCAATATAATCGGCGAGAAGAAGAGCAAAAGATGCACTTCAGAATATTTCCGTCTTATTGCGGGGAAACAATACCACCCAATGCTATATACTGCGAAAAATATACTACCGCATTGCCTGTACGATCCGCTGGGTGTGCTGCAAATATGCGGCGCGGTTTTTTTCTGAAGTTGAGGGGACTGAACCAAACCATGCGTGGTTTTTTACTTTCATCTTACAGAACTTGAAAATACCGCCGTCACTTGTTTTGCTCATGGCGCTTAACACGCGGGTTATACGGTAATATAAGGAAGGGGCCCCGGTTGTTGAGAACAGATAAGCTTCCTTGCCCGCAAGCTTAAACGACGGCATATCCTTAAAGTCATAGGAATACGCGAAACCAAGAGTCAATACGCGGTCAAAATACCCTTTCAGCAGCGCCGGGATACCTGTCCACCAGACGGGATAAATGACAATGACTCTCTCAGCCCAGAGTAAATGGCTTTGTTCCACAGCTATATCGTCAGCAACGCGCTTGTTTTGCAGGTCGATGAAATCCGCCGGCTGCTTCACCGGGCTAAATCCGATACCATAGAGATCGCGCACCACAATCTCCTGCCCCTTGGCTTTTAGCTGCATCATCACCGTCTCAAGAATTGCGTGATTAAAACTTTTGGGATTCGGATGACAGTAAATAATGAGATTTCTCACGATTTTTCTCCTCAACGAGCATTCGTTTACCTTGAAATACTATACATCCGTCATGATTGTTTTTTTGATTATACAAATATTATTTCTCGACTGCAACATACAATTATCCTTATATTATTGTTGTTGTGCGGATTGGCTTTGGTTAGAGTTTCTATAATTGACCGGAAGGAATTATGCCGCCGACAGAAACAATGCGATGTTTTCCTGCAAAGCGCTGTCTATGGACTTAACCACGGTTGACTGTATGGCCGCCGGGGACAGAGCGGCTGCAAGCTGTTGGATGTTCAAATCTTCGTTACCGCCCCAGATCTTGGCGTTGGTTTCGGCGCATACAACAACATGTACCTGTCTCGCTCCGCCTGCCATCAGGCGCTGCACTGCGTCTTGAACCGTTACCGTATCGCGGCCGGGCAGATTGCGCGCATCCACCGAGATTATCTGCCCGGTGAGAGTCCCTATCATCGATTCATCTTGAGAAATTGACCAAATCACCGTCATGTTCAATGGCGCCAACGCTGCGGCAACACGTGCATGATCTGTCCACCGTGAACTATCAAGAGCAACCCTTACCGCAGTCCTGGCCGAGATACCTGCATCCAATTGAACGCCCGCACAAAATCTTCTCAAAGAATCTGCGTCACCGTCTCCAATCACGCGAGCATCGATAATCAAACCCCTAAATATCCCGCTCCACCAGTTGATGTCTTCAAAATACTCCTTTTCTTTTTCGAGTGTAAATTTCTCACTGACCGGCACATAAGGGATATTGAGCCACAACGCCCGGTCTCCGGAAGCTGCTGCAACACGAGCTTGCTGAGCGATAGTCATTTCAATAAATCTTGAGAATGCCGGCCCGATTTTTTCGCCGGGAAAGATGGTCTCCAGTTCAGCCAACCTGCGTTTGACCCGGCGGTTAAATACGATATCTTCATTTTCATAGAGTTTGATCAAGCGCTTGCGCGGCCCGGACATGCTCTGGTACAGCTCGCGGGCAAGGCGGAGCTCGTCAATACGCAGACGTTCAATTGTTTCTCTGCTAAACGATCCATTCTCGCGTACAGCAAGCTGGCGCAGCCGGGAAAACTGTTCCCTGAACACGACAGCCGTCCCGTCAATATTGGCATCTCGACACGCACTTTCCCAATCAATATACACCGGATCAATCAACGACGGCGACTCGCCCGGAAGCTGCCAAGGAAGCGTCCCGCGAACCGAGAGCGACAGGCGGACCGGCGATTCATCAGTGCTCTTGACGAGATCTCCCATGGAACCCACGCGGCCATTGCCCAAAGCGCTGATATCGGTCTCGACAACACAGGTGGCATCTTCCTTCCCTGTTTCTTCACGCCGCGCTGTCCTCGTGTGCTGTAGTGATGGAGATAATTGCGCGATCTCAGCAGCAAGAGCATCAAAGTAAACTTTTAGCAAATCCCAGCGCGAACTTTTTTCCGGCAGGATGTTAAGTAATTGAAATTCTAATGCGAACACATCGTCGGCAGCCACTTTAATCCAGTACATCTTTCCTTGTTCTTCTAAAAAGACAGGCTTAAAACTACCCAGCCCCATTGCGGCTATGCCGTTATTATAAGAGGGGTCAAGAATGCAGCCGTTGAGTTCTTTAACAAGGATGCGCCCAGCATTATCTAAAATTAGTTGATCCCGTAGGGGATGATTCAGAAGCGCCACAATCCGCTTGCGGTCAGGAGCGAATTCATGATCAGCCAGTGGCTGATAATGTGAAATCTCAAGGTACATCACCGGTACGCGGACGGGGTTTGTTGTGCCCACTACTACCTGTTCACCAAACACTTTGACCATCAGCGGCACCGGCTTTCCACCATCAGGATCAGGCACAGGAATTTCGACTGTACCTACCCAGACAAGGTTCTTTTTCCCCTCTGGCCGGTCGGACAGTTTTTGCAACAACAGTGTCTGCTGCCCCAGTCGAGCGCGTTCAAATATCGCTTCTTTTACAACACTGCTTAACGAACCGTTAGCACTACGCACAGACCATGCCCCACTCAACGCAGGATGCTTTTCACCAATGTAACTGCGGTCTTTGCGGGCAAAACGGACCAGACGCAGCGCAAGAGCGCCGGCATGGAGAAAACTCTTTACATATTTGTACCCTTCTGAAAATAAAATAGCTGTATTATTGGCGTCAACACCCTCAGCATGACGCTTGGCTATTGCAAGCATAATTTTGCCACTCTGCTCCGGATCGGTTATCTCAACCGCGTTCACCCCTGTCACCAGTACCGCGGCATCATCCTGTCCTTGAGCCATACGGTCACCGAGATACAGTATTTCGCTGGGCGCTGCCGCAAACAGATCGGCAGCTAAACTAATCGCATATGACTTGTCGAACGGTGCACAATAGATTAAATTATCGCAATTCTGAAAATAGGCACGATTTTCTTGAAGAACGCGGTCCTGTTGATCTTTTGACATCGAACTCCACGGTGAATTCGGATGGGATGGATCAAAATTAAAAATATACGCGATGCCTTCTGCAGCAAGGGCCTCATTGAGACGCGCATAATATGCGGGAATCAGCGGAGAAAGTTCCTTGTGAACATACATGCGAATCTTGCCGGGCTCGAACTCAAGCCGAAGAGGATCGTGAAGTATACCCGTTTTTTCACTGCTCATCGCGGTAGAAAGAACTGTGTAATCAAAAGGATAATCTGACGGAGATCCTTGATGAAACTCTTCCCCGCCAATGCCGGAAGCGCGCCACTGTTCCTGTTCTGCGATGACCTCTGCCCAAACAGTCCGGGCAATTTTTTTTACTTGTGTTTTCATAGCACCGTTAAAATCATCTTTATCCAGAACATATGAATGGTTTTCATTGCCTTTTTGTGTTCCAATGCTGTAACTCCACCGCTGAGCGCCGTTTGAACAAAATGCATGCAACAAGGGACAGAGCTTGATCCGTATATCAGCTATCATAGTACGCAATAAGGGGTCTTTTATATTGTATATGGAAAAATCTTCATTCATCACTATTGCCTTAAGGCGCGCCACTGCATCATTGGTTGATTCAGCAGGAACGGAAAGATCTCTGATGGAGCTTCTTTTCAATTTTGCCATATCTGCTTTAGTCAGAGCTCTGACGCGCTGGCGCATCTCATACAACATAAGCGGATCAATAACATTCTTTCGGGCATTGTCAAATATATTCGCGCTCACCAGAACAACGGGTATATCTGCGCGCAAAACAAGAGCAAGCGCTGCAAGATTTTTTTGACTCATCCGTCCATTTTTAATCAATAAGGTCCCATCAATATCAGTTGCCACCAGTTTCGGCGTCAACTCTCCTCGTTCAATAAATGCCAGCGCCTCCTGCACGGTTAATGGACGGTCGCGAGGCAGAATGCGGGGGTCTTTGACAATCTTTGCGAGTTGCAGAATAGTGAGCGGATCGGGCTGACGACGGCGCAAAGCGGCGTAACGGTGCGAGGACAAGAACAGGGAAATTTTCATCGCTCCATCCGAGGTGGTTGGATTATTTATCATGAACGCAGCTGCAGTTTTATCGAGTGAATCAACGACAGAAATATCAGCATTATTCAACAGTTCTTCCAAATATTTTACCTTGTCTACGCCAAGAGCAGGGTCGCTACGCACGATGGTTAAGAGCATACTGCGCGTGGTATTATTTATATCGCCGGTGTATGAATGTGCACTGTGATTGCGATACACGCGTTGCAAATAATCATAGCCAGGAATGTGTATGGCAACACGATACCATTGCAGGAGGGGTTCAACTGACAATGTGAGAATACCCCCCATCAATCGTATACGCTGGAAACGAGAATGCTGTCCATCTGTATCTTGATCGTTAACAACGGTTGCCCCATAATTGACACCCTGTATCTCAAGTTTTTCTATCAGACCTTTGCAATGATTGCAGGGAGCCATAGTAACATAGAGCTGAGACCTTCGTAACGGATAGCCCAGTTTTCGCGAAACCTTGAGCAATAGCGTATCAGCTGTACCAAACACATCTATGCTATTCTCAGCATTATTGAACTCTCGTGAGATTCGCTCAACCCGGTTAAGAGTGCGGTGCATATCCAGCATCATCGCCTGACCGATAGCGCCGCTTGCAAGACGATAATCAATAATCTTGCGCAGAAGGTCAATAACCGCAAAATACTCGCCATGCAATCTATTGCCGGCTAGATTATAGCCGTACCCTTCAAGACCTTCACAAACAAGTACGGCACCGACATGTGGCGTCAATATGCCCCGATGTTCATCCTGTCCGCGTAAACCTTCTTCGATTGCCTGCCTCATATGCCCTTGCTTTACTACAAGTATTTCAGCGACACGATTGACAAAGATTGACGACCCCTCTGATATAAACTCACTCAGATTCTGCGGCGATACGGCAACAGTAATTTTTTCGCGCATTATCCCGGTCAACACAAGAGTAGCCCTGCGGAGCAATTGGAACAGACCCAATAACAAACGATACATCCACGCATTAGTGCCTTCGGCAGTAGCGTAATCTATACGATAGGACATATCCTCAGAACGACGCGCGAACCACGCATTCATCCTATCGGACAAAACCCGTTCTGCAGTGAACTTCATTAGTTGATCATCACGCAAAAAATGCGACGATTGCCCTAAAAGAGAAAATTTCAGTTCGCTTACCACCATCCGCGCTTCATCAGTACTCAAAGCAGGTGACACTTTAGTAAGTTCGACAGCGACAGCGTCACGAAGGCGGTTCTCCCACATTGCAGCAGGAAGCGGATCTATTATTGCGGGGAGATGACTGCGATCCTGTGACCCTTTCTCCGTCTTAATGCCGAAAGTTTCATACTCTCGTTCAATGGTCTCCATAGTAACGGAGGGTTCTACGGCATCGAGCATCAATTTTCCAATATGTTCATGTAACTGTTCATCGGTCAAAAATCGTTTCCCCAAACGTGTAAAAGTTCCCGCTTCACGAACATCAAGCCCCATTGCTGCCAGCTCAAAAGGCATGCTGAAAGTGTATTTTGGCAATTCACCGCTGTTTGAATAAGCTACACCGCCATGAAAGTCCTGCCGGCGCGTGACCGGACCAACCCCGACATAGCCGATTATCGCAGCAAATATGCTTCTGCTGCCAAACACATTCTCCTTAAGAACCCTTTCCAGCGCCCTCCCTGCCCAAGGATTCCTGTCAAGGAATGCACCGAATCTATAGAGCGTGTTCATCCATGTTTTCGCAGACAACTGACCCAAACCTCGCTTATTGGCATACGATTCAACTTGAGCTGCTATTGCCAAAGCGATGGTGGCCCCCGCTATGGTGCCCTCAGCCCACGGCGGTAGAATGTCCTTGATAATGCCATTGTTAAGCAAAAATTTGAATATTTCGTTCATCCACAGAGGATGCGATTCAAAATCATTGCCCAAACCGGATAAAGTAAAGAATGTTTGAAACCGTGACGGATCGGATTCCTGCACTATCCGGCGGGCGACCATCATGCAGAATTTCTCATTCGCCGGTGAAACAATCTGCTTTCGATTGCGGGCATGCATACCGGCAACAGCGTCACCGCCGTGCTCATACAATTCGAAAAGCACAAACTGTTCACGACCGCCGGTTCGTTCTTTGCGTTGAACGCCTGCAGCGGCAATATGCGCAGTCAAAGCTTGTGCCGTTTCTTCGACAGTCCCGTCAATGGTTACCATAGAATACGGAATGACTCCCGCGGAAACCATGGTAGAAAAGTTATCGAGAATATCTTGGCGATTAACAGCATTCTGCGTACGCGCACGTGCTGCTTCCTCGTCGATCATTGTATCCAGACTCTGCAGAAGATTAAGAGAGCCCCGTTGCGCTATGCGATAGCGCTCCTGCAGCTCCCCGAGCGTCGTCGGCGACACAGCATGCATATGTTTTACTGCTACTCGTTCCAGCGCAATGTTTTTTTCAAGCATCGTCATTTCCGTTGACAGCGTTTTCAGATTACTGATTTGTTGTGTCAGGGATTCAAGATGAGCGGAATCGCCACCCGCACGGGCATAATCTTTAAGAAATTTATTCCCGCTTGCGGCAACAGCAAGACGGGCTTGGCGTTGTATCCCTTCAACTACAAAACCTTCGTCAAGGCGTTTTGGCGCGCCCGTAAGCTGCATGGTAGGTGTTGCGGGATGTATCGGACCTACAATAGCATCACCGATGTCTTCCCGCTGGATTACACCCGGAACTATTTTCTCGTAACGGCCATTTTTCTTTACATACAATGGGCGCTGTTCGTTCACATATTTTTCCGGATTGAGCACCGGATCGGCAGTACCAATACGCTTTTCCCCACTGCTGAGTATCTCCACATGTATCTTACCGCAACTACCGTTCAAGGCACGCTGTTCACGACGAACTTTGCTTTCCAAACTCTTAAGCTCCTGCCAGCGGCGATAACCAGATGCAACATCCGCCCCACCCCCCATAGCCCATACCACAATCAGAACATCATTGCCTTTTTGCAACTGTTCACGAATGGTCTGGTATTCACCCGGGAATTGTTCGACAAATTTATCTGCAGCCGCATTATCGATTGACTCTTGATGCAGTTTCTGGGCTATGGCAGCGCGAAAATCTCCGGAGAACTTTCCCGCTTTGTTTATTATCAATCCTATATCATGTAATTCCTGATGTGATTGGTCAAAACTTTCAATCAAGGTCTCGTCAACGACTGTCAACGCTTTCACGGATTCATTGACACGGATACGCAATTCTTCTATATCGTGCACAGAATAAGTGCCATCCAGTATATCTTCTATGTTTGTTATAAGTTTTGAGAGGCTTACAATATCAATCGTGCCCATATCTTCGATGTCGGAGGTGTCTTCCATAATGATCTGCCGCGCGGTTCCCGAGTGTCCTAGGGGGTTTTTCCCGGCTATAGTGCGCAAGTACAAACAGTCCTTCATTGCCTCCGCAACAGCAAGTAATTGCATATGTGTTTTTTCGAGATCAGTCATCAGAGGAGCAGTAAGATGCGGGGCAGTGCCGTTGTTAAGATTGCCTGCAATAGCGCTCAATCGCAAGCACAATTCGTGAATCGGCAATCTATCGAACGCTCGCCGATTATATGCATCTAATATTGAGGTCAGCAGATTTTGCGTCGCCATGATGCGGCGCCACCCAGGGTATTGAAACAAACCGTATATAAATCGCTTAATGGGTGGCGCGCGGGTGCGAATAGCGTTGACGAACCATAATCCTTCTTGCCTCAAATTCATGTTTTCCAAATAGGACGAAACTGCGGCGTCAAGCGCCATGCCGTTCCATGTCATCACTGAAGCATCTACCTGCCTGCGGATAGCGCTTTCTTCTGTTCGACTCAACGGTTGTTCGCTTAACGAAGGACGCCGCAGAGCGCTATTATTCTCCAAGGATTCCACCGCCCGCAGAGTTTGCTCGGCATAACAGAGCAAAGCCATGACATTGAGCGCCATCGTATAACTACTCGGCTGATTTTTGACCAGATTCGTTACCGAGCTTTCCCAGAATCCGGCATCGATATATATGGTCTTAGAATACGGATCGACAATGACGACATCACGCACATGATACCGATTCGTAAGTTCTTTTTTAAACGCGCTATCAGGATCGAACAGCACCAGATGCGCCTGGCGTGCAGGATCGTCAGAGCGCAATCGAGCAAGGAATGCGTTCATGTCCGCCAGTGGAGCGGCATAGCGTTGGCTGTCTTGGATTAGTTTATTCGCCAGCATGATCTTGCCTGTTTCTGTCTTTATCAGTGCTTGAATAACGTTATCAGAAGGTTGATGAGCAGCAGCATATTTTTTTTCTTGCACAGAAAAATTGACCGGCTGAGGAAAAGCATTCTGTTCCATCATGTCCCCCTGCCACGTATCCCACGATGATAACCGCGACGATTGATCATCCGGCGGCGCATTCGCAATGGCGGGGTTTATGCCGAAATTAGCCCGGATGAATCCTCCTATCACCAAGGGCACATCAAACACCATATGCGCAACCGTCGCCCCAATCTGCGCGGCAGCTGCGGGATTTCCAAAACTCAAAGGGATCCGCATCGGGAACACAAAACAGCTCCATGAAACCAG
>Ga0118677_10001004_pt1 | contig 60659 bp, 54 predicted proteins | sample AliMusrvi5mmetaG_FD_86154 | JGI IMG/M metagenome (GOLD analysis project Ga0118677, IMG submission 86154) | reverse complement strand
TGCAGAATGAAATCTGCACCAAAAAGCCCTGTGATTTTCCAGGACACTGAACCAACAACACTTCAGACACGTGCAATGGAATTGATTCGTTTGTACCCAGTAGATGGAAGTTGATTTTCCGCCCTTTTGCTTGTACTGTATAGAGTTATCGTTTTTTTATACGGGGAACTTCGGGTTAAAACTGATCTATACCTCCATATTGGGAAATCCAAACTCACAGCCACATCCCATATCCAATGGAAGCAGTCGCTTGATGGTCAAATGGCCGCTCTGAAACAGAATGGAACTGATTGGGTTCGCCAATTGTGCGGGAGGAAAAGTATAAAGGACTTGCCTCAATCCTCCAAGTTATACAGCCGCTTTAACTGCTGCGCCATATTTATTATGCCCGTATCTCTTCCGGAAACGGCAGGTTATGCTCATCACGATATTGATTGTACACCTGAACCAGATTCATCTCATCAAGTTCCGATGATGTAAACTGCTCCCCACTCTCATTGCAAAGATAGAAGTGGTAGTGTACGGTATACTCTTTTTTACGAAAGAGCATGACCCTTTTTTCTCGCTTCAGGGTCATCTCCCCTCCTGTAACGGGACTTCTCATCTTACTCTTTTTTAAATAGTTGTTTGATATCACGCTCAAGTTCCAGAAGGCTCTCTTCCTTCTGCGGTTGCATCTGGGCCTCCCTGTACTTATCATATTCCAGCGCCGACTTTTCGAGCGCTGTCTGGTGATTGATTTTACCGGCATGGGTGAGCAATTCGCGACCATTGAGCTGAATAATTGAATCCAGACGCTGGATCCAGTCTTTCATGTACATCGGCGTTCGCTGCTGTGCCATTACTTCCGCAAAAGCAAGGTATTGCTCCACAAGCAGGCCAAGCAATTTGATTTCATCTTCATTCAGATAATTTTTCGCAACGCTCACATCACCCTCGCGAACAGGTGCTCCCGCTTTGTCAAAGGATTGCATGCCCATCAGCGGCAATGAAGCATCAGCGCGACGATACACCAATTCCGCTGCTGTCTGCTGACTGATTGCCCATAGCAACTTGTTCTGCACCACCTTGAAAAATTCAATGGTGCTTTCAGCTCTGGAGTCATAGTCAATGCTGGTCGTGTAGATATCCTTGATCTTCTGGTAAAAGAAACGTTCCGACAACCGGATTTCGCGGATACGCTCCTGCAGCTCCGTAAAGTAGTTCATCGAACTGCCGCTCTTGAATCGCTCATCATTCAGCGCAAAACCTTTGACAATATATTCCCTGAGCCGCTGGGTGGCCCAGATGCGAAACCGCGTGCCCTGCTGCGATTTGACACGGTAGCCTACCGAAATGATGACGTCCAGATTGTAATATCGAACATCATAGCTTTTCTCATCGGTCGCAGTTGTTCGGAAATTCCGAACAACTGACTCTTCGTTCAACTCACCCTCTTCAAAGATATGCTTGATATGCTCGCTGATGGTCGCTTTTGACTTCTGAAAAAGCTCACATAAATGCGCCTGCGTCAGCCAGACCGTTTCCTCTTCAAGCCGTACATCTATTTTCACTCTACCGTCCGGGGCCTGGTAAATGAGTAGTTCGGAGTTGTTCATGTAACGTGTGGAAAAAAAGGTGCGACTGTTCCTCAGATTGTTTAATCCAAAAGTGATGGAGGTTCATCTTGTCACCAGTCTTCCCTGAGTAAGTGCAGCCTGGATGACGTTTTGATTTGCAGTAAAAACACGAATACCAGAAACAGTTGTAAAATCGCCGTCGTCAGTGATGACTTGCGTCACTCCAAGGCTTCGCATAGACTCAAGAATAAAAAGGTCATATCCATCCACCTGTTCCGTCTGTAAACGATGAAGCGCTGTCGTAACTGTTGCATTGTCAATACTGACAACCAACAGATCAGCAAGTGTACGAACAAGACCATAGGCCGCCTGAATTTCCGCATTCACCCGTATCCTCTCAACCGACAAATTATGGCGATAATCTTTTGGTTTTATACTACCATGAGCTGCTTCATATATCTCTCGCTCAACCTTTTCGATTAGATGAGCCAACTCCGCAAGAGTGAGACCCGACTGGAATATTTTGGCTCCTGCACCAAGAACTGCATTGGTATAACCGGGGTAATGAGAAGTCTGATAGTACGCTGGAGGATGTGCACCAAAGCTTGCTCGAGAATATGTCATCCAGTACCAAACATTGGTGTCCACCAAAAACACATCCTCAGATTTTGGGGTATCGCTCCTGAGATCCACCACTTCGGCCCGTATGAGATAATTGATCGCCATCAATCTGATTCCTTGGCCTGTTGCTCCAGAATGTCATCAACTATTTTCTGGTAATCCTTGTCACCGTGATACTGTGCAGCATTTTCGATGACCCGGTCAACAACCAGTCGCCCTGATTCATTGAGATTTTCAATTATCAGTAGCCGTCGCAACTCATTTTCAGATATATCGTTCAGTAATTGGCCTATCGCAAAATTGAAAAATGGTGACGCAAACTGGCTTACCCCATTAAAATCAAGCGTGACCGTATCTCCGTTTTTTAACAATTCGTGAATTGCAGCATAAATCCTCTGCCCATCTTCCTTGATAATACAACGCGGACCAACACTGTTCTTGATTAATAGATTCATGATTCTCTTCTCATGTAAAACAATTCTTCAGCCTCGTCGTAAAAGAAAGTCTTCAGAGCTATCTTTCAGCGTAGGTATCTGGATAATCTTTTGAGTCATTTATCATTATTTTCCAGACAACATGAGCAAACCAACTTTATAAGTATACAATTTTTTCACGCTTTCCAAAAAATCCAATGAAAAAATAAAGCCTTCCTTAGCTTTTTTTTGGCGCAGTTGCAATGATGGTGACCTCATTAACAATTCCTCACATCCGGGACATCACTGCATTGAGCAGAACGGATTGTTTGTTTGCCGTTGCATCAATCTGCCGCTCCAGATGTTCACACAGTGCCATAAGTTTGTCAATTTTGGCGACGATGCGGTACTGTTCGGCGAGAGGAGGAATTGGAAATGGTGCACGAAAAAAATCACCGTCATTAATCGCTGGATAAGCAACGCCTTTCATCGCCGATTCAACATAGGAAATAAAAACAGGTGATCTCAAATAGTGATAAATAAAACGGTTATAAATACCAGCAAACGGATGAATAATAGCAAACGCTGTACTTGCTATCGGTTCAGGGCCATACTCTTTTCCAATAATTGCGATATTCAGCAAGTAAGGCCGAACTGTAGCGTAAATCACAGTATTCTGCTGAACAATTTTTCGAGCACGTGAAGGAGCTTCATCTTCACCGAGAAGCTGTACATCCTCAGAAATAATGCCTTTTGAATTATTGATTGAACCAACATCAATGTAAGTGAAAAGCCTATCCGGAATTTTTTGTCCCCAATCGTGACCAATATTTCTGATACGAGCCCATATCCACTCTTTCGGCAGATCATAAGGCACATCCTCAGACGTGATCTCTGGCAGCGGTTTCGGTTCCCTGATTTTTCCTTCCTTCACCAATCTCAGCTTCTCTGCTTCGATCTCCTTCAGCAATTCACGGGCCGGTTGATCGCTTGGGTCTTGCGGAACCAGCTTGCCCATGACGCCAAGCTGGAGGATGGCTTTGCGCAGTTCGGTCACGTTGGCTTTTATGGAGTAGAGTTCTACGAAGTGACGGTTGATGAACTGCCATGCATCGGTAAAGTTGTCGCTCCCCTTCGCTTCGAACAGCCGGTTCAGAGCAGAAATATGAACGGTCAGGCGTTTCGCTTCACGCTCGACTCGCAGCTTTTCCAGTTCATCGCAATGCGCCATGAGCTGGTCGATTCTGGCGACGATGCGTTTCTGTTCGGCAAGGGGAGGAAGAGGAAAAAATAAACTCAACAATTCATCTTGGCGTATTCCTTTAACTGTAACCCCTTGACCTTTGATATCGTAATTTTGATACTTTTTAAAGAAAAACATCTTATCAACATTGGATGAAACCGTAAGAGCTTTTAAATCCTGGTTAATAGCAATGTCAACAGTATTGATACAAATTTTCCCCAGACCCATTCTGGTACAAACGATTATGCTTCCTGAAGGAATAAGATTGGTACTGCTATTTTCGAGTCCTTCATTTGTGATGGAATCAATGGTTTTTTCAAGATAGATATCAACATTTAGATCCTTGACACTTGCCCATGGAATATCTCCTCCCCAGTAAGATGGATTGTTTTTACTCGGAGTACCACCGCCAATAATAGAAACGACCACATCCCCCAGCCGAGTCCAGCTCCACCCGTTAGGCAACTCACAAGGCACATCTTCAGCCTTGATCTCCGGTAGAGGTTTTGGTTCTCTGATCTTACCAGCCTTAACCAGCCTCCGTTTCTCCGCCTCAATCTCCTTCAACAGTTCACTTGCAGGCTGATCATTCGGGTCTTGCGGCACCAGTTTACCCTGCATGGCAAGGGTTAAAATCAGCTCACGCAGTTTTTTGATGCCCTCTTGTGCGGCAAAGGCAATATCGAAATGCTGTTCGAGCAGTGCCCTACTCCTGTCCTGTTCATTCATGACTTTCCTTCACCACAGTCTTCACCACAGTTTCTCCCACAGTTTCTCCCACAGTCTTCACCACAGTTACCCGTAACGGTTTTATCCACTGAGTGACGGAGTGAGCCTCTGACTGGCTCCTCATGGTTCTTGTTTCAACGCAGTTTGTTTCCATTTTCTCAGTTCCCTCCCAATGCCTGCATCAGTTCCTGCTTCAGCGCAGCTTGAGCGGCTTCAAGCTTACGGGTAATGTCAAGATACTCCTCCATCAGCTCTTCAGGGTCACGATGGTTCACCGCCACTTCATGAGGGTTTTTGCAATCAAAGTTGTAGTTGCGTGCGGCAATATCCTCAACCGTAACCATCCAGGCATATTCGTCAGCCTTGCGCCCCTCGCGCTCCGCACCGCCCCACCACGCTTTTTCGCGGTCAAACTCCTGTATGGTCAGCGGTCTGGTGCGGGAGTAGGCCTTGTAGCCTTCTGGATAGGGGTGTTCAAAGAACCAGACCTCTTTTGTCGGGCCGCCCTTTTCGAAAAAGAGGATGTTGGTCGAGATGCTGGTGTAGGGGCTGAACACACCTTTCGGCAATCGGACGATGGTGTGCAGGTTGAACTCTTCAAGCAGCTCCCGCTTCAGGTTGGTTTTGACTCCCTCGCCAAAGAGAAAACCGTCGGGCAGAACCACGGCAGCCCGGCCACTGCCTGGCTCGAGCCGGTGCATGATCATCGCCATAAAGAGGTCGGCGGTTTCGCGGGTCTGGTACTTTTTGGGGAAGTTGTTTTCAATGCCATCCTCTTCCATACCCCCGAAAGGCGGATTGGTGACGATAATATCGACACGCTCTTTCGGTCCGTAGTCTTTGAGCGGACGGTTGAGGGTGTTGTCGTGCCGGATGTTGGTGGGCACGTCAATACCATGCAGCATCATGTTGGTCAGGGCGAGCATGTGCGGCAGGGGCTTCTTTTCCACTCCGTGAATGCTCTCCTGCAAACTCTTCAGATCATCGGCGTTGTTTACCTGCTCTTTGAGGTGTTCGATGGTGTTGGTGAGGAAACCACCAGTACCGCAGGCGGGATCGAGCACCGATTCACCGAGTTGCGGATCGAGCGTCTCCACCATAAACCGGGTGACAGCGCGAGGAGTGTAGTATTCGCCAGCATTACCGGCAGACTGCAAGTCAGCAAGAATCTTTTCGTAGATGTCGTTGAAGAGGTGCCGGTCGCTTGAGGAGTTGAAATCGACCTCCTCTTCAATGGTGTTGATCACCTGCCGGAGCAGGGTGCCAGACTTCATGTAGTTGTAGGCATCCTCAAAGACCGAGCCGATCACCCTGCCGTGTGGCGACACCCCGGCAACGTAAGCCAGTCTCTTGAGTGAGGGAAAGAGTTCGTTGTTGACAAAGTCGATCAGCTCTTCTCCGGTCATTCCTTCGGGATCTTTTGCCCAACTCTGCCAGCGATACCGGCTCTGAAGCGGGGTTTTATAATCGGAAATGGTAAGCTGCCACTCCTCCTCACGATCGTTGAATATTTTCAGAAAAAGCAGCCAGACGACCTGACTGATGCGCTGGGCATCGCCATCAACGCCAACATCCTTGCGCATGATGTCCTGTATGGTTTTGATCAGGGTTCCGATCGGCATGGTATCTTTTTGTTATGCGCTTTAGAGCGCTTGTTCGAGTTCATGCATGGCTTGCTGGTAGCTCTCAAAACCATTGAAAAGACGAATGATCTCAACCGGTGTTCCAAAGCCGGTAAAAGGAGCAATTGAGAGTATCTGCGGCGCTTCAATATGCACAATACCCTCATCGGCATACTTGTCGAGAAGAGCTTCCAGCACCCGCCGCGCCTGTGCGCCATATTTGGTAAAGTAGTTGCATTTTTTAACCTGCTCCACCCTCTCCCTGCGGGTAAGCGGAGGTTTGTCCCAGGCGATATGACAGATGAGGTCAAACGGATCGTACTCACGGCTGATCTCTTCCGACAAGGCATCAAAAAACACCCCTTCCCGCGACAGCTCTTCAAGAATCACCTGTTTTTTCTCAGCACTGTTCCATCGACTGAGGAACTCTTCAAGTGAAGCGAACTCCTTCGACAATGTTTTTCGGGTATAGTCTTTGAGTGATTCAGTAATCAGTTTGCCTTCGGCATCGAAATACTGTACCCGTTCGGCAACAACCCTCACCTCAACACTATCGACCACATAGCGGCGGATTCGCGGGCCATCATTATCGTCGTTATTAGCAACATGCTGCCAGTCACCGCCTTCATCGCCAGTGTCCGGATAAAGTTTTTCCTCTCCAAAATCTTCATCTTCAGGCATATCCGGCGGAACCGGAGAGTCTTCAGGGTTCTGCGGAGTGTAGATCTGCACGGGATCACCGTCAAAATCAGGATCGGCAAAAAGCTCGGTAGCTTTCCTGAAATCAAGAATAGTAAAATAGTATTTGCCGTACTCTTCGTTGATTCGTGTACCACGACCAATTCTCTGCTTGAACTCGGTTATCGATTGAATGGTCTGATCAAGCACGATAAACTTGCAGGTCTGGGCATCAATACCGGTAGACATTAATTTAGAGGTCGTGGCAATAACCGGATAGGTGGAGTCAGGAAAAATGAAGTTATCGAGTTCAGCTTTGCCCTCTTCACTATCACCGGTAATGCGGACAACATAACGGGAACACTTCGCAACCAGATCGCTATTTTCGTTGACCAGCGCCTGTCGCATTCGCTCGGCATGGTCAATGTTTTCGCAAAAAACAATAGTTTTATCGAAACGGTTGGTCTCTTTGAGAAACCTGGTAATAATTTTCGCAACCAACTGGGTTCTTTTGTCAAGAATCAGACTTTTATCAAAATCCTTCTGATTGTATATGCGATCTTCTATTTCATTACCGAGTTTGTCAAGCATACCTTTGTCAGGCCGCCACCCCTCCAGATCCTTGTCAAGATCGATACGGACAACCTTGTACGGAGCAAGAAATCCATCGTCAATTCCTTTTCTGAGCGAATAGGTGTAGACTGGATTACCGAAGTAGTCGATGTTGGAAATCTCTCTGGTCTCCCTGGGAGTCGCAGTGAGGCCGATTTGCGTTGCAGAGGTGAAATATTCAAGAATCTGCCGCCATGCAGAGTCCTCGGCGGCGCTGCCCCGATGACACTCATCCACAACAATCAAATCAAAAAAATCAGGGGTGAACTGACGGTAGATATTCTGCTCCTCTTCCGTACCGGTAACGGCCTGATAGAGGGAAAGGTAGATCTCGAACGACTTGTTGATCTGCCGCTTTTTGATCTTGGTCATAGCCGAGCCAAAGGGCTTGAAGTCATTGGTTATGGTCTGGTCAACCAGAATATTGCGGTCTGCAAGAAAGAGAATTCGTTTTTTTGCCTTTGACTTCCAGAGACGCCAGATAATCTGAAAAGCGGTAAAGGTTTTGCCGGTTCCGGTGGCCATCACCAGCAAAATGCGGTTCTGGCTCTGCGCAATTGCCTCAATGGTTTTGTTGATGGCCAGAAACTGATAGTAACGAGGGCTCTTGTTGCTCCCGTCGCTATAATAGTCTTGCGTGATCAGCTTCTCCTGCTGTCCGGTTATTCCCCGATGCACTGACCAGCTTTGCCAGAGATCCTCGGCAGTTGGAAACTGTTCCAGAGAGAGCTCGCGCTCAATGATACCGTCAGTGGCTATCGTGTTGTGAAAGAGGAATCCGTCACCGTTGGAGCTAAATGACAAAGGGCACCTGAAGCATTTCGGCATAACCAAGGGCCTGCTGCATACCATCTCCGAGAGCGTGGTTGTTGTCTTTGGCCTCAATGAGCGCAAGGGGAATATTGGGCTTGTAGAAGAGGACATAATCAACCCGCTTGTGCTGAGCACGGGTATGCAGCTTGCCACGAACAATAATGCGCCCTTTTGTCAACGGAAACTCTTCACGCACCTGGGTAACAATATCCCATCCAGCCCGTTCAAGCGCCGGGGTGATGTATTTGGTACAGATATCGCGTTCGGTGAGCTGTTTCTTGTTCATACATCAGTTGCGTTTCCTCATTGCAAACAACAAAGTACAAAAGAGATAGCGCACTGTGAAAAATAAAAGCGAGACGAGAGGCCGCATTCTCTGCAGCCCCTGTTCTCTTTTTTCTACCCGCAAGAGTTGCCTTTAAAAGCTGGTCAATGCGGGGATATGAATGCTTACGCTCCGACCATCATGGCTTCGATATCGGCATCAACTTTACCGATTGGTGTAATGCCGAATTTCTCGACCAACACTGCAGCAATATTCGGTGTCAGGAACACGGGAAGTGTTGGTCCGAGGCGAATGCCTTTTACTCCCAAATAGAGCAGGGCAAGAAGAACGGTAACAGCCTTCTGTTCATACCAGGCAATATCAAAGGAGATTGGCAGATCGTTGATATCTTCAAGCGCAAATACTTCCTTGAGTTTGAGTGCAATGACGGCAAGCGAATAGGAGTCATTGCACTGACCGGCATCGAGCACGCGGGGTATGCCACCGATATCACCAAGTTCTAGCTTGTTATAGCGGTACTTGGCACATCCTGCAGTAAGAATGATGGTATTGTCGGGAAGTGCCGCAGCAACGTCGGTATAGTATTTGCGTGATGCATGACGTCCGTCACAGCCAGCCATGACGATAAACCGTTTGATAGCACCAGACTTTACTGCATCGACCACTTTGTCGGCCAGAGCAATCACCTGATGGTGTGCAAAGCCACCAGTGATGGTACCATTTTCGATCTCTTTTGGTGACGGACAGGTTTTAGCCAGATTGATAAGCTCTGAAAAATCCTTATGACCGCCTTCAGGCCTTGCAGGAATATGCTTCAGCCCTGGATAGCCAGCCATACCGGTTGTGAACATCCGGTTGCGATATGATTCGCGAACGGGTACGATGCAGTTCGTGGTCATAAGGATTGGGCCGTTGAAGGTATCGAACTCTTTGTCCTGCTGCCACCAGGAACCCCCATAATTACCAATGAAGTGAGGATACTTCTTGAACGCCGGATAGTAGTGTGCTGGAAGCATTTCGCAGTGGGTATAGACGTCAACGCCTGTTCCGACTGTCTGCTTCAGAAGCTCTTCCATATCGCGGAGGTCGTGGCCTGAAATCAGGATACCGGGGTTTTTGCCCACACCGGTCTTCACCGTGGTGATTTCGGGATGGCCATAGGTTCTTGTGTTTGCTTTGTCAAGCAGTGCCATTGCCTTGACTGCAGTGCCACCGGTCTCAAGCACCAGTGCGGTCAGTTCGTCTACCGACAGCTCTTTGGTTAGCGCCGCAAGCCCTTTTACATAAAAAGCATAGATATCGTCATCATGATAATCGAGCACTGCCGCATGGTCTGTATAGGCAGCAAGTCCCTTCAGACCAAAAAGCACAAGGCTTTTAAGAGAGCGCAAGTCTTCATTTTCACTCAAGCTCTCAAGACCGACTTCAAGAGCTTTCGAAAGAAAATCCTCCTTTGAACTTCCATTCCAGTGTGCGGCATCATGATACGGCTGATGTACGAGCGTAGCATTCAGTTCATCGCGCATGGCAAGGGTCTTGCGTATCTGGGCAACTATTGCATCCTCATCAAAGTTGGTGTTGGTTACTGTAACAAAAAGTGATTCGCTGATAAGCTGGCCAACCTTCCTTGAGACACTTCCCTCATGTTTTTCGGCAGCCAGTGCCAGCCCTTCTGTAGCATAGACCAGCACGTCCTGAAGCTGGGCAGTAGGTTCATCTTTTCCGCATACCCCACGCACCGTACACCCTGTACCATGAATGCTTTCCTGACATTGATTACAAGACATTCCCATCTTTCTTTCCTCCATTATAGGTTATTGATTGTTTACATCCGGTGAGAACAAAAAAAACAAAATTGTAGTCGGAATGGTGCGCACTGTTTTCACACCCATTCTTCCGATAAGGTCTTGCCTTGCAGACTGATGAGCACTTTTTTAACCGGCACCCTCCGCTTGGCCTTTCGCAGCGCTTCAGCAACAATTGACATCAGTCCGCCACAACATGGCACCTCCATAATGGCTACGGTGATGGTGTTGATGTGCGACAGATCGATCATGGCGGCCAGTTTGTCGATATAGATATCCATCTCTGAATCAAGCTTCGGGCAGGCTATTGCAAGACTTTTTCCTTGCATGAAGGAGCCATGGAAGTCACCCACAGCAAATGCGCAACAATCGGCTGCAAGCAAGAGATCAGACCTTTGGAAATACGGGGCCTGCGGTGAAACGAGGTGAAGTTGGATGGGCCACTGGCGGAGTGCGCTTTGAACTGGTGCACCAGGCATCATGGCAACCGCTGCTTCAGATTTATCATGAGCACTGAAATCAATAGCCCTGCTGCCTGGGCATCCGCCAGCATGAGGTTCATGTTGGTGGCCTGCATGTGCATGCTGAGTTGCCGGTTGGCGAACAGCTTCATTGTCAAGCGGATTGGCAATTCCCTGCTCTTCGAGGTATTCAAGTGCCTGTTGCACAAAGTCGCTCTGGCCGTGATCCATCAGATGATGAAGATGGGCCGCTATGACATTTGCTCCACCTTTTGCAATACTTTCATGCAGAACGCGCTTTTCGTCGTAGGGTTCAGCTTCACGGGTTTCGATCTTCATCGCTCCGGTCGGGCAGTGACCTATACAGGCTCCAAGACCATCGCAAAAAAGGTCGCTGATGAGACGGGCTTTGCCGTCAATCACCTGCAACGCTCCCTCTGGACAACCCGGAATGCAGTCGCCGCAACCGGTACATCTTTTTTCATCTATGGTGATAATCTGACGTTTCATTGTTGATTACTCCTTTTACAGGTTCAATTTCAACTGATTGTTGTTGCTTTTTGATGCACTGGATTTGCCGCTTCAAGGTCCCGAAGCAGCTTGCCAATGGTGACCTTTTCAAACTCGCTCTGAACAACCTGCTCAATGCGCATGATTTCGTGACGCAGCACACACCGTGCACGATTGCCGCAAATCTGCTTGCGGAACATGCATTCCGATACCTGCACCTTGCCCTGAAAAATTTCAATCAGTTCCGTTACTGTGATCTCATCCGGATTCTTTTGCATCATAAACCCGCCCTGAACTCCCTCCTTTGAAACAATCAGGTTGTGGCGAATCATCTGCTGGAGCAATCGGCGCAGAAATTGGTACGGGATATCATGTTCGGTTGCAATACTCTTTGCCGACATATAACTCCCCTTCTTTGCAGCAAGCGCCAACAGGGCTCGTATAGCGTAATCCGTATTCTTGGTCAGTACTTTCATAGTTGTTCATTTAATTGATACTAATATAGTATCAATTAAATGTAAAGCAAAACTTATTTTTTCTTCGGGTACGCTTTAAAAAAATACCCGCATGAATAATCTGGTCAATGGCAAACGACACCCTCGTCGGCAACGATGCCGATACCATCTATGGTAGTATCGGCAATATCAAAATCAATGGTGACAGGAATACCTGAAAGAGCTTGATTAGCGAATCAGAAATGGTGGAGAACTGGACGGAACAGCAAGAATCGTTGATCAATCTTTTTGCGTGTTAGCATTGTAGAGGGCCGGGAACTCATTGGGCCGAAGAACAATTCTGATCCATACAAGCCGCACCAATTGCATCAAACTCTTTTATTATGTACACTACTACGGTTTTTAAAGAACAACGAACAAGCATTAACCATGAATATTGACCGGCGCCTCTTTCAGTTGCTTAAAGAAGAACGAACGCCGTTTATCTTTTCGATTATATCGGGAATTCTTGCTGCGGGAATGCTGGTTGCACAGGCTTACTACCTCAGCCAGGTGATTGACAGCGCCTTTATCCAGAAGAGCGGCATGGAGAGGCTCCTCCTACCGCTCGGCCTCTTTGGACTCTTCAGCACTCTGCGCATGGCCTTCAACTGGTTCTCGCATACTGAAGCAAATCGTGGCACGCTCTTCATCCGCAAGAAAGTGTTCACCCGTCTCACCAGCACGGTAAGCGCTCTCGGGCCGATCTATGCCAAATCGGTGCAGAGCGGACAGCTCAGTACCACTCTCCTGAAGGGGGTTGAAGCGCTCGATGCCTATTACAGCCAGTACATTCCTCAGATCTTTTTTGCTCTCTTCACGCCGCTCCTGATCGCTGGCATAATCCTGCCTGGCGACCCGATCTCTGGAGGTATCATGCTCGGGACTGCGCCTCTTATACCACTCTTCATGATCCTGATCGGGAAATCGGCCAGCGCGATGACGGAAAAGCAGTGGAAAACCATGAGCCGGATGAGCGGCTTCTTTCTTGATGTGCTGCAAGGTTTGCCGACCTTGAAACTCTTTGCACAGAGCAGACGGCAGCACGATGCCATTGAAGAGTCGGGCGAAAGCTTCCGCCACGCCACCATGCGCGTGCTGAAAGTGGCCTTTCTCTCCTCCCTGACGCTTGAACTGGTGGGCACCATCGGCATGGCCATTATTGCTGTCGGCATCGGTCTCCGACTTATGGGTGGAAAACTCACCTTTCAGCACGCACTTTTTGTGCTGATTCTTACACCGGACTTCTATCTCCCGCTACGCCAGCTCGGCACAAAATTTCATGCCGGTATGGAAGGTGTCAGCGCTTCAAAAGAGATCTTTGCCATTCTCGATCATAGCCTCCCTGTTTCCGTGCAGAAGCCTGCCTTTGCCGTGCAGGAGAGTGCCGGAAAGAGACCCATTGTGCTCACTGATGTCAGTTACACCTACCCCGGAGGAGCGCAGCCAGCGCTTGAGGGTATCAATGCCACCATTCCCGTCGGTAAAACCACAGCCATCATTGGCCCGAGCGGTGCTGGAAAGAGTACCCTGATCAACCTGCTTCTCCGCTTTCAGGAGCCCGGCGAAGGGCGAATCACCATCGATGACAACCCGATTCATACCATCCCGCTTGAAGAGTGGCACAGACAGATTTCATGGGTTCCGCAGCATCCCTATCTTTTCAACGCCACGCTGGGAGAGAATATTCTCCTCGCAAAACCGGAGGCTTCAGCAGTGGAGATGGAAAGCGCTCTGAAAAAGACTGGCCTCACCACCTTTGTCAGTACGCTGCCCGAGGGTCTTGAGACCATGATCGGCGAAGAGGGCGCACGGCTGAGCGGAGGAGAGGCGCAACGGGTGGCGCTTGCCCGCGCGTTCCTGAAAAACGCTCCGTTGCTGGTGCTCGATGAACCAACCTCGCACACCGACCCTGAACTGGAAGCCGCCCTGCGCAGCTCTATTCAGGAGCTGATGAGAGGAAGAACCACCGTCATCATTGCACACAGGCTTGAAACCATACGTTCAGCCGAACAGATCATCGTCATCAGCGGGGGAAAAATCACCCAATGCGGCACTCACGAGGTGCTGATCGCCAACGAGGGCTTTTACCACGACAGCCTGCTTCTGCAACAGGAGAGACAATCATGAAAACATTTTTTCGCCTCATTGCACTGGTTAAACCATACTTCTGGTGGATGGCCCTTGCGGCACTCATCGGCTTTGCCACAACCGGCAGCGGCATCGGGCTTCTGATGACCTCCGCTTACATCATCGCCAAGGCGGCCATGCAACCGCCTATGGTGACGCTGCAGCTTGGCATCGTCGGCGTACGCTTTTTCGGCCTTGCACGGGGAGTGTTCAGGTATGCTGAACGGCTCATCTCCCATAATATCACTTTCAGGATTCTCGCGAAACTGCGACTCTGGTTTTACGACGCCATTGAGCCCCTCGCACCGGCGCGCCTCATGCACTTTAAAAGCGGCGACCTGCTGCAAAGGGTTGTTGACGACATCCAGAGCCTTGAAAACATTTACACCAGAGTACTTGGCCCACCGCTCACCGCACTGCTTGTGGCCGCGCTGATGTGGTTTCTCCTCGGCGTCTACTCCCTGCATGCCGCGCTGCTTATCCTCTTTTTCCATACCCTTGCTGGAATCGGCGTACCACTGCTCACTAAACAGTTGAGCCGAGGCATATCGGTCGGCATCATGAACTACAAGGCAGAGCAGCAGGTGCTGGCGCTTGACCTCTTCCAGGGCATCGGAGAGCTGCAACTCTACGGAAAGCTACCGGCACACCTCTCCGCCATGCATAACGCCGAAACCGGCAAGCTCCAGCTTCAGAGAAAAAACGCCATCATCGAAGGGCTGCACGAATCGCTCACCGGGCTACTCATGAACGGCGCCCTCATTGCCATTCTTTGGGCGCTTATTCCCTCCATCTCCACCGGCACGGTCAACGGCATTTCCCTCACCGTCATTACTCTCGCCGTCATTGCCTCGTTTGAGCCCTTTCTCCCGCTGCCATCGACTCTCAAGCACCTCGAAGCCGACCAGCACGCCGGAGAGCGCCTCTTTGAAATTCTTGATGCAAAGCCGGAGACCGTCGCCCCGGCCTCTCCCCTGCCCTTTCCGGCAGACCATGCCATTCAGGTGGAGAAACTCAGCTTCACCTACCCCGGCAGCGCAGCAAAAGCGCTCGACTGTCTCAGCTTCACCGTTCTTACGGGAGAGCATATCGCCATTGTCGGCCCGAGCGGCGCCGGAAAGTCGACCATCACCTCGCTCTTCATGCGCTTCTGGAACAGCAGCGAAGGGAGCATCACCATCGGTGGCGAGAACATCACCCTCTTCGACCCTGAAGATCTTCGGCGTAACATAGCCCTCGTCTCGCAGCGTACCTACCTCTTCGCCGAAACAATCCGAGAAAACCTGACCCTCGCCGCACCAGAGGCCACTGACGATAAACTCATAAAAGCGCTTACCGCCGCCGGGCTCAGCCACTTCACCTCAAAACTCGACGAATGGTGCGGTCAGCACGGTATGAAGCTCAGCGGAGGAGAGCGTCAGCGCATCGCCATCGCTCGCGTCCTGCTGCAACATGCGCCGATCATGATTCTCGATGAAGCAACCGCCAACCTCGACGGGGTGACGGAGAGAGAGGTGTCAGAGACCCTGAACACCATCAGTGCGGGGAAGACGCTGATAACGATTACTCATCGGTTAAAGGCGATGGAACAGTATGACCGGATTCTTGTGCTTGAGAAAGGGCAGATTGTGGAGCAGGGCGTGCATGGGGAGTTAATGGCCGGGAATGGGCTTTATCGGAGAATGTGGGAGTTGCAGCATGTGATGGAGGTTGTGGGGTGAGTGATTAAAAAACATTTTTGAAAGCTGCTTCAACCGAACCTTACCATGCTGCAGACTACAGGGCACGCATATATCAACCGTCCCTTTGGTTCCGACACTACTGCGGAATATTGAGACACTCTCCATAATAAAATGATCCAGCAAGAATGGCTTTATAATATTTTTTGGATTGCAAGATAGTACTTAATACGAGCGAGTTGATCCACAAAGGCTTCAGGTGTTACTATGATGATACCTGAATAGGGATGATCAAGGGCAACAATCAAAAGAAGTACAAGAGTAATTATTCCTGCAAGTGATGCAACCATAAAAGACTGTGCCCACAAATTCTCCATCCCAAAGAGAAAGCTGAACCCTATGGTAATTATTGCACCGACAATCATCACACTCCACATGAAGTCAGGAATACCTTCTTTGGCTGCTTGCACTCTATGATTTCGTGCGTTATAAAAGTTATTCAGCCTGCTGATAATTTCCTGATACCAAATTTTTTGATGCTCATTGGCGGGTTTGATTTCTGTCACCAGGGTAAAAATACGCGCGATCGATTTCACCGCCTTTTCACTTGTTTCTTCTTTAGCCATCAATGCCCACTCTTCATTGATAACGATATTGGTATAGTTAACTATTTCCTTCGAAACCAATGATTTCTGTGGCTCATCAAAGACTTGCATGTCCCGCAGAACCGATGCCATACACTGTACCTCTTCCTGAACTCTGCTATCGGCGTCACGAAACATCTCCCACTCCACAATTACAACAAAAGCAAGCAAAACAGCATAAATAACACCAACTACCGCATAAATAAATCCGGCGACTTCATTATGCTTGGCCATGAATGAATGCCCATAAACTTTTCTGACGATCCCTAGGCATAACACCGAAACAGCCATTACCAACCCAGTCACACTGACAAGAAACCAAACATCCGTCATAAATGTAAGCGTTTGAAATCGCTGATAAAAGCTCCCCGCCACAAGGGGCGGGGAGTTTCATTAAAATAAGGCAGAAACTTCACCGCAAGCGGTGAGGATTTCTACCAAAGGAGAGTAATGCTTACATTTTTGACTTATCGTAAGCATCAAGCAACACAACCTCCTCAGAAAGCTCTTCACGTTCAAAGAACGTCTTAACCCCTTCATTTGCTCCACAGATATAGACGTCACAATCAATATTCATTTTCTGCTTCTCGAATATTATTGTGCGTACTGCTTCTTCAACGAGGGACTGAAGCGCTGTCATATCAAAAGCTACTTTGGCCGGGTTTTTAGAGGCAATCTCTACAAGTTTTTTTCTGAATGAGTGAATTGCCACATGATCCAGTTCACCTGAAAGTGTCAATTTGGTAATGTCACCATCCTGATCAACAGTCATCGTGAAATGTTCTACACTGCCAACCGGTACTAGGCGAACCTGAACTTTGACACGATTTTGAGTTTCTGGAAGCTTGACAGTAAGATTATCAGCATCAAAATCCTGATACTCCTTTCCATCAATCCATGCTTTTTCAATCTTGCAACATCCTGCTGGCAGAATATCAGGGGCAACACGAAGAATGTTGTCCTTGAAACCATGAGCGTAAGGTTTAAAAAAGAGGTCAAGGTGCTGTTTGGTAATCAGCAAGTTCTGGTAGACAGTAGCAAGATAGGCCAGTTCAAATGAGTGATAACCGCTCATGCTGTGACTTCCCTTGAGCCTCTCAGTACCCAGCAAATATGGAATACCAGTTGCCAATACGTTAAAATATATCCCGCCGCTGTCCTGATCAAGGAACCATGCGCTGTAAAATGCGCTTGACTCTCTGGCATGCTGGAGATACTCTTTTTTACCGGTGGTGCCAAAAAGAATAAGATAGGCAAGTATTCCCTGTTCCTGCTGCCACCATGCTTTACGGTCATGCCATGCATACCGGTGGAATTTCTGGCCGTCTTCAAGAGTTCTTTCAACAACATCGTACCAGCCACCACGTTGCCGGTCACAGCCATGTTCAGGCATAAGAGTTGCGATCTTGTGGGCAAATTCCATGTAAGCTGCACTTTTTTCTGGCTCAAGACCTTCAACACTGTTGATACGAGTCAAGTTCCAGGCAATTTTCAGATTATGACCTACAACACCCCGATTCTGCTGCCAGCCATGGGTGGAATCATGTTCCCAATTAGCATGGAACTTTTCCTGTACGAAAGCACTGTGCTCATAGTCAGGAAAATGCTCTGTGATAGTATCGGCCGTGTTGACAAGCATCTTTTTAAAACGCTCGTCACCTGTGGCAAGATAGGCATTAATCAGGTAAGCTGGGGCATGGTCACCGACACTGTTCCAGTTCTTGCGTCCACGATTGCCCACAAGAGATTCTGCGTTTGGATCGAATGTCACTGGATCAATATGTGAGAAATAACCGCCAAGTTGCCGATCATAAAAGTACTTGTCAAAAAGATTAAGAGTCATATCAATATCGCTCGCAATCTCGGGATCGCCGGTTACACGGTATGTCTGTGTCGGGCCAGCAAGCGCATAAATCTGCTCATAGGCCGGGATGGCATCATAGTCATCACCAAATTCTGAAGCAAAAATCTTCCTTTCGTGTTTTCCTTTGACATCAATACCATGGTACCAGTAGGTGATATTTTCACTGGTATCCTTGCAGCGCATGTGCTCACGTAAATAGACAGTACCTTTTTCTGCGCCTTCAAGATATCGATCATCGCCAGTCAAAAGGTAAGCTGTTGCGAAACCATAGACAAGACGCGACATCGTATCAGTTTCCTGACGGAAATTGCCAGTTTGTTCTCCCTCAAGTGAGAGGTTGGTTTTGTATTTACGGTAGTCAACATCACCATCAGGAAACTGGGCTTTAAGATAAAAGTCACCGAGTTGACGAATCTGCTTGATCCACCAGTCCTGTTTCTCAAAACGAAACTCTTGTTCATCCTTCCCGAGAAATACTAAATGCTTGGCTTCAAACTTGACTTCATCTTCAGGGAAAAAGACTCCGTAAACATAGAGAAATCTGCCAGGGGCAAGCATATCCTTTATCTGACCTGTACAGTCAATAAACGCCTCACCGAGATTTCTGACCAATTCAGCATAAATATTCGAAGCGAGTTTGACTTCGAAAGTCCTTCCATCAGAAGTATCAAGACTGAAGATTTGTTTATCCCAGTCATAATGGGTCACATACCCCTGAATGGTATCAGAAAATGTAAACCCTAATTTGTTTTTTTCCATGTTTTACCTCGCTTTTGAGATTAAAATTACAGAAGAGTGAGCTTTAACATTGTAACTCTTTTCAACCAAAAACTTTGCCTTTTTCATTTCGACGATATCCTGAGGAGAGGGCAAAGATGTATCCGCAAGACGCAACCACAGATAACCATCAATTTGCGGAATTTCAAAATCAAGATTGTCCATACTCATATTGAGCATAACATGTAAATCAGGCTCCGTCTCAACAAAAGAGGCGATGGTAAATGAAAGCACCCTGCACTGAGGATCATTCCACCCTGGAGCAAGTAACTCGCAACCATGCCATTCAATATCCCGCATCCCCTTCTTATTGAATTCTGAACCGTTATAAAACGTATCACGCCTCAACGACAAAAGCGATTTGCGAAGATTGATTACACCACTAAAATAACGCACTAAATCGCTGTTCTTTTCAGTCAATTGCCAATCAAACCAGTTGAGTTTATTGTCCTGACAGTAGGTATTGTTATTTCCCTGTTGAGTACGTCCGAATTCATCACCTCCAAGGATCATGGGAACACCCTGGGAAAGCATAAGAATTGTTATAAAGTTTTTAATCTCCCGCTTTCTGAATTCGTTTATTGCCGGGTCATCGGTCGGACCTTCAACACCATGGTTCCAACTGGAATTATCGTCATTACCATCGCGGTTATCCTCGCCATTTGCGAAATTGTGCTTTACATTGTACGACACTAGATCCATCAACGTGAATCCATCATGGCAGGTAACAAAGTTAATGGAATTCATCGGTGTATGCCGATTATGCGAATAGATGTCACTTGAACCTGAAAGCTTGGCAGCTACATCTCCAGCGAGACCTCCATCTCCTTTAACAAAATTACGTATTGTGTCACGGTAACGTCCATTCCACTCGGCCCATCGATAACCGGGAAAAGAGCCAATCTGGTAAACCCCTGCTGCATCCCAGGCTTCTGCAATAAGTTTCGTATCGGCAAAGATATCCATTAGCTCAAGATTCCAGATCACAGGAGCATGTTCGAGTGGACGACCATCTTCACCCCTGCTCAATACTGAGCCTTCATCAAAACGAAAACCATCAACATGCATCACATCAACCCAAAACTCAAGGCATTCGGTAATAAACTTTTCAACAATTGGATGGTTACAGTTAACGGTGTTTCCACACCCCGTATAATCCATATAATACTTTTTATCACCCTCAACCAGATGGTAATAAATGGCATTGTCTATCGCCTTGAAACAAAGTACCGGCCCCTTATGGTTCCCTTCGTCAGTATGATTAAACACAACATCAAGGATAACTTCGATGCCCGCTTTATGCAAAGCTTTAACCATATCACGGAATTCATTGAGATGGTCTCCCTCATGCGGTTTGCTGCAGTACCGCCCCACAGGTGCAAAAAAACCTACCGTGCTATACCCCCAATAGTTCGTAAGCTCCGTTCCATCAGGCATTGTTTTGAGTACCTGCTTTGTATCGAACTCAAAAACAGGAAGGAGTTCAACTGCAGTCACTCCCAGCTTTTTGAGATAAGGGATCTTCTCTATCATTCCACGAAATGTCCCGGAATTTTTTACTCCGCTTGAATCGTCTCTGGTAAATCCCCGAAGATGCACTTCATAGATAATAGTGTCGTCCATTGGAGTGTTCAGACGCTTATCACCCTCCCAGTCATACTTGTTTTCGTCAATGACCACGCTCCGCATTGATGAGGTGACATTATCATCGTCATGGCAAGCGTCTCCCCTGTTATAAAGTTTGTCGGTATTACCCCGGGCATAAGGGTCTATCACAACCTTGTTCCGGTTAAACAAATGTCCCTGTTCAGGATCATAAATCCCATCAATTCTATAGGCATAATGTGTTCCCGCCCCTATACCTCTAACATAAGCATGCCAGAAATGGAATGTACGATTAACTTTAGGATCAAGCTTAATTGTCATGGATGGGTGGATGTCGTCGTGCTTGTCGAAAAGGCACAACTCAACTCCTGTGGCGTTTTCTGTGAAAATTGAAAAATTTACTCCGTTTGCGTCAGGTGTAGCTCCCAGTGGATGCGCTATACCTTTTTCGACAACGATATTTACTTTTTTCGCCATAATTTTATGCTCCTGTTAAATCATCTTGGTAGCCCTGACTGACTTCGATGATATTTGCGTCTGGATCTTTTATCCATACGGTTTTCCAATTTGGAATAAAACTACTGAAATCAAGAGGTCCGAGTGATATTTCAAGTTCATTGTTGAATTGCGCGATAAACGCATCAACACTCTCTACCTGAAACGCAATATGTCGCCAACCGGGATAATTTTGGCCATCTTTATCTGCCTGGGGAATTGGCCTTTCCGCTTCAGACTTGAATAATTCGAGATAAAAATCACCGCATTTTATAAACACAATTGCGTTGTCACCGCCTAAAGGAATGTTTCTTGCTCTTGTAAACCCAAAGTATTTGCTGTAAAATCTCTCTGTTTTTTCAAGATCCGTGCAAGAAACTGCTACATGAACAAATTTCATGATGAATCACTTTATAATTATTAAGGTATCAAATCAATAATCTGCCGGGCAAAAAGGTGGCAATGTCCACCGGTTCGTGCAGTTACCAGATCACCATCAACGACAACATCCTGGTCAACAAAATCGGCTCCATAAGCCTTGGCATCACCATAAAGATTATTATGACAAACCAGTTTACGACCTGCAATCACCTCTCTTACAGGAGCAAGCAACCATAATCCATGACAGATCACACCCTTGATAATCTGCTTGTTTGCAAAAGCACGTTTCATGAACGTCGATGCTGGCGGTACCTTGGCAAGGTCTTCGGTATAACGAAGTCTGTCGGAAACCATTCCTGCGGGCACAATAACTGCAGAATATGTAGCAAGTTCCTCGTCGCTGATACCCTCAAATGAACCGGAGACATCAAGAGGGAGATGATATTCATGGCCTTTAAAAGTCAAAGAAGGCTGACCCCAAAGCCTTGTAAGGAGTTGCAGATCAGCTCCCTCCTCAAGAAATCTCCGCTGATAATAGAAGATTTCTGGTTCATAGAAATCGCTTTCCATGAGAATTGCGATTTTTTTGCCGCTAAGTTTCATGAGTTCTTTTCCTTTATAATAATTGTTAGAAAAGACTACCAAATGCCTGAATCATTTACTGGCCGCATCGAACACCAACCAGATGCGGATGTGTATCCCCTTCAAGGATCAGATCAATCAAGAACGGCTTATCGTCGGCAAGCATTCTGGTAATTGCTGCCGGAATATCTTCAACCGCTTCCACCCTCACCGCATCGACGCCCATAGACTGCGCAATGAGATCAAATCTGGTTTCAGGAAACGACAAATCAAATGGCACAGGCATCTCCCGGTTGTTGATCGCCTGCTCTTTCCAGTACTCCTTGATATTCAACTGCAGCAACCGATAAGCGCCATTACTGCAAACAATAAACTTGGCGCCAATCTTGTGCCTTGTAGCGGAGGAGAGAGCCTGAATGGTATACATTGATCCACCGTCACCTGAAAAACCGATAACGACTTTGTCAGGGTTGGCAAGTTTCACCCCTATAGCGCCGGGGAATCCGACACCAAGAGAACCACCGCGAGTGGCGAAATAGGAACCAATTTTTCGGGGAGGAAAATACCTCGTCAAGGCAGGGCTATTGGTAAGCGCTTCATCAAAAATAATCGCATCTTCGGGAAGTTTCGGCGCAAGCTCTTCCATGAACCTCGACATGAACATCGGCAGAATATCGCGGTTCGCAGCATCCTTTTCACCCTGAATTGAAAGTTTTTTCCTGTTCTCCTCCTGAATTTCACTTGTCCTTTTTTTCGCTGTCTGCCGATCTTCATCAGTCATGACCTGCTCCAGCTTATCGGCTATTGCGTTGAGTGTCAATTTAGGATCAGCTACAGCACTGTAATCAACACGATGATTTTTAGCAATCTCATAAGCATTGAGATCAATATGAATCACTCGTGCATTGGGGTCATACACGTTACCCAGTTCAGGGAACACCTCGGGCAACATATAGGTGCCAACAATCAGCATCACATCAGCTTTACGTGTTATCGGCAAACTCGCCGATCCAAACATGTGACCTGTGGTTCCGCAATAGAGTGGATGCGTCGTATCCATATTAAAATCTCCAACATCAACGCCATAAACCTCTGCTCCAAGCAACTCAGCGACGCGAGTCAGCTCATTTTCAGCATGGGAGTATGCAACCCCGTCACCCATAAAAATAACGGGTTTAGAGCCACCGAGCAGCTCTTTGGCAAAAAGGCTTATTGTCTCATCACCAGGAAGCACTGCAGTACCGGGAATATGTGTCGGAAAAACCTCTTCATCATTTATCTCACTGAGAATATCAAGAGGCAAACAGACGTAAACCGGCCCCATCGGAGGGGTTGTAGCAATTTTTATTGCACGACGAAGAGTTCGCAAAATGGAATTCTTGTCATAGACAACCGTCGCATATTTAGTAACCGGCTCCATGATAGCAGTGAGATCAGCAGCCATCTGAGCATCCATATTGAGATACTTGACACCTGCATCTCCGCCAATACAGACCAGAGGGGCGTGCCCTCGTTTTGCCTGGTAAAGGGCACCTACAGCATTACCAATACCAGGACTACTGTGCAGTTGTACTAGGGCCGGTTTTTTGGTCGCACGCGCATATCCATCAGCCATCATTACCGCAACAGACTCCTGTAAAGAAAGAATGTAACGAAGTTGAGGATAGTCAGCGAGAGCATCCAGAAAACCTTGCTCTACTGTGCCGGGATTACCGAACATATAGGTAAAACCGTCAGCAATAAACTGCTCAAGTATTTTTTGATTTCCAGTTTTACCAGCCATATCTTTTGAGTCCATTGATTAATACATCGACAAATTTATCCCCCATTTCATAAGAGCACTGCAGTGAACGTGCTGTTATAAACGGATAATCAACTACCACAGAAGTCTCCTTTCCGAAATTACCATGATACTGCCCTTTTGGGCCAACTGCATCGGTGAGGATATACTCAAGAACATAGGGAGGAGGTCCGATATTAAAATCGGTATGGAGGAAACCGGTTCCATCATGATAATCATATTCAATGCAATGCCCAGTGACATGCTTGCCTTTTATGATGCTCTTTCTTTCGTTGAAATCTCTGGCAAAAACAAGAGCAGCAACCCCATAACAAATAGCAGCAACCGGCTGATTCTTTCTGTAAAATCCCAGAATCAATTCATGAAGACTCTGATTGTTCACCAAATCAACAATAGGTCCGCTTCCACCAACAACAAACAAAGCATCATACTCACTGTTAAGAAACTCAACAGACTCTTTTACCTTTGTATAATATTGTTCGAGATTTCTTAGAAAATTAGTTGCTGAATAGTAGGGTCTTTCTGGAATGTACGATTTAAGCGAAAGTGGGGCAGATGTACGATTTTTTGCAATAAAGGCTTTGACATCATCCTCGTGCTGCTTTGTTGTTACACAGACACCAAGAGGCGGATCAACATAGGTTGAATCAAAGCTTGGAGGAAGAGCATCTGCAGGTTTACCGTTGGGAGTCATAAAATCAACAGTATAACCAGCAGCTTCAAGCTTATTCAGTGGTCCAACCAATTCAATTCCCCAGTATCCATATTCTGAGAGAATCGCCAGAACTTTTTTCTTGCTCATGAAATATACATTTAGAAATTATTGATAATTATATCCATGTTCGTTAAGAAATCATACAGCCATCATGCAAGGGAACCGTCAGGATATTGCACCATACCTGCAAAATGTATGGCAATTTTACCATCACGAAGCACCCAGCTATCCGCAAAGCGCATGTTGGCCACCCCATCGGCAGTTGTCATTGTGATCTGTTCTGTGATCATGAGTGTTTGCGGCGCTTCAGTCTCTGACCAGAAGATAATTTCAGTTTCAAGACCCTGGATACCAAGAATACCCTGCATGTGCTCCCGCAACTGCTCCCGCCCTTTATAGATAATGGGCTTTTTCATAAAGCTGCTGATTAACATAGCATCATCAGTATACTGATCAAGCAACGCTTCAATGTTCTTGTCTAATATAAAGTTAATATGCGCTTTATACATTTGGCCCATTGGAGTATCCGGAACATTTTTCATGTTTGCCCCTTGTTATTGGTTAAATGTGTGCAAATTCAGCTCATGACATGTCGCTAGGAAAAGCATCCTTGCGAATACTCTGATTGACTCTACAATTTTGCAGAACCTTCCTGATAGTTTAATGCGTTAACAACATACTTTGTAATGACGGCATCACCCGATTTTGGTGAACGCTTTACAACCCATGATTGATCGGCATCAAGGATGATTCTTTCACTTTTGGCAGATGGAGGATTCCAGACACTTGCCTGCCATTCAACAACAAGGTTAACTTCAGCAGTTTCACCCTGAAGCTTAATGTTCACCTCCTTAAGCCGGTGTACCTCGTCAAAAAAGATTCGGATAACTCTCTCATACCACCCTTCAAACGCAACCAACCCCTGCAACGTTGCCTCTGGAAACGTCATTTCCAGATTCTCTTCTGACAGTAATGGTATGAATTCGAGGAGGGGTGCATGAACATCAAGTTTTTGGTACCATACTTTGGCAAGATCTGATACTTCGGATTCAGTTAAAGGTTTTGTCATAGCGTACTCCAAAGATTGTTTTTAATTATTAATCTTATTCTCTCTTATGACACTTGCCAGTACTTTGACAACTGGGAATTACCCCTGTTGTCAATTCCTTAATTAGAGTCTGTTATATTTATCCTCTCCGATTGTATCAGAGATGGTACAACATGGTAAACTGAAGCATGGTTGAGATTTTGTCGTTTGTCCCTGCACCAGGTCCGGAAACACGATCAATCCCACCCTGGGCAGGCTTGGCATTTCCATAGATGAGCATATAATCTACTTTCTGGGTGGGGGAATAGCCAAGAATAAGATCCCATTCAGAAGCAAATTTATTACTTGATACAGCGGTAGTGATCATTCCTGCTTTACTTGGGTCATTAAACTGATAATTGTAATAGAAAACCTTCATCCAACTTCCCTTTACTGGAGGAATCAAAGTTAAGTTTACAAAATGTGTATCAAGGTTGCTTAAGGGAGTTTCATAGGTTCCGACAACGATACCCTGATACCAGTACCCAAAACCGCGTTCCGTGGAGCCATTGTACAGACGATCCCATCCTTCGTTTTTGCTTGTACTTGCTTTATCACCTGAAAATGATGAATAACGATAACCAAGAGTCGGGTACCAAGGCAAGCTTGGCATAAAGTATTTTGCCTCAGCAAACCATGCACGCGCGTCTCTATTGATATAACTGTTGTTATTTTTCTGGAAATCAACTTCTCCAGCAAGTTCAAGATTGTGAAGAGTTGAAACAGGGTTTCCGCGACCATGTATTCCAGTAACACTCAATCCGTCACGCTCAGGATTATTTGAACTGGTTATATTAAAATATGAAACACCAACCTTTCCATACTTTTTGTCAACCAATTCAAAATTGCCACCGACAATATTATCTTTGTAGATATCATCCGTAAAAGTACCGTCAGGATTATCCATGCTATAAGTATTTGATTGCAGATAAAACAGCTCCAATTGATAGGGGAGTGATTTAAGACGCACAATCGCTGAATTATTCCATGCCGTCCTGGGATCAAGCCAGTAAATACCTTTATGGGGATTTGCTTCATCATTTCCATCAGTTAGAACCATACCATCACCAAGCTGAAAGTTCTGCTTTCCAACACTGATATCCAATCCATCCTTGTCCAGAAAAGATATTTTATCCCCAGACTTCCAGCCAAGAAATATTTTATCAACATTCAGATAGGATCTTTTTTCACCTGCTTCATGAACCAAATGTGCAACCCCATTATTATCTCTTATGTAATAATGATATTGGCCCGCAGTTAATCCCCAGCTATCACCATCACCCCTTGCTATAGAGCCAACTCCGCGCAACCCGCCATATATTGTGCCTGAATCTGCTGTTTCCCAAAGCAAATTAGCGCTTGGGGCGATATAGGCTTCTGATCTTGCAATATCTTTTGGATAGTTAGTTACATTTAATTGACCTAGCCCAAAATGAGTATTATTTATCGTCATACTCGAAAATCCAGCAGTTAATCCATAATCAATCTTGGGATTATCATTGCTGGCTAAAGCTGCATCAGGATACACTGCACTAATAAAAAAGCCCGCTGCAACTACTGCACAGCATGATTGCAAACTTTTTATGACACACTTTTTACTATGCTTACTATGCTTCATTTGAATCCCCCCCAATTATAATAGTCGATTTTTAAAATCACTTCATTTGAAAAAGAAAATAGGCAGACATTTCTACCATCGATCTGAGCCCATAGTCAGGGAATGCCTCAACAACATTTTGTACAAAATTATCACCGGTTGAAGACAACAGGATGCTCTTCACCTTTTCAAGATTGGCTATATTTTCCTTGATGATGGATATATCCGCAGGAACACCGTGGCCAGGAAAAACAACGTCGTATTCCGCATTTTCATATTGCTTCAGTGCTGCAATCCATCCATCAAAACAGAGTGTTCCATCCATCGATCTCTGGCCAACAAAAAGATGCACCTTGTTGTACAGCAAATCCTGAGCGATAAATGTTTTTTCTCCCGGCAAATCAAGAGCCAGCATAAAAACATCCTCGGCAGCAACTATTTTAAAGAGCCTGAACAGAACTCCGTCGATAGTAACTTCATTATCAGTAATGGCTTTGTTTGGTAAAAAGAGCGTATCGGTCACCAAATCGCCATGATTACTTCTATGAAAATCCATGGCAATTTTAGCAAACATTTTAATCTCTTCTATGGTCTCCGGAAATGCATACACATCGACATCCTGGAAATACTCAATACCAAACCAGTGATCGGGGTGAGAATGAGTGACAAAAACACGATCAACTGGTTTTCCCAAGCTTTTCGCATATTCCCGCAGTTCACTGGCATAGGGCCTCATCAACATTGCATCAACAATAACCAGCTTATTTGCAGTTTCAATAATCTGGGCATTGACTCTTTCACCATCATCAGGGCTAGCGCAACAGTGAATCTGCGCATTATTCCTTTTGATTGTCGTGATCACTAAATTTTTTACAGGATTCATCGCCTTATAATTATGGTGTCTTGCAAAAATTGCCTTACTGTCATAAATAAAAATAGTACAACCGCAACTTATTTTTGTGACAGAACCTCTACCAATTTATCCCCAAAGGCAATACTGGACTCAACTGATTGAGCCGAAACAAAGGGAAAATCAAAATGAGCCACCGGATTTTTACGGTTTGCTGTCGGTACTGCAATCACCCTGCCTGTATCTCCAACCGCATCTTCAACAATAACCTGAAGAGGAAAAGCAAAACCAGGTGTTACAAGATCAGTACCTGGATTTGCAGGCGTGGCATTATAGAGTGGATAAGGGAGATCATCCGTAAAGTCCCACTCTTTTGGATGCGCAACAATAGCCTTGCCATTGATAATACTCTTGCCATCTTCCTTTTTGCGAGCCCATACAAAAGCGCCTACTGCGTAGCATAATGCTCCCAAAATCTTGCCCTGAGCATAAAAGGCCTCAAGAAGGCGGTGCACCTTGGCATTGCCAACAAGATCCAGAGGAGAACCAGGACCGCCAACAATGACCATAGCATCATAGTCGTCAGCCTTTGCATCCGCAATTTTAATGGGGTTATCCCATTCACCGGTCTTCAGTATCTCCAGAATCCTGTCAACAACTTCAGACGGGTTGACGTTGTACTGCTGAACAGGATCAACAAAACTTTTGTCGACACTCAACTGTAAGGGAAGTGGTGTAATTCCTCTCTGGGTCGCAAGAGTCAGTTTAAAACCGGCCTTGTTCATAGCATCCCATGGAGCCTGAAGTTCTTCGCCCCATAATCCAAGATTTGATGCAAGTACCAATACTTTTTTCATGATTATTCTTATTAACGTTAATAATGATTAATTACATCATGCCGGAATAATGGCGAAAAATCTTTCCATCTTTCATGTAAAGCGCATCCCACACTTTTAATTCACCGCTTGTAGTATTAATCCTTGCCTGAAGACAGATAGAGTCTTCAGAAAAAAGGACTTTTTCAAGTGCAATAAAGCCCCGGTAAATATTTTTAAGGTACATGTCAAATTGTTCTCTCAAGGACTCTTTCCCTGAGATAAGCTGCCCTTCCTCACCCAGCATCAAAAACATTATTGCATCATCATGGTAATCATTCTCCACCAATGCTCCTGCGTCACCGTCGGCAAGGAGTCTTATGTGATTGTCAAGAAATTTCTTGAAGTCCATAATCATTTATTCATGAAATGTGAAAATAGTACTACCTGTCTCTTGTCCCCAGAAATTAGAAATTATATGTGCCCCCGATATAGAGTCCGGTAAATTTGACAACCGCCGTACTTCCACCCAAAACAACCTTATTCACCGCCCTTATACTTTTGTATCCACCAATAATACTAATATCAGCTCCAAGAGGAACTTCCGCGCCTATCGTATAATTCACCAGATACCTTCCTGTCATTAATTGACCTCCTGTCATTGAACGATCATCCTTCATGAAACCATGGACGGAAACATCAGGCACATAACCAAACCTGCCGGTAAGCGCCAAGGACTTATGCACACTGTACTTGCCTTTCAGCCCAATTTCGACCCCATCATACCAGTTTGGGGGTGAAATGGCAGGAAAAGCCCACATCCGAAAGTAACCAACCGTACCGGCCAGCTTATCACCAGAGCCAGCTCCCAAAATACTATAGCCTGCAGAAATATCGAGCGTCTCTGAACTTTCATAAGTCAGAGGATTAAAGGTGGTTGACTTTGGTACAGAATAATCCGCTGCACCTGCAATTTTATCAGAAGTACCAGAAAGGTAATCTATTGAAAGTAAGTATCTTCCATAATTTACCTCTCCCTGAAATCCATAGTACTCGTTTCCAGTATTTTCATGGTCAATTGGAAGCTGACCTAAATTCCCCAAATATCCAGGCGCGCTGAGATGTGTTGTGTGAGGTGAATACAGAATTGACAAGCTCCCTTTGACATCTTCGGCTTGCACCATAGAGGTTGTCACAAGAGAGGGGAATAATGTGCCCGCAAGAACGATGCACGTTTTTTTTATCCACATAGCCTTAATCTCCTTTTTATTGATGATTGAATTTGTCGGTTAAAGATAAAATCATCCTCTTTACAAATATACGATTTTAACAATAATAACAACAATTAAATACTTAATTCAGATAGCCACAAGAAAACCTAACTAATTATTCTATAAAACACTAAAAAATAAAGACTATATTTATACACCGCCACTTTTCAATAGGATATCAGCAAAAATCTCAGGGTTGAGCATTCCTGCATGCTTCTCCGGGATATTCGATTTCAACTGTTGAGTGGTACAGGCCGTATCGGTCGACCAACGTTTTGATAAGCTCTTTGAGTTGCATGTAAGCTTCAGCATCAAGCAAGGTATCCACTTCAAGGTGAGCGGTGAAGACGTTATGCACTCCGTCAAGTGACCAGATATGGGCATGATGGACGGCATGAATATGCTCCAACCCCTCAATTTCCTTTGTAATTGTATCAAGATCGAACGTATCGGGCACCGCTTGCAGAAAAACCGGCAACATTGCATTAAGATTTTTTACGACACCGGATAAAATGTAAAGCGTCACTATGATGGCAAGGAGAGGATCAAGCACCGGAACGTCCCAGAAGTAGAGCACAACGGCAACAACGAGTACAGCAAGCCATCCGAGCACGTCTTCCAGCAAGTGCAGCGCTACAACTTTGGCATTCATGCCGCTCTCTTTGGAAAGTTTTGCCATGGCAAAACCGTTTACCATAACTCCAACCACAGCAAGAAGAATCATTCCTTCAGCATTGGGATGATGCGGCTCAAGAATACGGGGGATGGCATTGGCAAGCACAAAGAGCGAACTGGTCAGCAATACCGCCGTACTGATGAGGGCACCAAGAAGAGAAAATCGTTTGTAACCATAAGAGTATCGCGCACTGCTCTCTTCACCGGATTTGCTCTCAAAGTACCATGCCTGGGCAAGTGCCAAGGAATCACCAAAGTCATGGACGGCGTTAGCAAGAATAGCCGTACTGCTGGTTAAAATTCCTCCTGCGATTTCAACAAGAGTAAACCCTGCATTGAGGAAAAACGCAGTTTTGATATTACCGGTGACATGATGATGGTGATGACCAGCATCATGATGGTGCGAAGATTCTTCTGATATTGTGCCACTCATAAATTCATTGGCGTTTATAATGGCTCTCCAAAAGCGCCAAATGCAATTTGTATACAAATGTTCATTAACATCATGCATCCGGAAACATTACAGACGAAACAGCAACTTGACATAACCGACCAACTATCAGGAATTTATAATTTGCAGCATTAACCCAACAAAAACTACAACAAATAATAATATCTGGACTATAAAACTAATTCTGTCAACTTTTATCATCTTCTGAATACTTGCAGGAGACTCTCTATCCATATAAATATTAACCCATATTATCTGCAGCAATGTTACAACAATACATAAATATGCAAGAAGGTATATTTTGTCCATTAATACCAGTGACGGACATTCAGGAATAGCGTCCATTGCTGATTTCTGGAGAAAAACCAGAGTTAATAATGCCGTCGCAGGCATCGTCGTCCTTACCTCAATATACGTGGGTTTTAATATCAATGAAAACCAGTTTGTCATCAGAACAATAAGCAAAGGAACAAACAGTTTTAAGAGAAAAACATTGACTTCACGATCAAGATGGAATGCGAATTTCACAACAGAATATTTTGACGCCTCGGTTGCACCGGTTTCACCAAAATCAGTACCATAGTTATGAATGTAACTCTTTGACGTCAAACCATTTACTTGCCATCCTGGAACTATCAGCCCAACATCATAACCTGAGGATATCCTATCAGGAACATAAAATACCTTGTCATAAGAGTCTGAAGAGTTTTCCACATATAGCGATAATTCCTGCTTGTCAAGAGGATAATTTTTTAGATTAAATGGCTGAAAAAAAACACCATCAATGCGAATTACCTGATACTTTTCACCATTGCTTAATAATTCCGGCTCTTTCATAATAACCTTTTTTACCAAACCCCAATCTTCGACACCATTGACGAAATCAAGTGATTCGACAGGATCAAAATCCCCTTTCCATCTCAGCCATAGATATGCAGTTATATGATAGGTATTCGATCTCACATCCATATTATAGATGTTGATACCATACATTCCGACAGTTACCACTTTGGCGCCTTCAACTGGCGTATCAGTTGCTATGAGAGTTCCTTGAGTATTTTTTATAATTGAAGAGGTCGTAACTCTGGTGCGGCTCTGTTGGGCAGCAGCCTTGTTAACTCCAGATATAATTATTAATAAAAGAAGCATAATAACCGTGCTGAGTCGCTGCAGCAGCTCCTTTGTCATTATTGTCTGTTTTTCAAAACGCAATAACATATCTGGCATCCTTTTAAAAATTTTATAATAACAAATGGGACTTCTCTAAAATATTGAATTATAAAAAGATAAACGCGTTTACCCTGCATGTAACACTTTACCGTTATCTGCCAAAAACTTATAATCAGCCGCCAATTGGCTGACATTATAAATACGAGGCTTTAACGATTAAATTTAATGTATTTTCCTATTAATTAGCAATAATAATGAACGATACCTCATGAACAGAACTTTTCAATGGGGAATGGCCTTATTAACAATAACCTGCCTCTGCATTCTCAGCTACGTCTTTGTGGATATTCAGACTGCGTTATGGTTTCACGCACTCGGAAAAAACTGGGCTTATGAGCTTTTCGAGAAGATAACGCTCTTTGGCGACTCACTCTTCTACCTCACTGGAGGCCTCTTGCTTTTTGCCGTTTTCAGGTGGAAAAAATCTTCCATTGCTTATTCGGGGCTTTTTCTTTTCTCCACTGTCGCGGCATCAGGATTAACCGCAGACCTGATAAAATATATTGGAGGCAGAGCACGGCCAAAACTCTATTTCAGTGATCATCTTTTCGGCTTTGACTTTTTCCATTGGGAATACGCATGGACATCCTTCCCATCAGGCCATTCTGCAACGGCTTTCAGTGTCGCTATGTTTCTTTCCATGCTTTACCCGCGCTGGCGATTTGTCGCTTTTTTTGCCGCTCTATTGATCGCCTTCAGTCGTATTTTTCTCTCCCAGCACTACATCAGCGATGTTATCGCCGGTTCTTTCCTTGGAATTGTGTCTACGGTTCTCCTCTATAACCACTCTTTTAAATCGAAATTAGATGCCTCTGAACCAAACAAAATCTGAAACCGCATGGCTTCCTGCAGCACTGGCTATCCTGATTTTGATCAGTTTTTTTGCAGCATTGGGATCTGCACCACTCTTTGATGTTGATGAAGGGGCATTCAGTGAGGCAACACGGGAAATGATTGTCAGTAAAAATTATCTGACCACCTATCTGAACGGCGCACCCCGTTTTGATAAACCGATACTGATTTACTGGCTGCAACTCGCAGCGGTAAAGCTTTTCGGACTCAACGAGTTTGCCTTCAGGCTACCTTCGGCGCTGGCCGGAACTGCCTGGGCAACATCCATTTTTCTTTTTGTACGCAAAGAGTCCGGCAATCGTCAGGCCTTTCTTGCTGCGGCAATGATGGTACTGTCACTGCAGGTCATTGTGATTGCAAAAGCGGCCATAGCCGATGGGGTTTTGAACTTCTTTCTTGCCATCACCATGTTTGCACTACTCCACCATTATAAGACTGGTTCAAAGCAGGCGCTGCATCTTGCCTTTGCCGCCGCAGGGTTTGGTATGCTCACCAAAGGACCCATAGCGTTCGTTATTCCGTTTGCGGTCACCTTTTTGTTTTCCCTGCAAGAAAGAACACTGAAAAAATGGCTTAGAATGGTTCTCTCCCCTTCAGGAATAATAATCTTTCTGGCCATTGCCCTTCCCTGGTATCTGCTTGAATACCGTGACCAGGGCATGGATTTTGTCAATGGTTTTTTCTTTAAACATAATATCAGCCGCTTCAACACTTCGTTTGAGGGGCACTCGGGCTCCCTGTTCTATTACTTTCCGGTCATTATTCTTGGCCTGATGCCTTTTACCGGCCTTTTCTTTACGGTTCTGTTCAGAGCAAAAGCCCTGCTTTCCGACAGTACTAACCGTTTTCTTTTCATCTGGTTTGGTTTTGTCTTTCTCTTTTTCTCTTTTTCCGGCACTAAACTGCCACACTACGTCATCTACGGCTATACCCCGCTTTTTATTCTTATGGCAAGGGCACTTCCGTTAAGCAGTCATCCTTGGCGTTTTGTGCTGTGGCCGTTGCTCCTGCTTGCCGGGCTTGCCTGTCTTCCCTTGTTCCTGGAAACAGCTCTGCCCGAAATTAGTGACAGCTATATACAGGCACTTCTTGCCGGTGCAACAGAACTCACGGGAGCAACTTATCTGTTTGTGGTTATAACCTCCATTATCGCAGTCACCGCCATTCAATTTTTACCTCACTTGACCGCTGCCGGCAAACTGATTGCCTGTGGCGTTGTCTTTTCTTTTCTTATCAATTTTTACCTTATGCCCCTTGCCGGAAAACTCCTCCAGGAACCGGTAAAGGAAGCGGCTCTTCTGGCTAAAAAAGAGGGTTATAAAATCGTCATGTGGGAAAGCTATAACCCCTCTTTTTTAGTATATTCGGAGTCTTTTGTTGAAAAACGGCGCCCTGAACCTGGCGAGGTTGTTCTGACAACGGTCAAACAGCTTGATCAACTTCAACATCCAACCGTGCTCTACAGCAAATACGGCATTGTGATGGCAAAACTCAGGCAATGAATTCGATATCATGAAGCTTTCCGTCGTCATACCGGTCATGAATGAAGCTGAGAACATCAAACCCCTGTTTGCTGCTCTCGCACTCTCGCTTGCTGCAGTTGAGCATGAGATTGTTCTCGTTGATGACGGCTCTACCGACGGAACTGTTGCTGAAATCCAAAAATATGCTCCTGATAATGCACATCTCGTTGTGCTGAACAAGAATTACGGTCAGACAACTGCAATGGCCGCTGGCATCGATCATGCGCGTGGGGAGCTGATAGCAACCATGGACGGCGATCTTCAGAATGACCCTTCGGATATCCCAATGATGATGCAATACCTTCATGAGCACGATCTGGATGTTGTCGCTGGCCGGAGGGCAGGACGGCAGGACGGGATGATTTTGAGGAAAATTCCAAGCAAGATAGCCAATGCGATAATCAGGAACCTGACCAATGTGCATATCCGGGACTATGGATGTACCCTGAAGGTCTTTAAAAAGGATGTGGCAAAAAATCTTGGCCTCTATGGCGAACTCCACCGCTTTATACCGGTACTTGTGCAACTGTACGGCGCTAAAATGGAAGAGGTTGATGTCCGGCATCACCCGAGAAAGTTCGGCACATCGAAATATGGCATCGGGCGCACCTTTAAAGTGCTGAGTGACCTGCTTTTCATGGTCTTTTTCCAGAAATACAGCCAGAAACCGATGCATCTTTTCGGCACACTTGGCTTTCTCTCCCTTTTTATTGGCATAGCCCTGAATTGTTATCTGCTTGCCCTCAAAATTCTGGGCGAGAAAATCGGAGGGCGCCCGTTGCTTTCTCTGGGAATTATCATGACCTTTATCGGCATTCAGTTAATCACGACTGGATTCATTGCTGAATTCATCATGCGCACCTATTACGAGTCACAGAACAAGAAACCCTATATCATCAAGAAGATTGTCGGGAAAGAGTAAATTCAACCTGAAAAAGCTGCTCAAACCTCTGCTCCAGCTTCTTGTCACTGGCTTGGCCCTTTATCTGGTACTGAGAAAAACAGATATTGCCAAACTTTTCGGTATTATCCAGAGTGCCAACCCATGGTATCTCCTCCTTTCCCTCTTCTTTTTCAATATCTCCAAGCTTTTCAATGCGGTGCGCCTGAATCGTTTTTTCAAGGCGATCGGCATTGAGCTTTCCGCCTTGTACAACCTGAAGCTTTACTATCTCGGAATGTTCTATAATCTTTTTCTTCCGGGAGGTATTGGCGGTGACGGCTACAAAATCTACGTCCTGCAGAAAAACCACGGCATGAAGATGATCGATGTCTTTCACGCCGTTTTGTGGGATCGGATCAGCGGGACTATTGCCCTTGTGTTTCTCTCCGTCATACTGCTCCTGCCAAGCACTTTTGCCTTGAAACTTCCTCAACTGGTTCCTTATGCATGGCTCCTGCTTGGCGCAGTCTATCCACTTGCCCTGCTTCTGAACAAACTTTTCTACAAACAGTTTATAGGAGTGTTTACCATCACGGCACTGGAATCGATGCTGGTACAGATCGCGCAGGTTATATCGGCATTTTTCATCCTCCAGGCCATCTCGCTGCAAGCCCACCATATCGACTATCTGGCAATATTTCTGATGTCAACGGTGGCCACCATTCTGCCAATTACCATCGGAGGTGCCGGGGCCAGAGAGGTAACCTTCTATTATCTTCTTAATTTTATACAACTTGAAACCAATGCAGGCGTGGCCCTGTCGCTCATCTTTTTCAGTATTTCTGCTCTTTCATCACTGGCAGGAGTGCTGACAAAAATACACCACGAAAAAAGTGTGACGGAAAGTTAAGGTCGTTTATAAAGTTCAAGGTCTTTCAGCTTCATCTGCCACTGTTCCCTGCTATTCCATGTCCTTTTTTCAACTGAGTAGACCATGGTAAATACCGGACGAGCGACCGACAGAAGCTCCGCATGGATATCGGGACGATCAAAACCGATAACATCAAAGGTTCTTCCATTTTTATCTCTGACAGAAAATTTCACATGCCTCTCTTTGAGAAGTTTTGGCTGACCGAACAAAACAAGATCTTCTGATACAAACAGCGGCTCCCGATTACCATGACCAAAAGGAGCAAACTGCTCAAGTACGTTGATAAATTTAGCGGTGATATCCTCAAGGTCAAGTTTTGAATCTACAACAAGCTCCTTCTGACGTTGTGTCATTGAAAGAAAGTCGTCACACACTTCGTTGAATTTTTTACGAAATCCTGCAAAGTTTTCCGGGCGAAGGGTAAGGCCTGCTGCCTGGTGATGACCGCCGAATTGGTCGAGATATTCGCTACACTGTTGCAGTACCGCATGGATATCAAGCCCTTCAACACTCCGCACTGAACCCCTGATAAGCCCGTTCATACCACCGAGGATAACGGTGGGCAGGTAATGTTTTTCAATCATCTTTGAGGCAACGATACCAAGAACTCCAAGATGCCATGATTCATCATAAAGCACTATCGAAGAACACCATGAGGCAAAATGATTTTCAAGCATCTTTTCTGCTTTTACCATAATGCCTGCGTCGAGTTCCCTTCGTTGCACATTGATACGATCAAGCTCCTCTGCATAACACCGGGCATCGGCGGACGAATCTGAAAGCAGCCAGTCAAGAGCAAGGTGTGCTGAGTGCATTCTGCCCGCAGCATTAATACGGGGAGCAATGCCGAAAGCGATATTGAACATGCCGAATTCTGCCGGGAGAACCTTCATGAGGGAAAACATCGCCTTGATATTGGCTCTGGGGTTGGCTCGCATTCGCTGAATTCCCTCGCGAACCAATGCGCGATTTTCTCCCTCCAGGGAGACCATATCAGCGGCGGTGGCAATAGCTACAAAATCAAGATATTGCAGCCAGCTCTCCGGTTCGGCATTGAGATGTTCACCTATTGCCTGAATAAACTTGAACGCCACACCGCATCCGCATAACTCCCTGAATGGATAGGCAGAGCCAGGAACCTTTGGATTTAAAATAGCATAGGCAGGCGGCAGCTCATCAGACTCATGATGGTCACAAACAATCACATCAATACCATATTCAACGCATCGGGTTATCGCGTCACTCTCTTTTATGCCACAGTCAACAGTAATGACCAGATCGACATTCCGCGCAACAGCCGAATCAATACCTTCAGTCGATATACCATAGCCTTCCGCGAAACGATCATTGATGTAATAAGAGACCTCACCACCCAGCTCTTTCAAAAAAAGAAGAAGCATTGCTGTGCCTGTAGTACCGTCAACATCATAATCGCCATAAAGCATTATTTTTTGATGCTCCCTGATTGCATGTAATACCCGTCCGACAGCCCGCACCATATCCTGGAGAAGAAACGGTGATGGAAGATTGAGTATTGATGAACGAAAATAATCCCTTGCTTCATCAAAAGATGAGATGCCACGGTTGCACAAGGCTCTCGCCACAGGCATACTGACATTGATTGCCTCCGAAAGAGCAAGCACAACCTGTTCATCAGGAGAGAGTAAATTCCAGCGGAATCGTTTCATGAATTATTTGACCGGTATTGAAAACTGTCAATGTAGGGAACACTAAACCATTTTTTGGCAAAAAACATTTAAACTCCCATCAGCAGCTCTCCTGTTGTGAAAGATAGACTGAATATTTCTTACATTTGACTTCGATATTTACACTGAATCCATCACGTCAATCAACACATTAACTATCGGAAGAGCATGAGCAATTTGATTACCATTGAACGCCACATCCTTGAACAGCAGAAATTTTTCCCGGAAGCACATGGCGAACTTACCGACCTTCTCAACGACGTTGCCTTTGCCGCAAAACTTGTAAGGAGAGAGGTTGTCCGCGCTGGCCTGGTCGATATTCTCGGTTTTGCAGGAAGCACCAATGTTCAGGGTGAAGAGGTCAAAAAACTTGATCTGTTTGCCAATGAAAAAATCATCAACGCTATCGGCCAGCACGGACGGTTTGCTATCATGGGCTCAGAAGAAAATGAAGGTATCATTATTCCGCCGAAAAACGAGACCGGCAACTATGCACTTCTTTTTGATCCCCTCGATGGCTCCTCAAACATCGATGTGAATGTCAGCGTCGGCACCATTTTCTCGATCTACAAGCTCAAGGGCGACGATCCTGGGCAGGCAAGCCTCAGCGACTGCCTGCAGCATGGTTACGAGCAGGTAGCTGCCGGTTATGTCATCTACGGCTCTTCAGTCGTCATGGTCTATACAACCGGACATGGTGTGCACGGTTTTACCTACGATCCTACCATTGGTGAGTTTCTTCTTTCACACGAGAATATCGTCACCCCGAAAAACGGTAAATATTACTCGATCAACGAAGGCTCTTACGCTCAGTTCAACGAGGGTACCAAGAAATATCTTGACTATATCAAAGAGGAAGACCCGGCAACAAACCGTCCTTACAGCACCCGTTACATCGGATCGCTTGTCGCTGATTTCCACCGAAATCTTCTGACTGGCGGAGTCTTTGTCTATCCTCCGACCACAAAACACGCGAGCGGAAAGCTCCGGCTTATGTATGAAGCCAATCCGCTCGCCTTCATTTGCGAACAGGCTGGAGGCCGCGCTACCAACGGCAGGGATCGTATCCTTGATATTCAGCCGCTTTCCCTGCATCAGCGGACACCTCTTTATATCGGAAGCGTTGATGATGTGCTTCTTGCTGAGGAGTTTGAGCAGGGTTTAAGGTAAATATTTTGAGTTGTCTCCAACAAAAAAGCCCCCTTGCAATGGAGGCTTTTTTGTTGGTTTATTGTATCTCTCCGCGATCAAACTCCGGGTAAAATATTCTCTTGATACCCACCGTTTTTCCGCTTGACACATCCAGCGACAAGAGCACCCCGGAGAAATGAACATCATCCTCGGCACATTCATACTTGTGTGGTGTCTGATAAAGCATCCTGTCTGTTGCCGATTTGATCTGCATGCCAATAACTGACTGGTGAGGCCCGGTCATTCCGGCATCTGTACAGTAGCCTGTCCCTTTCGGTAGTATACGCTCATCTGCTGTCGGCACATGGGTATGCGTCCCGATAACCGCAGACACCCTGCCGTCAAGGTACCATCCAAGCGCTATCTTTTCAGCCGTTGCCTCAGCATGAATGTCCACAAAAATATGCCGCACCTTCTCTTTTCCCTGTTCTTTAATCTGCTTGATCACCCAGTCTGCCGTTCTGAATGGACAGTCGATTGAGTACATGAAGGTTCGGCCCTGCAGGTTAACTACGGCAATATCGCCCAGTCCATTCGGAAGTTTGTAGATTCCGTACCCCTTGCCATACGTACCCTTGGGATAATTCAGCGGACGCAAGACCTGTGGATGCGTTTTCAGTGTATCAAAAAAATTGAAATTGCTCCAGGTATGATTTCCGCCAGTCACCACATTAACTCCTGCCTCAAGGAGCTGGTTCAGCGCCTCAAGGCTCAAACCCTTGCCATGATGGGCATTTTCTCCGTTACAGATCACAAAATCAACATGATACTTGCTGATAAAACTTTTCAGCATCCGCTCCACCATCTGCAGACCCGGAGTACCGACAACATCGCCGATAAACATGACGTTCAGGGTTTTCTGTGCCATACCATTTCCTTAACGTATTGTGTTACTTGAAACTGACTGTGGGGAAGTTACACATTGCTCCGCACAATGAACAATCTTATTTACCCGGCAGCATAACAGCTTGAACCATCTTTTTTTTGATGTGTAAATTATCATTAGATTCATACGACAGACTTCTCAAAAACTTCATCTGATCGGAGCAAAGATGCCTACAGCTCTTGGTAAACTTGATACCTTTGTTCAACACTGGACAGGACGCACAGGAGATTATATTATCACTCCTGAAGCTCTTGTCTGCAATAACATGGATGAAGAATCTGGTCGAGGCGGATATTACCAGTGCAGGGCAAGCACCTCAGAGAGTCAAGTGATGATGTTGCGGGGATACCTCAGAGCATATCAGACGACAAAAGAGATCCGCTACCTCAACTTTGCCCGCACTCTTGCGGATGCACTTGTCAAGTATTTCTTTTTTGGCACTCTTCCTTCAGCAGCATCTCAATGGCGATCTCACTGGATTGTCAATGGTGGCGCAGCATTCAACTCAAAGGAAAAAGGTCATGAATCGGAACTGATTGCTTATGGTGAGGCTTATGAGTGCTGGCCAACGTGGCGAAAGTTGCGGCCAAATGAATTCGCAACGGCTGGCGATTCGATGCACTGGATTATAGAAACATTTGATCTCTATTCCCGTCTCGAAACAGGTGAAATGAAAACAAAATGGCTGAATGCTAAAAATTCTATGTTCAGGGAATTTCAACTGATCACTGCTCCACAGAAAAAAATTGTCTACAAGGGAGCTATACCATTTGAATACAGCAACAAAGGGCCGAATCTCTCAGTTTTGTCCACCCCAGTTTTCCGGGGGCCCTATTATGCCGGATACCAGAATCCTCTGCCTTGGCATTACTTAAAAGATTACAACGCAGCCGCAAATATTCTGCAATTTCTGATTGACGCACAAGCGGCATACACCAAAAGCACAGGAATCACGGGACCGTTTGCTCCAGTATACCATTATGACGACTCTTTTTTAGGTAAAGCTGTCAAAAACAGCTTTACCTGGGAAGGGCCCGATCCTAATACGTTCTGGGGCGGGTTCCAGTATCGGCCATTTGCAGCCGTTGCCGATTTCTGGCAACAGTGCGTGACTTTAAATATAAGCAACCCGGCTGTTACCAATGCTGCCAAAGTAAGCGCCACCTTCCTTGGATGGCTTGATCTTTGGCTCACGGCTCACCCCTCTGCAACGCATGTTCCAAGTACCTTCAAAGAGGGAGTCGCTCCTGCGGCGGATTATAAAGAGCCACATATAACAGCACTTGCTCTAAAGGGTTCACTCTTTTGCAAAAAGGCAGGTGCAAATCCGCAAATGGTCGCGCGTGTTATATCAAGGCTTTATGCCATGCTTGCAAGCTGCCAAGTCACAACGGGTGATATGGCCGGTTCTTATGCGTCTGACCCAAACAGCCATTCTTTTAATGGATTCTGGGCTGGAGAGATCATGGATTCGCTGGCACTCTACGCGATCGTATAGCGCTGCCAGCAATATCCATGCTTTTGTGAAATCGAATAAATTATATGTTCAAAGTGAGTCAATGATCGAATTCAGCGTTGCACTGGGGCGCATTGCTTTCGTTGTCAGTGCTTCATCCGGGTTATAATAACCACCCATGTCCACCGGTTTTCCCTGTACGGCAATCAGCTCCTCATTGATTTTTACCTCATTGTCACCAAGCTGCTTTGCGACTTTGGCAAACCGGGCCTGCAACTCCTGATCCTTGTTCTGGGCAGCAAGCGCCTGGGCCCAGTAGAGGGCAAGATAGAAATGGCTTCCACGGTTGTCGATCTGACCAACTTTTCGGGCAGGTGACTTGTCATTATCGAGGAATTTGCCAATAGCCTCATCGAGAGTCTCGGCAAGAACCGCAGCTTTATCATTATTGAACACACGGGAAAGATGATCAAGCGAAGCGGCAATCGCTGAAAATTCTCCGAGAGAATCCCACCTCAGGTAACCTTCTTTCTGGAACTGCTGAACATGTTTCGGAGCTGAACCACCTGCTCCGGTTTCAAACAGACCACCACCATTCATGAGCGGCACAACCGAAAGCATCTTGGCGCTGGTACCAAGTTCAATGATCGGAAAAAGATCGGTGAGATAGTCACGAAGCACGTTACCAGTGACAGAGATCGTATCCTTGCCTGCTCTGATTCTCTCAAGAGAGAAATTCATGGCCTCGACCGGAGTGAGAATACGGATATCCAAGCCTGTAGTATCATGCTCTTTCAGATACCTGGTCACTTTTTTGATGATTTCCCCATCATGCGCCCGTTTGCTGTCGAGCCAGAAAATTGCAGGTACTCCAGTGATCTTTGCTCTGTTGACGGCAAGTTTAACCCAGTCACGAACAGGTGCATCCTTTGCCTGGCACATTCTGAAAATATCACCAGTTTCTACTTGCTGTTCAAGCAGCGTCTTCCCTGCGGTATCAACAACCCGGATGGTACCCTTGGCTGGAGCAGTGAAGGTCTTGTTATGTGAACCATACTCTTCGGCCTGCTGAGCCATAAGTCCCACATTCGGCACACTTCCTATGGTGGCGGGATTGAAGGCACCATTTTTCTTGCAATCTTCGATGATTGCCTGATACATGGTTGCATAACAACGATCAGGAATCATGGCTTTTGTATCGTGAAGCTTGCCATCCGGCCCCCACATTTTACCTGAATCGCGCACAACAACAGGCATGGATGCGTCAACAATAATGTCGTTAGGCACATGAAGGTTGGTGATGCCCTTGTCGGAATCAACCATCGCCAATGCAGGACGGGTGGCATAGACGGCCTGAACATCTCCTTCAATTTCAGCTCTCTTTGCTTCCGTCAGATTCTGGATTTTAGCATAGAGATCGCCAAGTCCGTTGTTCACATTCACGCCAAGTTCCTTGATGGTAGCTGCATGTTTTTCGAAGACATCCTTGTAGAAAACGGTGACCGCATGGCCGAACATAATCGGATCGGAGACCTTCATCATGGTTGCCTTGAGGTGCAGCGACAACAGCACGCCGGTTGCCTTTGCATCGGCAATCTGATCTTCAAAAAACTTGCGAAGTGAACGTACATTCATGACTGAAGTGTCAATAATCTCACCGGCAAGTAACGGAGTTTTATCTTTCAGCACTGTTGTCTTGCCTTCCCCGTCAACAAACTCGATTTTTACCGTTGCTGCTTCTTCAAGAGTAACTGACTTTTCGCTGCCATAAAAATCACCGGCGCTCATAGTGGCTACATGTGATTTTGAGTCGCCGCTCCATGCACCCATTTTGTGCGGATTCTTTTTGGCAAACGCTTTTACCGAAAGCGGCGCCCGACGATCGGAATTTCCCTCACGCAACACGGGGTTTACAGCGCTTCCAAGCACCTTTGCAAACCTTGACTGGTGCTCTTTTTCAGCTTCATTGGCGGGTGCTTCAGGGTAATCGGGAATGTTATAACCATGCTCTTGCAGCTCCTTGATAGCGGCTCTCAATTGAGGAATTGATGCGCTGATATTCGGCAGTTTGATGATATTTGCTTCGGGTGTCAGTGCAAGGGAACCTAATTCAGCCAGATAATCAGGTATTTTCTGGCTTTCCGTAAGATTTTCAGGGAAGTTTGCAAGAATTCTTCCCGCAAGAGAAATGTCTTTAGGCTCAAAATCAACCCCGGTACCCTTTGCAAACCCCTTAAGGACTGGCAGGAGAGAGTACGTTGCAAGAGCAGGCGCCTCATCAATTTTGGTATAAATAATTTTTGCTGTTTCTGCCATCTCTATTTTCGTTTTATGTATTTTTTAAAAAATGTGAATAAAGACACTCCAAAAAGAGGCACCAAGGAAATCGCACAAGAGCAGGAAGAACCTGATCAAAGCAAAAACAACGTATATTGATATAATAAGCCTTTGATGAACAACTGCAAGGATCCCAACAAATCAGCCTCTGGTGATTTTGGCGCCCGAGGCTGGCTCTGCATTGAGCTGTTCAGCTTTATCTTCTAACAACCGGGTGTGAGCAAGCTACGGCGTTGCGCTCCCGGAAAAACAAACTCAGGAAGGCAGAAACTCATCAAGACCCACCCGCTCTGCAAGCTCACTATCGTTGAGCACCTCATGGGCAAGCTTGATCATGGGAATGGTAGCCCCCATCGAACTATAACCACCGTCATGGAAAAGGTTCTGCATGGTGACCTTGCGAGAAAGGTCACTGAGAATAGTCATGGTATATTCCGCACACTCTTCAGCCGAAGCATTTCCGAGAGGAGACATGAGATCGCTGTATTCGAACATTTTCTCAAACCCAGGAATGCCGCTTCCAGCCTTGGTATAGGTTGGGCTTTGTGATATGGTATTGATGCGGATAGCTTGCCTGGCAAGCCGAGGCCCATAACTGCGGACAATGGACTCAAGCAGTGATTTCGCATCTCCCATATCAGAGTAGGTCCAATAATTTCTCTGAGAAGCGATATACGATAGAGCAAGAATGCTTCCACCTGGATTAATCGCCTCATTCTTCAACGCATAAGAGACAAGTCTGTGGAGCGACAATGCTGAAACATCAAGAGTTTTTATAAACCATTCGTAGTTGAGATCTTCATAAGGCAACTGTTTGCGAATATTCTGTGACATTCCGATGGAATGGACAATAAAATCAACCGAACCAAGTTTTTCCTTCAGTTCTTTGAAACAGTTATCGACATCCTCATTTTTTGATGCGTCGCAAACAATCATCGGAGCGTTACCGCACAGTACCGAGAGTTCTTCGATATTACCGAAACGCAAAGCGGCTGCAACATTCGAGATGGCAATCTCTGCTCCTTCCCTGTAGGCATGAAGCGCTATCTGCCAGCCGATACTGCTTTCATCAAGCGGGCCGAAGACGATTCCCTTTTTCCCTTTCAACAAACCATAGTGCGCTTTCTCGGACATGATATAAGCTGATTCTTTAACAAAGATTGGGGTAAATTCCCGTTAACTCGACACTTTAAACACTGAAGATACAAGATTCCCTTGAAAACTTAAACTCTTTCCCTTTAAATTTTCTTGCGGGATGCGTTATAGACGTACTTTATATCTTCATTCGCCTCATTGAACGGAGTTTGTCGAGCATATTTTTATTCACACTCAACTCCAACTCCTCCTTTTCGACAGGGATCTCCCTGAACACCACCCGCAGAAGATTATCCTCACAGAGATACTTTTCCATTTCAAGACTGTACAACGCTCTCGGAAGGGTTATGATTCTCTGAGCTCTGTCAACAGTAACAACAATATCAGTACCCATCCGGTCAACGGTCACCTCTTCAGCATCCTGGAGAAAAGGAATCTTGATGCAGAGAACTTCACGATGGTCTTCCGATACAGCGTTTTTCTTGCTTTCAATCCAGAAATTCTTTCCGGAATAAAAAATCTTGTCCGGTTCCTGCTCACCAAAAACCAGTTTACTGATCTCATGGAGCGCATCGGTACCTATCGGCTCTGTTCTCTGCAATTGACAGCGGAAAACCGGGGTGGGATAAAAGGATTGATCGATCTCCATCAGATATTTGCTGTGCAGGTCTGCCCAGAATTCAAAATATTCACCAACAGTTTTTGAAGTGGGAAGAATCTTGTTGATCACAATACCATCAACATTGATCCCGTAAAGATGCACAAAAGTATAAGCTCGCTTTGTTTCAAGGATAGAAAGCTTCTCAGGGTTCAATACCAGTCGGAAGGTAACCTCGGGACTGAGAATGAACTTGTTGATATCTTCCATCTGCTTGAGAAGCACATTGATCTCGTTAAAGAACTCATCATCGGGAATGGATTTTCCATTCAACGGACGAGCCAGCGAAGACATGCTCTTGTAGAGTTTGAAAAACTGCTTGCCCATATTGCCGCCGATAATGATTTCTGGATAGGCGAGCAGACGAAGAGTGTTGCCTGTCGGAGAGGTATCAAGCACAACAGCATCCCATTTACCTGACTGTGCCTCATCAAGCAAGCGGCTTAAAGCAAAAATTTCGTCAAGACCGGGCTGGGTGGTCAGCTCGGAAGCCATGCCGCTTTCAATCCCCTTGTTCTTATAAGAAGTAGAGACAAATTTCTGAAAGCCGGACATGTTCTTTTTCAGCTCATAAATCGTGTCGACTTCCAGACCGTACAGATTTCCTTCTATCTTCTGTGGATCATTACGGCTTATCCGGGTATTAAAAACATCAGAAAGCGAATGCGCCGGATCAGAGGACATGATCAGCACTTTCTTGTTCTGCCGTGCAAGAGCAACCGCCGTTGATGATGAAATTGTTGTTTTGCCGGTTCCCCCCTTTCCTGAATAAATGATAACTCTGGTCTGTGACTGGCCTTCCGTTAAATCCCTCGACAACATAAATAATCCCCCTGTTAAAGCTCAATAATCCAAAAGGTGCCCCCTCTTCGGGAGAGAAAAAAACATAATCGTTTAAGGTATCATTTTTCCCCTGCTTAGAGAAAAACAATCTTTTTCTGCAATGCATGATCAAGTTGCCCCATATACTCCTCATGAGCAATTTCAACTGCGCCCAGTTTCCTGAGATGGGGGTTCATGATCTGTGCGTCAAGAAGCAGATACCCTTTCTGCCTCAGATGGAACACCAGACGATCAAAAGCTATGCGGGACGCAAAGGATCGACGAAAAAACATGGATTCACCAAAAAAAGCACCGCCCATGGCCATACCGTACAAGCCTCCAGCCAGCTCCCCCTGATACCAGCTTTCAACACTATGAGCCAGACCAAGCTGGTGAAGCTTGCTATATGCTTCGATAATCTCACCAGAAATCCATGTTTCCTGATCACTTTTTCGTGGCGCTGCACATCCTCTGATCACACCGTCAAAATCCTTGTCAAACGTCACTATAAACTCTTTTTGGCTCATCAGGCGAAGAACATCACGCGAAGGGCTGTAGGTATCAAGAGGCACCACAGCCCTTTTATGCGGCTGACACCAGAAAATTTTTCCATCAAGAGGATCAGACATCGGGAAAAAGCCCTGTCGGTAAGCCCTGAGCAATTCTTCAATACGGATCATATATCCCGAAGCACACCATGCCCGTTAATAAAACTTCAGAAGAATGTCTTCAAGAACTCTTTTCGGCACATGATGAATACCGTTCGCATCCCTGAAGTAACGAACAGAATCATTATTTCGCATCTGGTCAATAACAACCGTTTCGATGGGTTTCCCGATTGCAATAACCATCAGAGGCGAAAATGTCTCCGGGATTTTCAGCAATTCTCGAATTTTTTTTCTCTGAAAAGCGCCAATAATACATCCGCCGAGACCCAGCGCAGTTGCGCCAAGAAGAATGGTCTGAGCCGCAATACCACTGTCACAGGCAAAATCTTTGGAGATTCCTGAATCACCAAGCATAACGATAAAAGCTGGCGGACGCTCTCCTTCAACCGGACCTGGCCAGTCAGCCAGATAGCCTGCCCAGGAAAGAGACGGATAAAGAGCCGCAACAGTTGCGGGCTCACAAACCGCAATATATTTCAGTGGCTGAAGATTTCTGGCAGACGGAATATAGCAGGCCAGCTCAACAAGCTCCCGCACCGTCTCTTCGGTAACCGGATAGTTGCCGTCAAATCTCCTATAACTCCGGCTGGTCATGACGAGTTCTCTGAAATTCATTATTGAAATTAAGGGTTAAGATTTTTCCGCCCAGGCCGCCTCGGTGTATTTCGACAGCTCATCCCATTGACCGCTGCCTATCCATTCTGTAATGTAATTCACCGTTCTGGCATAACACAACGGCTCCCGGCAGGGTTGCTGAAGCCAGTCGGCCAAAATAAATTCGTCAAGCCGATCCATTGCCATGCCATACCCAAGCTGCACCAAACCAAGTGCGTTGGATTGCTGCTCGATCTGGCCATCAAGAGGCCTGAGCAACAGTTTCTTTCCAAGATGAAGAGCCTCACCAGGAAGCTCAAATCCCGCATTGCACACCACACCGTTGCTCTCAGTAAGATCACTGAGAAAACCTTCACGGGAATATGCTCTGAAATGCAGATGCCCATCATCACGATTGTCCTGCACTTTGCAATAAATAAAAAACTCGTATCCATCAAACGGAGTAAAAAAGGGCACAATATCGTCTACCTCTTCAAAAGGGAGATAAACAAGAACTTTTTCTTTGACCACCGTCACTGCCTTACGGGTATAAAGTGTCTCAGGAATAACCGGGGGAAAAATCGGCTGATTAAAGTGACTCCAGTGGAGCCCTGCATTATAGCGGGCAGGCGCAAAATTCAGCAACGTGTATTTTTCAAAAAAATTTCCTTTGGCAACAGGAATATCATAGGTGAATGCATACTGATGGCCAAAGCCCACAGAGGGAATATTTCTCAATCGTGCAACCAACGAAGTAATCGGATCAAAGTCAGTAATAATGAGCTCCGTACCTGTAGTATCAAGCATCATGACATCAGACATCAGACGAACAAGGTCAAGCTGAAACAGCGTGTCGATATAATTGAGCTTTCCCTTATAGGTTGCCAGTGTCATACCTTTCATTACCCGATATGGCTCAAATATTTCAACCTCCTTCAGCTCTTCCTCCTTTCGTCCGCTGATGATAACGTCAACATCATGACCGACCTCTTTAAGCGTTCGAACAAGCTCGCGACTGCGGCTGATATGGCCGTTTCCTGTACCTTGAACACCGAAAAGGATTTTCATACTACTGAATTTTCAGATTGGCATACTGCACCATCAGCGTCTTCTCCCCTGCATTGCGAAATGTTATCCGGACTTTCTGCTTTGCCCCGCTTCCCTGAACATCAAGCACTACTCCGGGGCCGAAAAGAGCATGATGCACCATCACCCCTTCATGAAGTGCAGGGCGCGAAGGCTTTGGCTGACCTCCTGGAGCTGTTCCTCCAGCAACAGGCGCAGTTGTTCTCTGCTGATAACCTCTCGACATTGATGATAAACCGGAAACGGGTCTCTCCTTCGCAATTCGGTCGGAAAGTAAACTCCCGCCCTCTGTCTGCACTATTGAAGAGTCGATTTCGCTGATAAACATTGATGGTAGAGAGTGATGCAACTGACCATACTGGTAGCGACTCTGAGCCCAGGAGAGAAATATCTTCTCCTGCGCCCTGGTCATTGCCACATAAAAAAGCCGGCGTTCCTCCTCAAGCTCCTCAGGTTCATAACAGTGCAAGGGAAAGAGTCTCTCCTCAAGACCAGTAATAAACACCACAGGAAACTCAAGACCTTTGGCCGCATGTACCGTCATGAGAGAGACAAAATTATCGGAATCCTGCGTCTCTTCATAGTCAGAAGCAAGAGAAATATTCTCCAGAAAATCACCAAGCAAACCAGAATCAGGGTTATGGTCGGAAAAATCCCTTGCCATTGAGAGCAGCTCCTGAAGGTTTTCATGACGTGCCATGGATTCAGGAGTATTTTCCGCCTGCAAAAGTAACGGAATAGAGGTCAGATTGAAAAGCTCCGTCAGAACTTCGTACACCGTACCGTTCACCGCAAGGAGCTTGAGCGCCTCAATGACACTACTGAAAGAGTTAAGAGCATTGACCAGACGAGCCTGAAAGCCTCCCTCATCAGCCCGTCTGATAGCATCGTAAAGGCTTATCTCCCGCTCTTCGGCAAACTCCCGGAGCTTGCTGATACTGACATCACCAATTTTTCGGGGCGGAAAATTGATAATTCTCAATAATGATTCGCTGTCGCGCTCATTGAGAATAAAACGGAGATAAGCAACAGCGTCCTTGATCTCCTTGCGCTTGTAAAACGAGACACTTCCGAACAGTCTATAGGGAATCTTGTTCTGGCGCATGATATCCTCAATCACTCTCGACTGGGCATTGGTGCGATAAAAAACAGCAAAGCTTTTGAACTCGTAGCCTTGCTTCTGACGCAGTGTTCGTATCTGCTCTCCAACCCTTTCAGCCTCATTCCGCTCATTGTATGCCTCGATAAGCGTCAGTGGTTCACCCTCATCCCGATGAGAAACCAGCTCTTTTTTTATCTGCCTGAGATTGCGACCAATGACGCTGTTTGCTGCTTTGAGAATATTCCCGGTACTCCGATAGTTCTCAACAAGCTTGAACGTCAGTGCTTCATTATAGTCATCCTGAAAGTTCAGAATGTTAGAGATATCAGCCCCTCGCCACGAATAGATTGATTGAGCGTCATCGCCAACAACAAAAATGTTGCGATGACCGGCGCCAAGCATTTTTGCAACGAGGTACTGAGCCCGATTGGTATCCTGATATTCATCGATCATGATGTAACGAAACGATTCCTGCAACTCTCTGAGCACTTCAGGGTACGCATTGAAGAGCTCAAGGGGCTTGATAAGCAGGTCATCGAAATCAAGAGCGTTGTTCTCCTTCAGCTTTCTGGTGTACAGCTCATAGACCTGTGACGCCTTCTGCTGGTTATAGTCGCTGGCATTTCGATGAAACTCAGCAGGAAGAATAAAACTGTTTTTTGCCCTGCTGATCATCCCCTGCACTGTATTAACAGGTACTGACTCGACGGAAATATTGAGTTCAGTCATCGACTGCCTGATCAGGCTTTTACTGTCATCTGAATCAAAAATTGAAAAATTCCGGTTGTAACCAATCAGGTCGACAGAGTTGCGAAGAAGTCGGGCAAAAATAGAATGAAACGTCCCTATCCACAGACCTCGTGAACTGCCCTGGTGAAGCAGAGTGTCAACGCGGTGGCGCATCTCACCAGCAGCCTTGTTGGTAAAGGTAAGCGCAAGAATATTCTGGGGAGAAACTCCCTCATTATTGATTAGATATGCAATACGATAGGTTATCACCCTTGTCTTGCCGGAACCTGCGCCCGCCAGAACCATAACAGGCCCGGAAGTGGCGACTACAGCACTTCGCTGAACATCATTGAGATCGTTTAAAAAATCTGTCAATACTCCCTGGCACCTGTTTACAGTTAGAACGCATCCCCACCTTCTCAACTCAATCAGGTTGGGCAAAAATCTTCTGTTGAATTTCGTATAACTTTACCCTTTTTACAAATTACTCTCAAATAAATCCCCTGGCTGTAACACATTGTTTTTATAATCCCTCCACCGCTCACTTTTCGTTTCCAGAGTTACTATATTCAAACAAGATAAATTGTTCACAAAAAACTAAACAGAGCTACGTCAATGTTTTCTCTTGTTTACGAAATCAATACCAGGATCTGGCTGCAGAGACTCAGCGTCGAGCACAATTACTCTGTAACCCTCGGTACTGTTCCAGATGAGGAATTCTCCTTTATTGAATCCTGCAAGTTTGACATTGTCTGGCTTATGGGTGTATGGAAACCAAGCCAGTACAGCAAGGCGATTGCGATGGCTCACGAAGGACTTCGAAGCTCATTCCTTGAGCACTTAACGATCATAACACCAGAGAAAATTGCATCATCACCTTATTCAATCCCCTCATATACCGTCAACGAAGCTCTGGGTGGAGAAGTCGAGCTCTTTGCTTTTCGTGAAAAACTTCACAAACTCGGCATCAGGCTCATGCTGGACTTTGTGCCAAATCACCTTGCGCTCGATAATGAGTGGCTTCCGGAATATCCTGATTATTTTATTCCGGTCACCAATTCTGAACATCACCAAGAACCCTCATCAAGCTTTGAGTATGTAAAAGCAAAATACCTTGCCTACGGCAAAGACCCCTACTTTCCCCCCTGGACAGATACCCTTCAACTCAACTACGCTCGACAGGAAACGCATACCATGATGACTGCTAACCTGTTGAAGATAAGCTCGCTCTGCGACGCTGTCAGGTGCGACATGGCCATGCTGATTCTTAAAAGCATTTTCAATACTACCTGGAATATGTTTGGCCTTTCCATGGAAAATGAGTTCTGGCAAGAGGCAATCGCTACAGTAAAGCGCCTTCACCCGAACTTTATCTTTCTTGCTGAATCGTACTGGAACAAAGAGTGGGAGCTCCAGCAACAAGGATTTGACTTTACCTACGACAAGCCATTTTACGATTATCTCAGCAACAGCGAGGTCGATATTGAAAAACTGACCGGTCATTTGCTTGCTCCGTGGGATTACCAGGAACATCTTTGCCGATTTATAGAAAACCATGATGAGCCTCGGGCGGCTGAAAAATTGGGGCTGAATAACAAAGCCGCAGCTCTTATATCACTCACCTCTCCAGGTATGCAACTTATCCATCAAGGGCAGATGGATGGTTTTCGGAAAAAAATTCCTGTACAACTTATCAGCCCGGCGACTGAACCCCGCGACCTGAAACTGACCGAGTTCTATAAACAACTCTTTTTACTTCAAAAAAGCACTCTCTTTCAAGAAGGTCGTATAGAATGGCTTGACCTGAATACCTCGTACAAATCGCATTGTCTGGGATTTCGCCGATTCACAACTGAGGCCAATGCCTTTATTCTGGCAAATTTCAGCAACATGAGCATAAACCTTTCATTCGGACACGCTGTGCTTGAAAACATCACCATCGAAGATCTCAAAATCCTCAGCACAGAACTCATAAACAAAACATGCGATATTACTTGTGCTGAAATGATGATCAAAATGATCCTATCACCTCATGAAGCAGTAGTTATAACATTCATAAAAAAGTCAATATCTAAAAAAGAACTCTCTCTTCAGGACAAGTCTGCTTGAGAAAAATTTTGACCTTGTTCATACCATGCAAGTCTTTACACACACCATCACCGTACGAACCACAAGGCCGATTGAAATTATCGACATTAGCTCTGAGGTATCTGCATCTCTCTCATCAACAGGCCTCGATAGAGGGCAGATCACTGTCATAAGCCGTCATACAACCGCCTTTATCAATATCAATGAAAAAGAGGGGCGTCTTCTTGAAGATATGGAGACCTTTCTCAAACGACTTGTTCCCAAAGATGGCAACTACCTGCATAACCTCAATCCGATTGATGGTCGACACAATGCCCACTCTCATCTGCTCGGGCTGTTTATGAACAGTTCAGAAACGATTCCTTTTTCAGAAGGGAAAATGCTGCTTGGGCAATGGCAGTCAGTTTTTTTTGTGGAACTTGACGGGCCACGCGCAGAGAGAACTATTCTCCTGCAGATTTCAGGAATATAGGCAAGAGTGCATGCAAGGAACCGGGAAGGCTCAAGCATGGTTAATGTTATTATAAAAGTAACCTGAAGCCTTAAAATACGATGCCCGACTCAATTCCTGTTCCCATTACTCAACAGACAACACTTCTCTCGGCAATCCATTCACCAGATGATCTCAAAAAGCTCTCTCTTGCTGAACTCCAGAGACTGGCTGATGAATGCCGCAGTGAGGTCATTGATCTTGTATCCGTCAATGGCGGCCATTTTGCTTCAAGCCTTGGCGTCGTCGAGCTGACCGTAGCGCTGCATCATGTTTACAGCACTCCCCGCGACAAAATTATATGGGATGTCGGCCACCAGGCCTACGTCCATAAAATCCTGACCGGAAGAAAAGAGAAGATGCAGACCAACCGGCAATACAACGGACTTGCCGGTTTTCCCAAGAGAACAGAAAGCCCTCATGACGCTTTTGGAGTCGGCCACGCATCAACCTCCATTTCCGCAGCAGCAGGAATTGCCACTGGAGCAAAGCTGGCCGGAAGTAATGAGAAGGTTATCGCCGTGATTGGGGACGGAAGCATGACCGGAGGCATGGCATTTGAGGCGATGAACCATCTCGGAGATCTGAAAAGTGATGTTCTTGTCATTCTCAACGACAACCAGATGGCCATCTCGCCAAGTACCGGCGGACTCAGAACCCATCTGATCAACATGACCTTCAGCAAGAGTTACAACAAGGCGCGGTCTCTGCTCTGGAAATCGATCTCCCTGGTCAACAATGAGCTTGGCGAGAAGGCAAAAACGGCCATTCGCAAACTTGAGGATGGGTTCAAGGCCGCATTAACACCGGGAGCATTTTTTGAGGCGCTCGGCCTGAGATATTTTGGGCCGATTGATGGTCACAACATGGAACAGCTCGTCAAGGCTCTCAAGGAGATGCAGGCGCTTCCCCACCCCAAACTGCTGCATGTTAACACCACAAAAGGCAAAGGGTTCAAACCTGCTGAAGAGAACCAGAGCAAATGGCACGCACACAACGGCGGCTTCGATACCACAACCGGTAAAAACCTCAAAACTGCTGACAGCTCGCTGCCACCGAAATACCAGGAGGTCTTTGGTGAGGCGCTGGTCGAACTTGCCCTTAAAGATACCCGGATTACCGCCATTACCGCCGCCATGCCAAGCGGCACCTCGCTCGACCTCTTCCAGAACGCCCTGCCAAACCGTTTTTATGATGTCGGTATCGCGGAACCCCATGCCGTCACTTTTGCCGCAGGGCTGGCAACACAGGGGTTCAAGCCGGTCTTTGCGGTTTATTCGACCTTTCTCCAGCGCGCGTTTGACCAACTGATTCATGACGTGGCGCTGCAAAACCTGCACGTTGTCTTTGCCATTGACCGCGCCGGTCTTGTGGGCGAAGACGGCCCCACCCACCACGGAGCGTTCGACCTCTCTTATCTTCATGCTGTTCCAGGGCTTGTCATTATGGCGCCAGCAGATGAACAGGAGCTGCGCGATATGCTCTACACCGCGCTCTATGATATAACCGGCCCGGTTGCCATCCGTTACCCCAGAGGCAACAGCATAGGCATACCCCTGCGGAAAAACTTCACCTCTCTTCCCATCGGAAAAGCGGAGATTCTCCGTCAAGGGCAAGGGTTGGCTCTGCTCAGTATTGGAAACATGACCGGAAAGGCGCTGGAAGTAGCGGGCTTGCTGGAAAAAGAGGGCATTGAGGCTACCGTGGTCAATATGAGATTCCTCAAGCCACTCGACGCCGACATGATTGAGGAGCTGGCATCACGCTCAACCCATTTTGCTGTGATTGAGGAAAACAGCGCAATCGGCGGACTGGGCAGCAGCGTCATCGACCACCTCAATGCCTCGGGGCAGCATCGCTCTGTGCTGAAAGTTGCGCTGCCAGATGCATTTGTGACCCATGGACATATCGACGACCTCTACAGGAGCATCGGTTTCGACACCCCGACAATGGCAGCTCGAATAAGGCAATTTTACAATGAGGGCCAGAGATGAAAAAACGCGAGCAAAACAAGCACCACCCTGACTGATAGATTGGCAAACAACCCGGCAAGCAGATCATCAGCCATGATTCCCCAACCGCCCGGAAAACGCTGGACCGCATCGACAGGCCCCGGCTTTGCTATATCGAAAACGCGGAAAAAGGCAAGCGAGAGCAGAACAGGCAACCATCCACCAGGAAGAAAAGCAAGAGCCAGCCACTGACCGGCTAGCTCATCTATCGTCACAATCGAGGGGTCATTACCGCACTCCTCCTCCATCAGCGTTCCTGACCAGACGCCAACAACACTGCAAAGAGCAACAAGGGAGAGCAGAAGGGGCGGCTCATGCAGTATCGGAATGAAATAATAGCAGAGAACGGCCACAATGCTCGTCACCGTACCGGGAGCTACAGGAAAATAACCTATTCCGAAACAGGTAGAGAGAATTTTTGCTGCAAGCCTCTTCATGCTCTCAGTGACCCTGAAGAGGCTTCTGAAAGTACGTGCTCCAATTGCTGACAAGGTATGAGATACCGGTATAAACGGTAAAAACAGTTACCACCAGCATGATAGAGTCCAGATAACCTGAAGCCAAAAAATGGCTGATCGTGAGCGACATACCTTTGCCAAAAAAAGCCGCCTCCCTCATCAGAATGAGCGCCATAATCAGATAGACAAAGAGATTCTGCACCAGGGTTTTGTACTTCGCCTCAACACTGGTCACCACCGGCCTGTTTTTATATTCAGCATAAATCCGCAGCGCCGTCACCACAACATCCCTGACAACCACAAGAATCACCATCCAGAGCACCAGATAGCCCATCCAAACGTAGAGCAGAAACGCCGCAGTAATAAGCAATTTATCGGCAAGGGGATCAAGAAAAGCGCCAAGACGAGTCTCAACACCATATTTCCGGGCATGATAACCATCATAAAGATCCGTCAGGGAGGCTACCGTAAAAACAATGACACCAAACAGTTTGAGCCAGGGATCTGCTTGCAGTAACAACGCAACAAAAACAGGAACAAGCAGAATCCGCAATGCGGTCAACTGGTTTGGTATAGTCAGATACTCGTCTTTCAAGCCCTGCCGGATTTATACTATTATCACATCAAAAACGGGATGACCCCATATTTCGCAAGATACAGTATTGCAACCTGTTTTTCAATGGCTCCGCACTGTCTGACAAAATAATGGTTATTACTCAAGCTCGACAAAGGTCACCCCATCCCCGCCTTCACCCCACTCACCAAGCCGAAAGCTCTTGACCGCCGGATGCTGCTGCAAACACTCCGCCGTTCTTTTGCGGAGCGAGCCGGTACCCTTGCCATGCAGAATCGTTGCTGCATAAATGCGGTTAAGGCGCATGGTGTCAAGGAATCTCTCGATTTTCAGGGTTGCCTCATCAGCGGTCAAGCCCCGCACATCAATTTTTGTTGATTCAATCCCTGTCGTCATGGTTGACCAGAAGCTTTTCTGTTGATGCAGTTCGGGCTGTCGCAAACTCTTTTTTGTTTGCGTTTTTGAACTCTTCTCAAGATTTTTCAGCGCAGTGGTTAACCTGAAATTACCGCACAGCACCACCACACTCTCACCATGAACACTCTCAACCTCACCGGAGGTATTGGTATCGAGAATAGAGACAAGGTCGCCTGCACGGATGGTACGATCGACTTTGGCCGCAGCTTCAGCTCTGGCACGCAGAAGCGACTCACTCTTTTCGGCCTGCTGTTTTTTGATGCCAAGTTTTTTCCGTGCCTCATGCACCTTTTTATCGTCGGTTGGGGCCGCTTTAACCTCCTGCAGAATCTCCCGAATCTCCTGTCGGGCCTGCTCCAGCTCCTTCTTAAGCTCACGCGATGCACCGAGCTTGTGCGCCCGGCGCTTCTGCTCAAAGGCCGTCTCCGCCTTCTGTAATGAGAACTCCCTTTTCTCACTATCCGCCTTCTCCGCCTCAAGCTGCTGCTTCAGTATACGGTTTTCCTCAAAAAGGCGGCTCAGGTCATCAAGCATCCGATCGAGCCCGATGCGCTCGTGCAGCATAAATCCCGACGCACGCTCCACCATTTTCCCCGGAAAACCCATCCGCTTCATCATGGCAAAGGCAAAACTGTTGCCGGGCAGCCCCTTGACAAACCTGAAGGTGGGCTGAAGCTCCGCCCGGTCAAACTCCATCGCGCCGTTTACCACACCCGCCCGTTCATGGGCATAAGCCTTCAACTCACCAAGGTGGGTGGTGACAATGGTCTTGGTGGTGCGACTGAGCAGCTCCTCAATCACCGCACGGGCAATGGCTCCCCCCTCCTCCACATCAGTACCGGCACAGAGTTCGTCAATCAATACCAGATCGCGACTGCCAGCGCCATCAAGGATTGTCTTGATAGCGCCAAGATGGGAGCTGAAGGTGGAAAGGTCATTCTCAATAGACTGGTCATCACCAATCTCGATAAAGATATCGCGGAAAAGGGGAAACACAGAACTCTCGCTGCAAGGGAGCAGATAGCCATGAACCAGCATACAGCAGAGGAGCCCGGCGCTCTTCATCGCCACCGACTTTCCGCCGGCGTTGGGGCCGGAGATCACCAGCACCCGATCCTCCTCATCCAGAATCAGCTCAAGAGGCTGCACCTCCTTTTGACGATGGGAAATCAGCAGCCAGGGATGGTACCCCTTCACAATGCGAAGCACCTGCCCTTCAGTGATGGAGGGCAGCACTGCATGAGTTTCAACCGCAAAGCGCGCCCGTCCATAGAGGGCATCAAAAGCCGACAGCAGAGTTTCATTGTGACGAAGATTGCCCAGCTCAAGCCGAATCTCCTCCGTCATCGCCTTCAAAATGCGCTCAATCTCCCGCCGCTCGCTGATCTCCAGATCCTGAATGCGGTTACTGATCTCCAGCGTTTCAGCAGGCTCAATAAAAACCGTCTGCCCTGAGCCGGAGTAATCCTGGATATACCCGGCAATCTTGTACTTGTACTCCACCTTCAGCCCAAGCGTAAGACGGCCATTCTTGACAGCCACCCTCTCCTCCATCAGCCAGCCACTATCCTGGGAACGACGAAGCAGCCGCTCCATTCTCCGGCGAATCAATTCACGACTGCTCAGCAACTCCCCGCGAATCATCATAAGAGCCTCACTCGCCGTATCGCGCACCCTTCCCTGCTCATCAATAATCCGGCGAATCCCTGCCTGAAGAGATCTCTCAAGCCAGAGCTGCAGGGTAAAGTCATTGAGCAGCGGATAGACCTCGCGATTGAGCGCCATAAACTTCCGCAACTGCACCGATGAAAAGAGGAGATGGTAAATATCCTGCAACTCCTCCGTCTCCAGATAGCTCCCCAGCAGCTCCAGCTTTTTCAACAGCGGACGAGTGTCGGGCAGATAGGAGAAGGGAAGCGCCATCCCCTCCTGAAGCAAATTGCGCAACTCAAGCAGCCGCTCAAGCTCCGCAACAAGCGCCAGCCGATCTCTTTGCGGGACGGCTGCAAGAAGCTGGTCGCGCCCCATCGCCGAGAGGCAGAGCTGAGCGGCGTAGTGGGCGACTTTGTCGAATTCGAGCTTTTTGAGGGTGGTGGGGTTCATGGAGGATCGAGGGCTGGCTGTTTTCTGGATATAGGGAACTGAGGCGAATAACAATTCATGGAGCATCTACAAGCAATACTCTGAGATAAAATGTTTCGTGTTCATAGCCGGATACGGTCAAGCATAATTGTCGAAAAACAGATGCTGCTGTCGAAATATCATACATAATCACGCTTCTTGTCGAATTCTGTGCATTGGATGGTGACAGCATTTGACGGGCTCACGCATACGGGAACAGATTGGGCAACTCAAACAGCGTTCAGGCTCATGTATTTTCCCATTAATTCGGGTAGGAAAGGCAATGAACTCGATCACAATCCCTGTGAAAGTGTTCCAATTATAACTCCCATTCACTGCTATATTACAATCAGACATTACCCTGTTTAATGGTAACTTACCACTACGAGTGGTAGTTTTGGGCGGTATGAAACACCGTGATAATTGTTACCGTTGTGGCATCTGCAGTATAAACAACCAGCCAGGGGATATCCGAAAAGAATAGCTCTCTTGTTCCATAAACTCGCCCAGGTTTTCCGCTTCCGGGATACAGTGCTAATTGCTTCATAGTCTTGTTGACGAGGCTCAACACAGTTTTTCTTGCAGCTTTTTCGCTCTCCTGCTTAATGTAAGCCTCAATTTCTATAAGGCGTTTCTCTGCCTTCTCAGTCCAGACTATCTTCAAGTCGCCTCTCCCACTTTGCTACAAGGGTTTCATGAGTAATGATCCTGCCGGCTCTGGCATCTTCAAGACCCTCCTCAATGCTTTTAATCTGCCATTCATTGAGGTCAAGGTAGTGATTAATAGCCTCTTCAAGGACAAAGGTTTTCGTTCTTCTGGTTGCAGCGGCAAGGGCTTCAAGACGCCGCTTGGTGTTTGTCTCAAGTTTGAAGCTAACCTGCTCTCTTTTTGTCGTCATCGTCATGATGCTGGTACCCTGATGGTTGGGTTCGTATTTTGATGCACTCCAGTAAAATACGGGACTGGCAGATATTCTCCAATTTCTTTGCGAGGAAGCCTCTCGCAAGCCGGGTCCAATGGCAGGCAACTTCCTTTGTTCGCAGTGATAGAGCTGTTCGCTATTCTTGATGAGGCCCTCTGTTTTCCTGGCAACAAGTATAAAAATTTTAAGGATTATGACGTACACCAGGGAAGACTCAGACGATCAGCTCCATGCCTTGCGTATCTGGGCTGACCTTGGAGCAGAATGAACTTGCAGCACTCGCATCCCATCCATCAGTGTCGGTGCACTGAAACCGATACACTGGGAACGCCGAGATCCAACTCGGCAAAAAAATGGATAATGTGAAAAGCCGGGGCACCTCGCTCCCATGCAGCTTCAACATACTCAATCATCGGCTTTGCTGTCCATTATTTTTAGGGAACCTCTAAAAAGTGACTTTTGATACATGTTGAAAAATAAGTATCACCAAAACACTATTCCACAATAGTATCAAAAGCATTGCTCTTTGACATATTTTTGATGTAGAAATGCCTTGTTTGTT
>Ga0118677_10001002_pt1 | contig 60701 bp, 53 predicted proteins | sample AliMusrvi5mmetaG_FD_86154 | JGI IMG/M metagenome (GOLD analysis project Ga0118677, IMG submission 86154) | reverse complement strand
GCGCAGCGGTCAACGGCGTCGAGCACTCGCTCTGGCAGCGTGATATTCACGCGTTTGGCGCGGATACGCAGGTTAGACTCGTCGGCCGTCACCACGGCCCCGCCCTCGGGGTGATTCTTCAAGGCCACAAAGCCGCCGTGGCTCTCCACAATGCTGGTGACGATGGCCAGTCCCAGGCCCGTGCCCGTGTCCTTGGTGCTGAAAAAGGGGTCCTTCATCTTGTCCAGGTTGGCCTCGTCAAAGCCCGGGCCGGAGTCGCGCACGGAAAGCGCCAGCCAGGGCCCCCCCTCGGCCGGCAGGCCCGGCTGTCCGGGTTGTCCAGGGGCTGCGGGCCGCGCAAACACCTCGATCAGCCCGCCCTGGTCCATGGCCTGCATGGCGTTGCCCAGCACATTGTACACCGCGCGGTAGATCAGATCCTTGTCGCCCAGGACCCTGGTGCCGGACGGGCAGTCGCGCTCCAGGCGGATGCCCTTGGCCTCGCACTCGTGCTCCAGGAACACCGCCGCCTGCTCCAGGATGCGGCAGATGTCGACCACGTCCATGCGCGGCTGGCGGGGCCTGGCATAGTCCAAAAAGTCGTTCACCGTGCGCGAAAGCCTGCGGCTCTCGTCGTAGATGGCCTCGATGATGCGCGTGTGCGGGTGGTTGTCGGCCTTGGCCTTCTTGAACACCAGCTCGGCGCTGCTCTGGATGATCCCCAGCGGGTTTCTGATCTCGTGGGCCACGCCGGCCACCATGCGGCCCATGCCGGCCAGCTTCTCCTGCTGGTGCAGCTCGCGCAGCAGCTTCTCCTTTTCGGCCTGGCGCTCCGCGCTGATGCGGTCGACCCGGCGCAGGATGGTGATGATGAGGAAGAACAGGACCATGCTGGTCAAAAGCGAGGTCGAGTAGACCAGGCGCTCGAAGTTGACCACGGCCATGTAGTCTTCGGTGATGTCCTGGCTGAACTCCAGGATGCCCATGATGGGGTTCTTCACGCCAGGTCCGAAGCTGCGCTCCATGCGCAGGGGCGCGTACCCGCGCAGGACCACGCTGCCGGGCTTGAGCTGCAGCCGGAACAGGGCCGTGGCCCCGGATATCTTGCTGAAGAACTCAAAGTTCGGCTCCTCCAGGGTGTAGGCGCGCTTCACGCCCTCCCCGGCCAGGCCCGTGCGCGTCACCAGGTTCGGGTCCGTGCAGTAGGAGACGCGGAACTCGGGATCGTAGATGCGCACCTCGCGCACGCGGAAGCTGTGGATGGTGCTGCGCACCACCTGGTCCAGCCGGGTGAACTGCTCCGGGTTGCGCAGGCTGATGGCCCCGTAGCCGATGATGGTGGGCAAGGTGAACCGCGTGAAGATCTGGTGCGAGAGGTTCTCGGACAAAAGCAGCCCGAACTCCTTCTGCTTTTCCAGCAGCACGCGCTCGGCGTACTTGGACAAAAACACGGCCAGGCCCAGGTTGGTCACCAGGATCAGGATGAGAAAGGTCCAGGTCAGGACCTTGACGAACTGCAAGGGCTTCTTTGCGCCCAACAGGCTCTTGTACATGGTCAAGGGCTAAAACCCCCGCTCGTCGCGTCCGCCGGTGGTGAAGGCGGAAAGCTGGGCCTTTTCCCCGGCCAGGCCGGAGGCCCCCAGGCGCGCCTTGGCCAGGCGCTTGCCCAACTCCACGGCGGGCTGGTCCACGGGGTTGATGCCCATGAGCCAGCCAGTCAAGAGCGTGGCCGCGCCAAAGAGCGCCATCATCTTGCCTGCGGCTGCGGCGTCGTCCGCGCCCAAACGCAGGCACACCAGCGGCACCTGGCTCTGGGTCAGCGCCATGCGCGTGCCCAGGGCCTCGGCAGGCAAGAGCTCGCCAAAGCGCTTGCCCTGCAAATAGTCGAAGATCGCGGGCATGTCCTTGGGAAAGGGCAGGCCCGCTGGACCAGTGGCCCGCTCCACGAACAGGCAGGCCTTGTTGCGCGGACCGTCCAGGAACATCTGGTTCACGCTGTGCTGGTCCGTTGCTCCCACGGCGGGCAAGGGCTGGGAGCCCATGCCGTCCTTGCCCAGGCTCTCGGCCCAGAGCTGCGCGAACCAGTCGGCGAAGCTGGACCAGGCCGGGATGTAGAAGAAGGTGATGAGCTCGCAATAGCCCGCGTCCATGAGCGCCTTGGCCCAGACCGCGAACTCGAAGGACGGGTGCGCGGCCAGGCTGGCGGCGTCCAGTTTCGGGTCGGTGAGCGGCGCGGCCACGGACGAGAACCCGCGCACCAGTCCGCGCCAGTCCATGCCGAGAAACGCGGCGGGCACCAGACCCACGGCGGAGATGGCCGAATAGCGGCCGCCCAGGTTGTCGGGCACGGGCAGGGTGCGGATGCCGAAGGCCGTGGCCTCCTCGCGCAGGTAGCCCTTGTTCTCGTCGGTGTTCAGCAGCAGGTGGTCCTTCCAGGCGGTGGGCTGGGCGCGCTTCAGCCAGTCCTTGACCAGGAAGTACTGGCCGATGGTCTCGATGGTGTCGCCGGACTTGCTGACCACGTAGACCAACGTCTTGTCCGCAGGCAGGCGGTCCAGATGGGCCTCAAGGGTGGCCGCGTCCACGTTGTCCATGATCCACAGGGATTTGCCCCTGTGGCCGGGCAGGTCCTGGCCCGGGGCAAAGGCCTTTTGCAGGGCGCGCGCGCCGAGCGCCGAACCGCCGATGCCGAGCAGCAGCATGTGCTCAAAGCCCTTGAGGAACCCGGACTCCAGCGCGGCCAGTTCCTGCTCCAGCCCGGCCATGAAGGGCAGGGCCAGAAAGGGCAGCCTGCCCGCGCCTATCTCCCCGGCGAGCTTCTGCGCCATCTCTCCCGCGCGGGCGCGCAGGTCCGGAGAGGACCCCAGGCGCTCCCACGAGGCGTTGGTCCAGTCCAGAACGTCCTGCTGCTGTGAACCTGCGGTCATGGGCCCCCCTTTCAGGGTTGAAGTGTCGGTCGTGTGCGCTAGCCGCCCAGCAGAACCTTGCCCACCTTGGCCAGGGCGCTTTCAAGCACCTCGTCGGCCACGGCGTAGGAAAAGCGCACGCACCTGTCGTCGCCGAAGGCGCTGCCCGGCACCAGCGCCACGCCCGCCTCCTCCAGGAGCCGGGTGCACAGGGCTGCGGAGTCCGGGGTCTGGTCGTCGTAATAGCTGTCGAGCACGGGGAAGAGATAGAACGCGCCGTCTGGCGTGGGGCAGGTCACGCCCGGCCAGGAGCGGATGACGGACAGGGCCAGGTCGCGGCGGCGCACAAAGGCCGTCTTCATCTGCTCCACCAGGCCCCAGGGGCCGGTGAGCGCGGCGATGGCCGCCTTCTGGGCGATGCTGTTGATGTTCGAGGTGCTCTGCCCCTGGATCTTGGAGCAGGCCTTGACCAGGTCGGCGTGGGCCAAGAGCCAGCCCACGCGCCAGCCGGTCATGCAGAAACTCTTGGACAGCGCGCCCACCACGGCCACGCTCTCCGGGTGCCGCTGCCACAGGCCGGACAGGGTGCTGGGCTTGGCCGGTTCAAACACCAGGCGGTCGTACACCTCGTCGGAGATGATGAAGATGCCCTTGGACCTGGCCCAGCGGGCGATCTCGTCCAGGGCGGCCTGGTCGTAGTGGCAGCCCGTGGGATTGCTCGGGGTGTTCAGCATGAGCACAGTGGTGCGCGGGGAGCAGTTGTCCTCCAGGTCGCGCACGCTGACCAAAAAGCCGCTCTCCGGGGTTGTCGGCACAATGACCGGCACGCCGCCCGCCAGCTCGACCATGGGCGGGTAGCTGACCCAGTAGGGCGCGGGGATGAGCACCTCGTCGCCGGGATTGATGAGCGCCATGAGCAGGTTGAAGAGCACCTGCTTGCCGCCGGTGCTGGCCATGGTGTTCTCGGCCTTGGCGCAGACCCCGTAAAACTGGCCATAGTACCCGGCGATGGCCGCGCGCAGGTCCGGAATGCCCGGCACCGGGGTGTAGCGGGTGAAGCCTTCGTCAATGGCTTTTTTTGCGGCCAGGCACACATGCAGGGGCGTGCCGAAGTCCGGCTCGCCCACAGCCAGACTGACGATCTCCCGGCCCTGGGCTTTCAGCTCCTGGGCCTTGGCGTTGACGGCCAGGGTGGCCGAGGGCTTGAGTTTCTTGAGTCTGTCGGAGATGCGCATGGGGGTTGTCCGTCCATTTTCTCTGGCCGGTTGGTCCGGCCGATTGGCATGCAGGAAGATGGCGGGCCGCCCCGCCGGATATCCTTCTAGAGCAATTCCCGGCGCAGGTAAACGGGGGGGCGGGGACGGGGTTCGCCGCGCGGCCGCTCCCCCCTTGCCTGCGCGCGCGCAAATAATCCATGCAAGAACATAGACAAGGCAAAGTCCCGCGTGGTATATAAGGACTACGTGAAAAAGTATAAATCCCCAGCGGCAGGGCGAATCGCCCGGCCACAATGGAACAGGAGGACAAAGGCATGGAAACGACGCAGAGCAACACGGAACGGATGAGTGCCGAGTTGCACGAGATCATGCACCACGCCCAGGCCCTTTTGGAGGCCACCGGCGGCGAGCTGGACGAGCAGGTGAAGACGGCCCGCAAGGCGCTCTCCGACTCCATGGAGACGGCCAAGGACCGCTACGGCGAATATGGCCACCGCTTCCTGGACAGCTGCAAGGTCGCCGCAGGCGACACGGACAAGCTGATCAAGGACAAGCCCTACCAGGTCATCGGCGGCACCTTCATCGTGGGCCTGCTGCTCGGCTGGGTCCTTTCGAGGAAGTAGCATGTCCGGGGTGGGCACAGCCCTGTTGGAGCTGGCCGGAGCCGTCGGGCGGCTGGGCGGGCTTGCGGCGGAGACTCTGGGGGACCGCCTGGAGCTCTTGGCTCTGGAGCTGCGCGAAGACCGGGTGCGCGTCATCCAGCTGCTGATCCTGGCCATTCTGGGATCAGCGCTGGTGCTGTGCGGGCTCATGCTGCTGATGGCGGCCGTGGTCTACGCCCTGCCGCCGGAGAGGCGGCTGGCCGGGCTCGTGCTGCTGGCTGCGGCGGCGCTGTGCGCTGGCGGGGCGGCGCTGTGCGCCCTCAGGCGGCGGCTGAACTCCGGGCCAGGGCTCTTTGCCCAAAGCCTGGCTGAACTGAAAAAGGACAAGGCATGTTTCTAGACAGCGAGCTTGACGATATCCAGGCGGCCAAGGCCCGTCTGAGCGCGCGGTGCGACCTGCGCCGTCAATTGCTGCTCCTGGAGTCCCACGCGGCCTGGGCAGGCTTTCGGCGCAAGCTCTCCTTCGCCAGCCTGGGCCTGAGCCTGGGCCTTCAGGTCTCCACGCTGGCCCTGGGCTACCTGAACCGGCGCAGGGCCCAACGCTCCGGACAATAACGATCCTGCCCGCCCTCTCCGGCGGACGAAGCCACCCCGAATGAACGCGCTCAGGCCAGGTCCAGAGACGCGCTCGGCCCGGTCTTTCGTCCCTCGGCCTCTGGACAACGAGCAACCACTCTGTCAAAGTTCTGCGTTGGAGCACCACATGTCCGACGACCGACGCATTTCCCTCCGCTTTCTTCTTCTCGCCAGCCTGGCGACGGGGCTCTGCGTCACGGCTGTGTTCCTCGGCCTGGCCGCGCGCAGCAAGGCCCTGCTGCACGGGCAGCTGCTGGCCCAGGCCCGCGCGCACGTTGCCCAGATTCTGCTCACCCGCAGCTGGGGCTCGCAGCACGGCGGCGTGTATGTCATCAAGCGCCCAGGCATGCAGTCCGAACCGCACCTAGAGAATCCGGACCTCAATGCGGCCGACGGCCGTGTGCTGACCCTGATCAACCCGGACCTCATGCTGCGCGAAATCTCCGAGCTCCCCGGCAAGGGGGAGACGCCCGCCTTCCACCTGACCAGCTTAAACCCCCTGAACCCGCACAACGCCCCGGACCCCTTCGAGTCCCAGGCCCTGCGCGCCTTTGAGGCCGGGCAAAAGGAGTTCTCCGTCCTGGAGGACAAGGCCCATGGCGCGCGCCTGCTCTACATGGCGCCACTCTTTGTCGAGCAGTCATGCCTGTCCTGCCACGCCAGGCAGGGCTACAAGGTGGGCCAGGTGCGCGGCGGCCTCAGCGTGTCCTTCGGCATCGACACGACAAACCAGGCCCTGCGCCTCTACAACCTGACCCTCATCGGCCTGGCTGCGGCCACCATGGGCCTGCTGCTGCTGGCCTTGTGGCTCTGCTTCCGGCAAATGCAGGCGCGCCTGGCCACGTCCCAGGCCCTGCTGGAGCGCCTGTCCACCATTGACCCGTTGACCAACGTGGCCAACCGCACCGCGCTCATGACCCGCTTCCGCGAGAGCATGGCCCGGCAGCGCAGGCAGGTTTCCCCGCCGGGGCTGCTGAGCTGCCTGATGATCGACGTGGACCAGTTCAAGGCCATCAATGACCGCTACGGCCTCAATCAGGACGATGTCGTGCTCAGGGAGCTGGCCGCCATGATCGTCGGCACCTTGCGCAAGTACGACACCTTTGGCCGCTATGGCGGCAAGGAGTTCCTGCTGGTGCTCGACGGGGTGGACGGCGAGCGCCTGGCCGAGGTGGCCGAGCGCCTCCGTTCGCTGATCGCGGCGCGGCTGGCCTCCCGGGCCAGGCTGCCACAGCCCGTGACCATCAGCCTGGGCGGCGCCCTGGTGTCCACGGAGGAAAAGGGCCTCGACGGCATCCTGCGCCGCGCCGACAGCGCCCTCGCCCAGGCGAAGATCCAGGGCGGCAACCGCGTGGTGCTGAGCCCCGGCCTTACCCCGCCAGGAACCGCGCCAGGGGCCCAGCCAGAGGTCAAGTCAGAGGTCAAACCATAGGCCACCATCGGTCAGACCATCGGTCAGGCCATCGCTCAGGCCAGGGGATTCCGGCGGCTGATCAGGCGCACGCAGCGCTCGGACCAGAAGTAGTCCACGGCCCAGTTGGCCAGGACAAAGAGCCGGTTGCGGAAGCCGATGAGATACGTCAGGTGCACCGCCAGCCACAACAGCCAGGCGGGCAGGCCCTTGAACGAGAACCGGCCCAGGCGCACCACCGCCGCCTTCTTGCCGATGGTGGCCATCATGCCCTTGTCGAAATAGCGGAACGCCTGCGGCTTTTGCCCGGCCAGCAGGCGCAGGATGCCCCGCGCCGCGTGGCGGCCCTCCTGAATGGCCGCGGGCGCGAACATGGGCAACGGCCGCCCGGCGTGCTCGGCCCGGCAGATGTCTCCGGCCAGGAAGACCTCCGGGTGCTCCATGCTCTGCAAGGTGGGCAGCGCGAGCACTTGGCCGTTTGGCGCGGTGGCCAGGCCCAGGCGCGCGGCCACGGGTTCGCCCTTGACCCCGGCGGTCCAGACCACGGTGGCCGCCCGGTGCGCGCCGCCATCCTTCAAAAACGCGCCCTCGGGCGTCACCCGCTCCACCGCCGCGCCCAGGCGCACGTCCACGCCCAGGGCCGTGAGCTTGCGCTTCGCATAGTCCCGCAGGCCCTGCGGGAAGCCCGGCAAAAGCCCGTCGCCCGCCTCCAACAGGGTCACGCAGGGGCTGGCCAGGGCGAGCCGGGGAAAGTCGCGCTTGAGCGCCCCGGCCATGAGCTCGGCCATGGCCCCGGCCAGCTCCACGCCCGTGGGCCCGCCGCCCACCACCACGAAACAGAGCCTGTGCCGCCGCTCGTCCGCGTCCGGGGTCCAGGCCGCAGCCTCGAAGCTGCGCAGGATGTGGTTGCGCAGGCGCACGGCCTCCTCCAGGTTCTTCAGCGAGAAGGCGTGCTCGTCCGCGCCGGGCGTGCCAAAGGTGTTGGTCACGCTGCCGGGCGCGAGCAGGAGATAGTCGTAGGGCAGGCTGAGCGCCTGGCCGTCCGGGCCGTGGGCCAGCACATCGCGCTTGCCAAAATCCACCCCGCGCACCTCGGCCATGCAGAAGTCCAGGTTGGCGGCCTTTTTGCCCATGTTGCGGAGGATGCCGCGCACCGGCGCGGCGATGTGCTCGCTCTCCACGGCGGAGGTGGCCACCTGGTACAGCAGGGGCAGAAAGGCGTGGGCGTTGTTGCGGTCGATGATGAGCACGTCGGCCTTGGCCCCGGCCAGCTCCCGCGCGGCGAAAACCCCGGCGAACCCGGCCCCGACGATGACCACGCGCGGCGTGTTGTGCATTGGCTGCGGCATGCTTGCCTCCCCTGGTGGGCGGAAAGCGCCCGTTATGGGAGTACATGCTGCGGGGGGTGCTGGCAATGGGGGTGGAGAGTGGAACGGCCCGGCTCCCCGCTGTGGGGAGGCCGGGCCGTATTGTTGGGCGGATGTGGCGTTGGCTATAAGACCCAGTCCATGTTCACCCGGAAGGCGCTCACCCGGTCGTCTTTGAACCAGACCACGATGTATTTGTTGAAGTTCTCGGCGAACGGGTAGTCCGGTGTGATGACCGGCGGCCTTGGCAAGCCGCGCCGGGTGTATTCCTCCTCGCTGAATTTTACGCTCACCGAGGCGGCGTAGAGCCACTTGTCGCCGCGCTGGGCCTGGGGCGGGCCGAGGATCGCCTGCACCTGCGCGCGCGTCAGGCCGAGCCTGAGGCCACTCTGCGTGGCGATGTCCGCATGTACGCCCGGTGTGGCCGCGCACTTGTCCAGCGCGCGCACTTCGCGCTTCTTCGCGCGCAGCTGAATCTCCATGACGCGCGTGCAGTCGTCCGGGCAATGGGACAGGGTGAACAGGGCCACGGTTTCATCGCCGGGGCGGGCCGAGATGTAGCAGAGCATGCGCTCCTCGTAGCCGCCCACATTAAGCCGCTTGGCCTTGCCGAGCGCGGCGGTCACGTCCTGGTGCACGGACTCGTCCACGGTGAGCGCCTGGTCGCCGTTCGGCCCGAAGCCTTGGAAACGGTCGTGCCGCTCGTCGAAAACGCGAATGAGTACGTCCTTAGGATATTGCATTGTTACACCGAAGCCGGTGCCACGATCTCTCAAGGCATAATCGGGTTGAAAATGGAAGTGCTCGTTATCACTAAACACTTCGATCCTTGATCCATGCGCCGCAAAGCCCGCCCAGGCATTGTGCGCAGGCAGGGCGAGGAGGCTGCAAAGGACAACAAGAGAGAATCTAACGAACAACACGAATTTTCGCTCCTTGCAATTCCCGGATAGCCAAGCGTTCCTTTGGCTTCATGATGATGCACCCTTCCGAGGCCGACTGATTATCCTTCCGGTTGTCCGCATGAATATAGAACGTATTCGGGTCGCGGCCCATGGCCCGGATGCGGTCAGCGGTGGTCGGATCGGGGTTGCGTATGTAACGGGTTCCGCGCGTCCCCTTCTCGTTATGGAATGTAGAAGATTTCGTGATCCACGTCGTAGCTCAGCCAATCATCCAGAACCTCCGAGCGCAGCTCCTTCAAATTTATAGTGATGCGCAGGCGGCGGTCCCGAACAGCCAGAGGGTCTTTATTTCCCGGAGGCTCAAAGCCTTCCAGTATTTCCACCACAAATGACCCGTCCACGCTTTTGGGCGAAACAGCGTGCAACAGCCGCTCCTGCCACCAGCTGCGCCGCGAGGGCATGGTGTGGACGGCGCACTGCTTGCCGTCACGGCTGGAGACAATATAGTACTTGGGATTCTTAGGCGCGGACTCCCAGGTGTCAATGGTGGTGGTGTAGTCGCCCTCGGTCTTAACGCCCAGCGACCGCAAGGTGAGAGCATCCGTGCCGTAGTCCTTGGCAAAACTGCGCAACAGCAGGCGAGTAGAGGCCGTCAGCGGCTGAGGAACAAGATGATCCACCACTTCGCGCGGGGGCTTGCCAGGGTCACGCTGGATGTAGCGCACCACCGGGGGCTTGGCCTCCAGGTCAATTTCTGCGGTGTCGCTCTGCGGCTTTCCTCCCGGCCCTCGGTACAGGCGATCCATATGATACCGCAGGGGCCGCTTGTCATATGGAACGCCTTTCAACGCTTCGGGTGCCCGTGGCCGCTGCCAGTCGTGGGCTAGGGGGCCGCGATACAGAACTTGCCGCTTGCCCGCCGTGTCCTCTGATTCGACAAAACCAACGTAGAGCCGCATGCCCTTGGGGTCCACGGGCCCCGGCTCCGGGGTGACGAAGATGCGCACGATGTTCTGAAAAACCCGGTCGTGCATACGCTCGTGCAGCCCAAAACAGAGGATGTTGCGCGTGGTCTCGTCCAGGGCTGGGGGCAGCTCCTGGGCCAGGGCCGGGGTGACCAAGACAAAGCAAAATACGCAGGATATGGCTACTGCGAGGTGTCTGCGCATGTGGTCACTGCCTTGTTGGACTGGGCTTGCGGATGGTGATGTGGATGTGGTGTCTGTGGTCATAGATATCCTTGGGTCCTGCCTTGCGTCCTTCGCTTTTGCTTTCAGGGTCAACAGGCCTGAAGAAACCATCCAGAGGATCAACGTACGCCTCAACTTCTGGGTTCGCTTTTGCTGCTGCCCTGATCTCCCTCAACTGTTCACGCATTGCTTCGCGCTGCTCCGCTGGCACATTGGGGTCCACCGCATCAGAAATTTTCTGGCCGTTGATCCGGTTGATGTCCACAGCCTGGCCTTCACCGTGAGGCCCCTTGTCGCCGGAGCGATACGCGCTGTTCATGTTGACATCATGTGTGTCAGGGGCCTTGTCCAGTGTTGCCTGCACTTGTTCACGGGTTTCGGGGTGCAGCGCCTCTGGATTTGGGTCCTGCTTTCCAGGAACATCGTTCTTTGTCGAGACGCCGACTCTTCCGCCCTGTTCAGTGGCACCGATGGTGGCGTAACGGCCTTGCCCGTCTGCGCAGGCGGCGTGACCTTCCCCCGGTACACCGGGCCATTTGAGGAGCTCCCGCCTGTCGCGCCATACCAGCCATGCTCGCCGTAGGGCTGGGGCTTGTGGCCTGCGCCGATTTTGGTCCCGCTGGTCGTCCCGCCGCCAGAACCGCCGCCCGCGCCGCCGCCAAAACTTTCCCCGGCTGCACGGAGGAGCGAACGTGGCTCCGGCGGTGTCCAGTCCTTGTCTTTGGCCACGACCCACCAATCAGGCTCACCGTGTTCTCGTGTACGATTTTGAATGTCCGCATGGCTGATGACCGGCGCATGGCCACCGAGTTCATCAACGATCCACAACCTTCTGCCTTGACTATCTTTAAGCATAAATTACCTCCACTGGATTTGCAATGGAGTATAGCATGGGCTTTTGGGCCTGGACAAAATTACCCTGTTTTTGGCCGTAAAAAGGACAAAAATTCCCGGTTGACAAGGTTTCGAGCGAGACCTTGAGATGCCGAGAAACACAAGCTGCTGCCCCTGACCCGCACAAGCCGAAAGGGCTGTTTCAGGTTCTTCCTGAAACAGCCCTTTCGGCGCAAATGGAGGGGGTTTGGGGGGAATCATTCCCCCCAAGAAAATCTTTCTCTTCCCATCTACTCTCCCAGCCCCATCTCTCTCAAGAACGCGGTGTCCTCGGTCCAGTCCTCGCGCACGCGCACCCAGAGCTCCAGGTGCACGGGCCGCTCCAGCATGACCTCCAGCTCGATGCGCGCGGCCGTGCCGATCTTCTTCAAGAGCTGGCCGCCCTTGCCGATGACCATGCCCTTGTGCCCGGACCGGGCCACGTGGATGGCGGCGTTGATGCGCACAGGGCCTTCTTTCCCATCAATGGGCTCCGGCTCCTCCCACTGCTCGATCTCCACGATGGTGCTGTACGGCAGCTCCTGCTCCAACTCCAAAAAGAGCTTCTCGCGGATGGTCTCCGCCGCCAGGAAGCGCATGGACGCGGTGGACAGCTGGTCCTCGGGGTAGCGCGCCTCGCCCTCGGGCAGAATCTTGATGAGTTCGGCGAGCAGGGTGTCCACGCCGTCGCCGGTCTCGGCGGAGAGGGGGAAAATCTCAGCGCCAGGGAAGCTTTGGCCCACGCGCAGGAGAAACGGCAAAAGCTTCTCCTTGGGCCGCACCCGGTCGGTCTTGTTCACGGCGATGAACAGCGGGCGCTCCACGCGCTGCACCGGGTCGGCCAGGGGGCGTATCTCGCGGTCGAAGAGGTGCGGCTTTTTGGTGTACAGCTCGGCGTCGAGGATGAGCACCACGACGTCGGCCTGGTGCAGCGCGCCCCAGGCGGCCTCCAGCAGCAGCTTGTTCATGCGCCCGGCCATGCGGTGCACGCCGGGGGTGTCAAGGAACACCACCTGGGCCGCGTCGCTGGTCAGGATGCCGCTGATGGCGTTGCGGGTGGTCTGCGGCTTGGGCGAGACGATGGCCAGCTTCTGCCCCAGCAGACGGTTCAGCAGGGTGCTCTTGCCGGCGTTGGGCGGGCCCATGAGGGCCACGTGGCCGAAGCGGTGGGTCGTGGTCATTCAATGTCCTTGATGTGATTACAATATGTTGCGGCAGCGGGGGCCGCGCATGGTCGTTTGGCGCGGGTTCATGATAGCAGAGCTTTGCGCGGGCGTCGACGACAGGCGGGGTGCGGCCCCCCGGCTGGATCATCCCAAAGAGGCTTTGCAGCCGACCACTCTATTCGAGGGCTTTGCAGAATCTCCCTCTTCTTGGGCCTGTTTCCAAAAGATGGATGGTGTTTCCCTGGCGAGAAAAGAATCGATTTGGAACCAGGGAGAGTACTCATGCGGTACAGCCCTGGCTCCAAATCGACTCATGACGATGCCCAGGGGACAAAAGACACTTTTAGAAACAGGCCCTACAGGGCCTTGCAACCCTCGTCCGTCACCACCACCATGTACTCCCAGCGCACCCCGCCCCAGGCCGCGTCGTACAGGCCGGGCTCCACGGTGAGGACCATGCCGGGCTGGAACAGGGCCTCGCTGCGGGGCGAAAGACTCGGGCCCTCGTGGGTCTCCAGGCCGATGCCGTGGCCGAGCGAATGCGTGAACTGCCGCGCCACGCCCGCGTCCTCAAAGACCCGCAGCGCGGCCAGGTAGGCCTCGGCCATGCGCGCTCCGGGCTTGATGACCTCCATGGCCGCCTTTTGCGCCGCGATGACCAGGCGCTTGGTCTCGTGGAAGCGGTCGCTGGGTTCGCGGCCGATCCAGAAAGTGCGCGTCTGGTCCGAGCAATAGCCGTTCAGGCGGCAGCCCGCGTCCACCAGCACCAGGCTGTCGCGCTCGATCTTGGTCTCGCCGGGGATGGCGTGGGGCAGGGCCGCGTTTTTGTCCACGCCCACGATGGTCGGGAAGGACAACCCCTCGGCCCCGGCCTCGCGGAACATGCGCTCGATCATCCAGGCTGTCTCGATCTCGGACATGCCGGGCTTCAGCTCCTCGGTCAGGGCGCGCATGATGCGGTGGTTGAGCCCGCAGGAGGAGCGCAGAAGCTCCACCTCGGCGGCGTCCTTGACCAGCCGCAGGCGCTCCACCAGGCCCTCTGCCGGGGCCAGCTCAAAATGCTCGCGCAGCTTCTCGTGGTCGAACACGCTGACGGCCTTGGGGTCAAAGCCCAGGCTGGCCACGCCGCGTTTTTTCAGCTCCTCGGCCAGGACGGCGTGCTTGCCCGAACCGTAGATGCACAGGTCGTCCTTGGACCACAGGCGCAGGCCCGCGTCGGTGAAGCGCGCGTCGGTGAACAGGAGGTCCGGCCCCTTGGCCAGCACCACCAGCCAGCCCACGGACTCGTTGCACTGGGAGTCGTGCAGCTCGAAGCCGGAAAGGTAGAAGCGGTTGGCCGGATGGGACACCAGCAGGGCCGGAAGGCCCTGGCTGACCAGCAGCGCCTTCAGACGCTCGCGGCGGTTCTCAAACAGGGTGCGTTCTGCTGCGCTCAGGTCCACGTGTATATCTTCTCCAGATGTTTCAGCACCATGCGCTCGGCCCATTCGACACCCTGCATGACGCTGTGGTCCATGTTGCCAACCTCGTACTTCCAGCCGCCAAAACGCCCGCGCGAATAGATGTGCCGCGCCTCCAGCCAGGGCTGGATGGTCCGCAGGGCCAGGTCGCGCTCCAGGCAGGGCACCGGATAGCCGTAGTCCACGCTCAGCTCGAAACGGCTCTCGATGCGCTCGCGGGCCTCCGCAGTCAAGAGGCCCACGTTGCCCAGGCCCGTGATCGTGCGCTCCATGAGCGTGGAAAGGTCCTCCGGCTTGTGCCCGGAAAAGCTCGTCTCGCACAAAAAGGCCGCGCGCTCCGGCCCATCTGCCCCGTTAGGCCCGGCAGGGACGTTGGCGGGCGCGTAGTTGTGAAAGTTCGTCACCCGGTAGAACGGGCAGTCGTCCTCCGGGAAGTACATCCAGCAGCGCCGGTCGCGCTCGCCCTCGAAGAGCGGGCGCTCGGCCACGCCCACGCCCGCCACATGGACCCCGTTGTGCTTCAGCAGAGCTGCGGCGTCAACACAGTGGTCCGGCGGGCCAAGCAGCTGCTCCCGGACCAGCAGGTCCAGCGGGCCGGTGGACAAAAGCGCGCCGTAGGCGATCCGCTCGCCCGAGGCCGTGGTCAGGGTCTTGTGCGCCGCGTCGATGCTGGCCACGGCGTCGCCGTAACGGACGTGCGCGGAAAGGGGCGCGGCCATGCGCCGGAAGATCTCGCCCGTGCCGCCAGAGGCCGGGAAGATGAAGGCGTTGTTCGGCCCCCAGGCAACCTCGTCCAGCTCCAGGATGATGTTTTTGAGCACCCCCTCCAGTCCGACGATGCTGATCCGCTCGCCCACCCAGGAGGCCGACATCCGCTCGGGCGGGATGGCCCAGACCTTGAAATTATAGGGCCAAAGAAAAACGTTGCCGATGCCCTCGCCGAACACGCAATGGATCCACTCATGAAAGTTCTGCGGCGGCTTTTCGGGCCGCCTGCCGGGCAAAAGCCCGGCCACGCACTCCCAGCGCGCCGGGCGCGGCAGGTGGCGGATGTTGTTCTGGAAGGGATAGGGCACCCAGGCCCCGCGCGCCCGGATGTAGGCCCGGCGCTCGTGCTTGAGCTGGTCCTGGCCCAAAAGCTCGTCCAGCAGCTGGTCGAAATACGTGAAGTGCGAGAAGACCACATGCCCGCCAATGTCCCAGGTGTAGCCTTGCCGGTCCTTGAAGCTGGCGGCCAGGCCGCCGGGGTGGGCATTTTTTTCCAGCACGATGAAATTGGAGACGCCAAGCTCCGCAAGCCTGCGCGCGGCCCCCAGACCCGTTGGCCCGGCCCCGATGATGGCGTAGTCGACCTGCATGGACATCCCCTTGAGGCGGCGCGCACAGACTCGCGGAGGGTCAAATTTGCCGCTTGCGCACCACGCACAGGTATCCTATCACGGATCATGCCGGAAGAGCGCCCGGAAGCCACCCATGCGCGCGTCACCCACCTTTCTCCCGACCGTCACACAACCGTCACATGGCCTGAGTAGATCATGCCTCGTGCAAGCGTGAACATCAACCCTTTCGGAGGATCATCCATGAAACGCATTTTCTCCACCGCCCTGTGCACCCTGGCCGTGCTTGGCCTGGCCGCCACTTCCTTCGCCGGCGACCTGCCGGTCAAGGGCTCCACCACTGTCCAGCCCATCATGCAGAAGGCAGTCGAGGCCTTCATGGCCAAGAATAAGGGCGTGTCCATCTCCATCTCCGCCTCGGGCTCCGGCGACGGCGCCAAGGCCCTCATCGACGGCAGCTCCCCGCTGGCCATGATGAGCCGCGAGATGAAGGACTCCGAGATCAAGCAGGCCGAGGCCAAGGGCATCCACCCCAAGCAGATCGTCATCGCCTATGACTGCATCACCCCCATCGTGAACAAGGCCAACCCGGTCAAGAACCTGTCCATGGCCCAGCTGAAGGACATCTTCACCGGCAAGGTCACCGACTGGAAAGACGTCGGCGGCACCCCCGGCCAGATCGTCGTGGTCTCCCGCGACTCCTCCTCCGGCACCTTTGAGTACTGGGGCGAGCATGTTTTGAAGAAGGAGCGCGTTTTCGCCGGCGCCCTGATGCAGGCCAGCAACGGCGCCGTGGCCCAGACCGTGTCCAAGAACAAGTACGCCCTCGGCTACGTGGGCCTGGCCTACGCCAAGGCCCCCGGCCTGAAGGACCTGACCGTTGAGAACGTGGCCGGCAGCATCGCCACCACCCTGAACGGCACCTACCCCGTTTCCCGCGGCCTGTACCTGTACACCAACGGCGAGCCCGCCGGCGACGTGGCCAAGCTCGTGAACTTCATCCTCTCCGACGTCGGCCAGAAGATCGTGGCCTCGGTCGAGTACATTCCCCTGAAGGCCGACAAGAAGGTCAAGAAGTAAACGTTCCCGCTCACTCGCATCCTTCCTTTGCACCCCTCCCCCCTGCCCGGCCCATCCGAGCCCGGGCCAGGGGCGAGGGGCAAAACCGCACAAGAGACCGGGAGACAACGGGCCATGCGCCGCAGCACCAAGGAAATCCTCATCAAGCGGGCCTTTCTGGCCACAGCCGTCACCTCGCTGGCCGTGCTGGCGCTGATCATGATCTTTCTGTTCATGGAGGGTCTGCCCACCTTCAGCTTCGTCAGCGTGAAGGACTTCCTTTTCGGGTTCGACTGGTACCCCACGGACGAGGCCAATCCCGCCTACGGCATCCTGCCGCTCATCGCGGCCAGCGGCTCGGTCACGGCCCTGTCCTCGCTTCTGGCCATTCCGCTGGGCGTCATGACCGCGGTCTACCTGGCCGAGATCGCCAGCCCGCGCGTGCGCGCCGTGGTCAAGCCCGTGGTCGAGATGCTGGCCAGCCTGCCCTCGGTGGTCATCGGCTTCTTCGGCATGGTGGTCATGGCTCCGTTCCTGCAAGATTTCTTCGACATCCCCATTGGCCTGAACCTGTCCAACGCCGCGCTCATGCTGGCCTTCATGAGCGTGCCCACCATCGCCAGCGTGAGCGAAGACGCCATCTACGCCGTGCCGCGCGACCTCAAGGAAGCCAGCTTCGCCCTGGGCGCCACGCACCTGGAGACGCTCCTGCGCGTGACGCTGCCTGCGGCCCTGTCCGGCATCGGCACCGCCGTGATCCTGGGCATGAGCCGGGCCATCGGCGAAACCATGGTGGTGCTCATGGTGGCGGGCGGCGCGGCGGTCATCCCGAAATCGCTGTGGAGCCCGGTGCGGCCCATGCCCGCCAGCATCGCGGCGGAAATGGCCGAGGCGCCCTTTCGCGGCCACCACTACCATGCGCTTTTCGCCACAGCCATGGTGCTCTTTCTGGTGACGCTCTTGTTCAACATCCTGGCCGACTACTTCTCCCACAAGCACCAGCAGTCCGGCGCCGCCAGCCTGTAAAGCGACCTGTAAAGCGAGACTACCCATGAGCACCGAAGCGATCCTTTCCGGCTCCCCGGCTCCCCGCCAGTCCCTGTCCATCACCACCGGCCGCGACCGCGCGCGCAGGACCAAGCAGTGGCTGGCCTTCATGATGCTGCGGGGGGCCATCCTCGTGGTGGCCGCCGCCCTGGTGGTCATCGTGGGCTTTCTGCTGGTCAACGGCATCTCGTCGCTCTCCTTAAGCTTTCTCACCGAGGCGCCGCGCAACAACATGACCGAGGGCGGCATCTGGCCGTGCATCCTGGGCACGCTGCTCTTGTCGCTCGGGGCCATGGCCGTGGCCCTGCCGCTCGGCGTGGCCAGCGCCATCTACCTGCACGAGTACGCCCTGCCGGGTCGGCTCATGCGCGTCATCCGTCTCGGAGTGAACAACCTGGCGGGCGTGCCCTCGGTGGTCTTCGGGCTCTTCGGCCTGGGGCTCTTCGTCACGGCAATGGGTCTCGGCGTCTCCCTGGCCGCTGGCTGGCTGACGCTCGGCGCGCTGTGCCTGCCGGTGATCATCGGCACCACAGAGGAGGCCCTGCGCTCTGTCCCGGCCACCTACCGCGAGGCCTCCCTGGCGCTGGGCGGCACCAAGTGGCAGACCATCTGGCGGGTGGTGCTGCCAAGCGCCCTGCCGGGCATCCTCACGGGCTCGATCCTCGGCATCAGCCGCGCCGCAGGCGAGACAGCGGCCATCATGTTCACCGCCGCAGTGTTCTACACGCCCAAGATGCCGAACTCGATCTTCTCCGACGTCATGGCCCTGCCCTACCACATTTACGTGCTGGCCACGGCGGGCACGGAGATCGAGAAGACCCGGCCCATCCAGTACGGCACGGCGCTGGTGCTCATCGCGCTTGTGCTCGGCATGAACCTCTTCGCCATCATCCTGCGCGCCTGGCTGCAACGCCGGGGCCACAGGTAAAGAGCCGCCCACGCCCGCGCCAAACAAAAAGGGGACCGCGACCGGTCCCCTTTCTCGTCTTCATCAGCGCGCGCTATTTCTTGATGCGCTTCTCCCAAAGCTTCATGTCCTTCATCTTGTTGCGGCGCTGGCGCTGCAGCTCCTTGCAGACCAGCGGGGTCTTCTTGGCGTAGCCCCACTTCTCGCGGTACTCGTCCGGGGTCAGGCCAAACTTGATCAGGTGGCGTTTTGTCAGCACCTTGAAGCTCTTGCCGGATTCCAGGCAGAGGATGCTCTTTTCGCGGATGGCCTTTTTCGGGTCCGAAACAGGCACGACGGCCTCTTCTTCATCACCGCCGCCCGCCGCACCAATCTTGCGGATGCCACTCTGCAATCCCTTCACCATGGAAAGGATTTCATCCTCAGTCATGGTCCGCACCGTTGCCTGGGCTTTGACTATATCGAGCGCTTCCTTCAAAAAATCGTCCATCGCGTCCTCCTTGGGGGTTCGTCCGCCTGGGCGCATGGTGCAACTGCACACTGTCTTAAGCGGTCCTGCGCCAAGGAAAATACGAAATCAGCCTGCGGAAGTAAAGTTGCAATCCATAAATTTATACACGAAGATATACGTAAGTAGTGAGGTGGCGTAGCGAGACAGTCCGGGCGCGCCAATTTTGCAACAAGGCCTTGCGCTTTACACGGAGAAGCTTATGTTTGAGTTGGAGGAGAAAAACAGGCCAGACGACCGGCATGAACATTCCAGGGAGGTCGACATGGACAAAAAGCGCTTCGACCCCGAACTTTTGTATGTGGAGTGCGCACGTTGTGGCAAGCCCGTGCTCTGGAGCCCGGGGGACACAACGAACATTCTGGCCTGGGCGGGAATAGACTCTGGCGTTCTGGACGAAAAGTGCATGATCGTGTCTGACGGCTGCCCCACCTGCCTGCCGGGCCAGAGCAGCTTCAGCACCCAGGTGGTGCGTCTGCGCAAGAGCCCGGAGGCACGCGCCAACAGCCAGGGAGCGCACGTCAACTAGGCGCAGGCAAGGCAGGCGGTTTCGCCTCGCTCCCCCAAAAAAAGCCCGAAACCGGGACTCGAGCCAGCGGCTCCTCCCGGTTCCGGGCTTTTTTGGGGCCGCACGCTGGGCGCGCCGGCCAACTTCATCTACCCGCCGATGGCCGACATGGCCGTGCCGCACACGCCTTGGCCCGCGCGCCGCGCGGCCAGAAGCTCATACCCCAGGGGCTTGACCTGGCTGGCCAGGCGCAGGATGCGCTCAACGAACGCCAGGCCCAGCTTCGGGTGGCGCAGCGCTCCGCGCAGCCGGTACACACGGTCGGAGAAGAGGCAGGTGCGCAGCACGCCGCCGCTGGTGATGCGCAGGCGGTTGCAGGAGCCGCAGAAATGGTTGGACAAGGGCGTGATGAGCCCGAAGCGCCCGGCCCCGCCGGTGATGGCGTACATCTGCGCCGGGCCGGAATCATTCGAGCCGGACGGGCCGCCGCCGCGTTCGATGGGGGTCAGCTCGGCCAGGGTTCTGGCCTCGGCCAGGATGTCGGCGGCGCGCCAAACCTGCTCGGGCTTCCACTCGCTTCCGCCCATGGGCATGTACTCGATGAAACGCACGTCGAGGGGGAGCTCCCGCGCCAGGGCGAGGAATCCGGCCAGCTCGCCGTCGTTGACCCCGCGCATGGCCACGGCGTTCAACTTCACGCGGATGCCTGCGGCCAGGCAGGCGTCGATGCCCCGGCGCACCTCGGCGTACAAGTCCTGGCCGGTGACCCGGGCAAAGGTGGCCGGGTTGAGCGTGTCCAGCGAGATGTTGATGCGCGCAACGCCAGCAGCGGAAAGACGGGGGGCGAAGGGCTCCAGCAGGGTGGCGTTGGTGGTCAGCCGCAGGTCCAGCTGCGGGAAGCGCAGCCGCGCAGCCTCCACGAACTCCATGAAGCCCTTGCGGGCAAAGGGCTCGCCGCCGGTGAGCCGCACCTTGCCGATGCCCAGATTGAGCCCCAGGCCCATGAGCTCCAGGAACTCCTCGTAGCGCAGCACCTCGTCGTGGCTCAGCCACTGGCGCATGCGGCTGTCGCAGTACAGGCAGCGCAGGTTGCAGCGGTCGGTGACGGACAGGCGCAGGTAGCTGACGCTGCGGCCCCTGGTGTCGGTGAGGGCCCCTGTTCCGGACTCCGTTCCGGGCCCCGTTTCAGACCCCATTTCAGATCCTGGGAGCGGGCTACCTGGCGCGGCGTTCGGCATCGGCGGCCTCCACCTTGGCCGCCCCCGCCTCGACGGCGGTGATGAACCCGGCGCGCTCGGCCTTCAAGCGCTCGGCCAGGGCCGGGTCGGACAGGGCCAGAATCTGGGCGGCCAGCCAGGCGGCGTTCTTGGCGCCGGCCTTGTCGAGCGCCAGGGTGGCCACGGGGAAGCCCGGAGGCATCTGCACCGTGGCCAAAAGCGCGTCCATGCCGCCCAGGGGCGAAACGGCCAGCGGCACGCCCAGCACAGGCTTGGTGGTGCGCGCGGAAACGGCCCCGGCCAGGTGCGCGGCCATGCCCGCCGCGCAGATGAACACCTGGCAGCCCTGGGCCTCCAGTTCCGCCACCAGGGCTTGCGTGCGCTCCGGGGTTCGGTGGGCGCTGGTCACGGTGAATGCGTAGTCGATGCCGAGCTTTTGCAAGACCTCGGCGCAGGGCTTCATCAATTCCTCGTCGGACGCGCTGCCCATGAACACGGCAACCTTGGCCATGGTGTCCTCTCCTTGCCTATTTGCTGCGGGCTATGCCCTTGTCGCCGATGTCGCGGCGGAAAAAACAGCCGTCGAAACGCACCTTGGCCACGGCCTGATAGGCCAGGTCCTTGGCCTCGCGCAGGCCCGCGCCCAGGGCCGTGACCCCAAGCACGCGACCGCCGCTGGTCACGGTCTTACCACCCTGAGCCTTGGTCCCGGCCTGGAAGACCTTGACCCCGGGCAGCGTGTCGGCCTCATCCAGGCCGAAAATCTCCATGCCCTTGGGGTAGCTGCCGGGGTAGCCGGGCGCGGCCATGACCACGCAGATGGCCGTCTCGGGCTTCACCTGCACCATGTCCGGGGTCAGGCGGCCCTCGGCGCAGGCGAACATGATCTCCAGCAGGTCCGCGTCCAGGCGCATCAAAAGCGGCTGGCATTCCGGATCGCCGAAGCGCACGTTGTACTCCAGCACCATGGGTCCGCGCGCGGTGAACATCAGCCCGGCGTAGAGCACGCCCTTGAAGGGGTGGCCCGCTGCGGCCAGGTGGCGCAGGATGGGCCGGATGCACAGCTCGGCGGTCTCGGCGTACTTCGACTCCGGCAGCACCGGGGCCGGGCTGTACGCGCCCATGCCGCCGGTGTTCGGGCCGGTGTCGCCCTCACCCACGGCTTTGTGGTCCTGGGCCGAGGGCAAAAGCGCAAAATTCTCGCCATCGCAAAAGGCCAGGAAGCTGGCCTCCTCGCCCACAAGCGCCGCCTCCACCACCACGCGCGCGCCCGCTGCGCCAAAGCTCCGCTTGACCATCATGTCGTCGATGGCGGCCAGGGCCTCGTCCACGGTTTTGGCCACGACCACGCCCTTGCCTGCGGCCAGGCCGTCGGCCTTGACCACCAGCGGCGCGCCCTGCTGGCGGATGTAGGCCCGGGCGGCCCCGGGCTCGTCAAAAACCGCGAAATCGGCCGTGGGCACGCCTGCCGCGCGCATCACGTTCTTGGCAAAGGCCTTGCTGCCCTCAAGCTGGGCGGCAAAGGCCGAGGGGCCGAAGCAGGGGATGCCCTCCGCCGCCAGGGCGTCGGTCAGGCCCAGCACCAGCGGGGCCTCGGGCCCGACAACCACCAGGCCGACCTTTTCGGCCTTGGCCAGGGCGATGAGCCCTGCGATATCGTCGTCCTTCACGGCCACATTGGTGGCCTCCCGCGCGGTGCCGCCATTGCCGGGCGCGGCGAAGATGCGTTCCACGTTGGCGGAATTATTGAGCTTCCAGCACAGGGCATGCTCCCTGCCGCCAGCGCCCACAACAAGCACGTTCATGGTCTGCTCCAAGGGGGTTCGGTTTGTGCCCCAGGTCTAGTGAAATCGGCGCGGATTTGCAAGGCGGGCAGGCACTGCGTATTTCCTGGCACAAACCCAAATAGTGCTTGCGCTGTCCAGGCAAATCTTTATCTATGGATAGGGATATCCCCTGAGCGCCCCGCCAAACACCTTTTGAGGAGGTCGGTCATGAGCATGATGAAGGAGAAAACCACGAAAGCCCCGTCCAATACCAAGGCCAAAGCCCCGGAAAAGGCCATGCCCACTGTGTCCAAGGTCCTGGAGAAGGCCATGTCCAAGCTCCCGGCCAAGGTCATGACCAAGGCTGTGGCCGTGACCGCCGCAAAGGCCCCGGCCAAAGTGACGGCCAAAAGGCAGAGCAGCCAGGAGGCCATGCTGGCCCGGGTCGAGGCCGTGCGGATGATGCAGCGCCAAGAGGGCCACTTCGACTGCTTCGGCAAGGCCGACAGCGGCTACTGTGACCAGGGCGAATGCGTGCACCATGCCGAGTGCCTGAGCGTCTCGCAAATGATGCTGGCGATGTAGAACGGGAGATCCGGGCGCGCCGACGCCTTTTGGGCCGCCACCCCCCAGCGGCCCTGGGCAAAAGCGCCGCGCCAGGCCAGGCGGGCCTTTCCCCGCGCAAGCAAATCCCGTACACTGACGCCCATGAGCAACGAAAGCCGCCCGCGCCTCAGCCTCCGGGGCTTCTTCTTCACCGTGCCCTGGAACCTGCTCCTGCTCACGGTCGGGTCCCTCATGGTGGCCTTTGCCGTGAAGTCCGTGGCCGTGCCCCACGGGCTGTTGACGGGCGGGGTCTCGGGCCTGGCGCTGCTGTGCTACTATCTTCTGCCCGCGCTTGATCCCGGCGTCTGGTACTTTCTGCTCAACGTGCCGATCATGCTCCTGGGCCTCAAGCTGGTCAGCCGCCGCTTCGTGCTCTACAGCCTGTTCGGCATGGCCGCCACCAGCCTGTTCATCGACCGCATCACCTATGTCCTGCCCGTGGCCGACCCCTGGCTGGCGGTCATCGCCTGCGGCGTGGCCCTGGGCGCGGGCATCGGCGTGGCCCTGCGCTCGCTGGGCTCCACCGGCGGGGCCGACATCCTGGCCGTCATCGTGCGCGAGCGGTTCAGCATGCCCATCGGCCGCTTCGAGTTTTTGTTCAATCTGGTGGTCTTCGCCCTGGGCCTGGCCTTTTTGAAGCTGGAGGCCGTGCTCTACTCCGTGGCCATGAACTTCCTGGCCAGCTGGGTGGCCGACGCCTGCCTGTCGCTCTTCAGCGAGCGGCGCATGGCGCTGGTCATCTCCCAAAGGCCCGAGGCCATCGTCCAGGCCGTGCTGCACACCCTGGGGCGCGGGGCCACCGTGCTCGACGCGCGCGGCGGCTGGAGCGGGGAGGAGCGCAAGGTCGTGCTGACCATGCTGAACAATCTGGAGATGAAGCGCCTGGAGGAGTTGATCTACAACATCGACCCGGACGCGTTCACCATCATGGGCTCGGGCTTCTACGTCCTGGGCCAGGGCTTTTCCAAACGAAAGGTGTACTGACATGCGCGCCATCGCTCTGTTGACCGACTTCGGCCTGACCGACCCCTACGTGGGGCAGATGCACGCCGCGCTCACGCGCCTGGCCCCGGGCGCGCCGCTCATCGACATCAGCCACCAGGTGGAGCCCTTTGGCGCGGCCCAGGCGGCCTTTTTCCTGGCCGCCAGCGCCCCGCATTTCCCCCGGGACACGGTGTTTTTGTGCGTGGTGGACCCCCGCGTGGGCACCAGCCGCAGGATCCTGGGCGTGCAGGCCGGCTCCCAGAGCTTCCTGGCGCCGGACGGCGGTCTGCTGGACCTCTTGCTCGACACGCCCGGCCTGCCCCCGGCGCACATCTTTGACCTCTCGGCCGCGGCCACGGACTATGGCCTCTCGGCCACCTTCCACGGGCGCGACGTCTTTGCGCCGCTGGCGGCGCGGCTCTCCGCCGGGGAGGCCATGGAGGACCTTGGCCCGCCGCTGGCGCGCGAGGCCGTGGTGCGCCAGAACTGGGCCAAGCCCCAGGCCGAGGACGGGGCCGTGCTGGCCCATGTGCTGCACGTGGACCACTTCGGCAACTGCGTGCTCTCCCTGCGCCAGGGCTTCGCCTTTGCCGGGGTGGTGGCCGGGCTGTCGCTGGAGCCGGGGGAGAGCCAGCCCCTGCGCCGGGTGCGCGCCTACGCCGAGCTGAGCCCCGGCGAGCAGGGCCTGCTGCTGGGCAGCCAGGGCTTCTACGAGCTGGCCTCCTGGCAGGACTCCGCCGCAGCGCGGCTGACCCTGAGCCCCGGCGACCCGGTGCGCATCCTCTACCCTGAAGGCCTGGAACGGATGGAGCGGCAGGACCTGTGAGCGCGCCCGCACGCCTGCTTTTCACCCTGGGTTTTCTCTCGCGCCTGGCGCCCGCGCGCGTCGTGCCGGACGCGGACCTGCGCCGCAGCATGTTCCACCTGCCGCTGTGCGGGCTGGTCATCGGGCTGGTTGTCGGGCTGGTTGTCGGGCTGGCCGCTGTCGCCCCGGCGGGCCTGGCGGCCTTCACGAAACAGGGGCTCCTGGCGGACAGGCCGCAGGTCCAGGCCTGGCTGGCCGTGGCGCTGCTGGCCTGGGTCACGCGGGGGCTGCACCTGGACGGCCTGGCCGACGTGGCCGACGCCGCCGCCGCCCATGTGCAGCCGGAGCGCTTCTGGACCATCATCAAGGACAGCCGTTGCGGAACCTTTGGCGTGGCCGCGCTGGTCCTGGCCCTGGGCGGGCAGGGCGTGCTCTTTGCCGAGATGCTGCGCAGCGGCCCGTGGTGGGCCTCGGCCCTGGCCCTGGCCTGGACCCTGGTCTTTGGCCGCTCGTGCGCCGTGGTCTTCGGCCTTTCGGCCCGGGCCCATGTCCGGCCCGGATTAGGCGGGCTGTTTCTGTCCGGGGCCACCTGGCCCGCAGCGGTCTGGGCCGTGGCCCTGGCCCTGGGGCCCTTGCTCTGGTTCAAGCCCCTGGCCGCGCTGTATGCCGTGGCCCTGGCCCTTGTGGCGCTTGCGCCGTTGCGCAGGCTTGTCTCCGCCGTGGACGGGGTCAATGGCGACTTTCTGGGCGCGGCCATAACCCTGGGCGAGCTGTGCGCCGCCCTGGGTTTTGTCCTGGCCCAAACCCCGTGAACCGCACCACGCCAAACATCCTGGAGGCGAACATGCTGCCGAGAATGTTTCCCGGAATGCCGTCGAGAATGCTGCCGCAACCGCCGCGTTTCCTCCTCACCGCCTGTCTGGCCCTCAGCGTCTGTTTCAGCCTTGGCGCGTGCGTGCAGGCCAACGTCAACATCTTCGGCAAACCCGGCGAGCCGTACAAGGAGCAGGTCCTTGACGGCAAGAGCAGGGGCATGGGCGCGGGCAAGGTCCTGCTCCTCGGCGTGGACGGCCTGATCAGCGAGCATGCGCGCCAGGGCCTGTTGCGCAGCAGGCCGAGCACCGTGCAGGAGCTCGTGGCGCAGCTCAAGCTGGCGCGGGCGGACAAGAACATCAAGGCCGTGGTGCTCAAGATCGACTCCCCTGGCGGCACCACCACGGCCAGCGACATCCTCTACCACGAGATCACGGCGTACAAGGAGGCCAGCAACGCCACGCTGGTGGTGGCGATGATGGGCCTGGCCGCCTCGGGCGGGTACTACGTGGCCCTGCCGGCGGACCACATCATGGCCCACCCCACCACCATCACCGGCAGCGTGGGCGTCATCTTCCTGCAGCCGCGCCTGGCCGGGCTCATGGAAAAGCTCGGGGTGGGCGTGGACGTGAGCAAGTCCGGCACGCTCAAGGACATGGGCTCGCCCTTCCGCCCGGCCACGGCGGAGGAGAAGCGCATCGTCGACACCATGACCAGGGCCCAGGCCACACGGTTCCTGGAACTGGTGCAGAGGCACCGCCACCTGGACCAGGCGGCCCTGGGCATCGTGTCCTCGGCCCGAGTCTTCACAGCGGCGGAGGCCAAGGACCTGGGGCTCATTGATTCCATAGGCTACCTGGACGACGCCCTGGCCAAGGCCAAGAGCCTGGCCAAGCTGCCCAAGGACGCCGAAGTGGTGACCTACCTCCGCCAGCCCGCAGCCGACGGAACCTACTATCTGCCCGGCGTGGAGGCCGAAGGGCTGCGCCCGGCGGTCATCAACCTGGACCTGGACGGGCTTTTGCCGCCACGGGCCGGCATGTACTATCTGTGGACCCCGGCATACGGCCAGTAGCCGGGGCCCCGCACCTGGTCCTTGTGTACGAAAGCGCAGCCTGCTAGGCTTACGTAGTTTGTCCTGGCACAAACGACACGTCTAGCCATGGCCCGCCCGTTTGCAGCCGGAGTCAGGATGCGCATGTTCACCCTCGCCGATCAACGCCGTTCCCTCTCCGCCAAGGTGGCCCTGGGGCTGCTGGCCCTGGCCCTCGTTTTCAGCGCCATCTATGTCGGCGGGCGCTTCCTGAAGATCCGCAACTCGGTCATCAAGCGCGAGAGTCGGCACGCCCTGCTCCTGGCCGAGCCCATACGCTTCGCCCTGGAGAATCTGGCCGCCCGCCACCCGGACCTCACCACCCAGACCGGCAGGCTCCAGCTCCTGGTGGACTACATGGCCAGGACCAAGGGCCTCATGTCCGTGGCCGTCCTGGACGCCACGGGCCAGAGCGTCCTGGCCGCCTCCGGCGATCCCAGGGTCTTGCACGACCTGGCCCGCGACCTGCCGCAACGCGCCCGGAGCCAAGGCCTGGCGCTCAGCGAACCAGCAGCGGACAGCCTGTCCCTGCTGGTGGCCGAGCCGCTGCGGCGGCCGTCCGCAGGCCTTGACCCGCCCGAGATCTTCGGCGTGCTGGTGGCGCAATACGACCTTGCCGGACCCATTGCCGAGCGCCAGAACCAAAGCCTGCGCGACAGCGGGGTGCTGGCCGTGGGCCTGCTGGCCATGGTCATGGTGGTCCTTGTGGGGCTTCGGGTCTCCATCCTTGATCCCGTGGCCCGGCTGGCCGGGCAGGCCGCAGCCCTGGGCGCGGGCGAGCTCTCGGCGCGCAGCGGCGTGGCCGTGCCGCCCGGCGGCGGCGACGAAATCGAGCGCCTGGCCGCCGGATTCGACCGCATGGGCGCCGCGCTGGAGGCCGCAGCCCAGGCCCAGGCCAGCCTGCACGACGAGCTGCGCGCCAGCGAGGCCAGGGTCCGCGCCGTGTTCCAGCACGCCAGCATCGCCATCTCCCAGGGCGACCGCGAAGGCCGCATCCTGGACGCCAACCCGGCCTTCCAGAAGCTTTGGGGCTACTCCATGGAGGAGCTGCGCGGCCTGCGCTGGATCGACCTGACCCACCCCGACGACCGCGCCGAGAGCCAGCGCAAGAGCCAGCGCCTCCAGGCCGGAGACATCGACGGCTACGGCCTGGAGCAGCGCTATGTGCGCAAGGACGGACAGGTGGTCTGGGCCAGCGTCAACGTGGCCTCCATGCGCGACGAGGACGGAAAGGTGCAGGCCCTCGTCCTCGTGGCCGAGGACATCACCGCCCGCAGGGCCGCCGAAGAGGCCAAGGCCGAGCGCGAGGAGCTTTTTCAGGCCATGTTCGAGGACAACATGGCGTTGCAGCTCCTGGTGGATCCGGCAACCGGGTCCATCATCGACTCCAACCGCTCCGCCAGGGCATTCTATGGCTACAGCCGGGAAGAGATGCGGGGCATGCCCATTAGGGACATCAACACCAGTCCGCCTGAGCTCATCCGCGAGCGCCTGTCCGAAGCCGAAAAGCAAGGCGGCGTGTTCCGTTTTGTGCACCACCTGAAGGACAAGAGCCTGCGCGACGTGGAGGTGCGCTCCGGTCCTTTCAGGACAGGCGGGCGCACGCTGCTGCTGTCCACCATTCAGGACGTGACCGAGCAGCTGCGCGCCGAGGACGCCCTGAAGGAAACCGAGGAGCGCCTGCGCCAGCTCATCGACCTCATGGACGAAGGCGTGGTGCTGACCGACGCCGAGGGCAGACTCCGGTTCGTGAACCCGGCCGGGGCCCGCCTGCTGGAGGAAAGGCCGGAAGACCTGGTCGGCCGCTGCCATACTGAACTGTTGGACCCCGAAACCCTGGCCGCCCAGACCAGGCAGATTGAAGCCCGGCGCAGCGGCTCGCGCGAGCCCTATGAGGCCACCTACCGCCGCGCCGACGGGGGCAGCATACTGGTGCGCATCACACCCTTCCCGCTGTTCTCGCGCGAGGGCGCATACCAGGGCTCCTGCGCCATCATCCGGGACATCACCCAGGCCCGCGCCCGCGAGCAGGCCGACCGCCAGCGCCAGGTGCGCCGCAACGCCCTGCTGCGCCTGCACGAGATGCACAACGCCGGGCGCAAGGATCTGCTGGACTTCGCCCTGGAGCAGATCCAGGCCCTCACCGCGAGCCCCCTGGGCTACATCTACTCGTATGACGACGTGCGCCGCCGGTTCACGCTGCACTCCTGGTCCGCAGGCGTCCTGGAGCTGTGCGCGGTGCCGGACAGGCAAACCATCTACGACCTGGACTCCACCGGCATCTGGGGCGACGCAGTGCGCCTGCGCCAGCCTGTGCTGATCAACGACTTCACCGCACCCGGCCCGCGCAGAAAGGGCCTGCCCGAGGGTCACCCGCCGCTCTCGCGCTTCCTCACCCTGCCGGTGATCCGCGCCGGGCGCATGGTGGCCGTGGTCGGCGTGGCCAACAAGACCGCACCCTACGACGACGAGGACGTGACCCAGCTTAAGATCTTCACCGACGGCCTGTGGAACGTGCTGGAGCGCCAGGAGGCCCAGGCCCAGCTGAGCGCCGTCAACGAACGCTTCCACCTGGCCGTGCGCGCCGGGCGCATCGGCCTCTGGGACTGGGACCTGTCCAGCGGGGCCATGCACTGCGACGCTTACATGGAGAAGAGCTTCGGCCTGTCCGGACGCGACCTCACCGGCACCCCGGAGGACTGGCTGTGCCGCGTGCATGCGGACGACCGCCCGCGCGTGCGCGAGGGCCTGGAGATCGCGCGGGCCAGCGGCGGGCGCTTCGAGCAGTCCTTCCGCGTGCTCGAGCCGGGCGGCGGCGTGCTGCACATGGACGCCCTGGCCGTGACCTACCTGGGGCCCGAGGACGAGCCCCTGCGCATGGTCGGCGTGAACATCGACGTGACCAGCCAGCGCCAGGCCGAGGAGCAGGTGGCCGAGAGCCAGCGCTTCCTGCAAACCGTCATCGACACCCTGCCCACGCCCTTTGTCTGCAAGGACGGGGACGGACGCTATCTTCTGGTGAACCAGGCCTTTACAGATATCTACGGCCTGCCCAGCGACGAGGTGCTGGGCCAGACCATGGGCCAATTCGTCACGGCGGAAATCGCGGACGGGCACATGGCCCAGGACGAGCAGCTTCTGGCCAATCCCTCGGGCCCGCCGCTGGAGTATGAGGTCGCCTACGCCCTGCCGGGCGAGAGCCTGCGCCACTGGCTCGTGGTCAAGTCGCACCTGCCCCTTTCCGGGGGCCGCAAGCCGGGACTGGCCGCCATCACCGTGGACATCACCGAGCGCAAGAAGGCCGAAGCGGCCCTGCGCCACAGCGAAAAGCGCTTCCGCGACCTGGCCTCCCTGCTGCGCCTGATGTGCGACAACGTGCCCGACATGATCTGGGCCAAGGACCAGGAAAAACGCTATCTTTTCGCCAACAAGACCCTGTGCGAGGGCCTGCTGGGCGCCCGGGACACAGCCGAGCCCGAGGGCAAGACCGACCTGTTCTTTGCAGAGCGGGAGCGCGCCGCCCACCCGGACGACGCGTCCTGGCACACCTTCGGCGAACTCTGCCAGGACACCGACGAACTGACCCAGCAAAACGGCGCGCCCAGCCAGTTCGACGAGCACGGCAACGTTCGCGGAAAGTTCCTGTACCTCGACGTGCGCAAGGCGCCCTTTGTGGGCGACCAGGGCGAGATCATCGGCACTGTGGGCTCCGCACGCGACATCACCGAGCAGAAGCGCGCCGAGGAAACCCTGCGCCAGAGCGAGGAGCTCTTCCGCGTCCTGTTCGACGACGCCCCCCTGCCCCACCAATCCATGGACCAGAACGGCTGCCTGCTGCTGGTCAACGACGCCTGGCTGGCCGCCCTGGGCTATGAACGCCAGGAGGTCATCGGCCAGAGCTTCGGCACATTGCTGCACCCGGACTGCGCCGGCTTCTTCCAGGAAAACTTCCCGAAATTTCTGGACTGCGGCCGTATGACCAGCGCGGAGTTCACCATGCGCCGCAAGGACGGTTCGACCCTGCTGGCCTCCTTTGACGGCCGGGTGAGCCGGGATGCCCAGGGGCGGTTTTTGCGCACCCATTGCACCTTCCAGGACGTGACCGAGCGGCGGCGAACCGAGGAGACCCTGAAAAAGGCCAAGGCCGAAGCCGAGGCCGCCTCCCTGGCCAAGGCCCAGTTCCTGGCCAACATGAGCCACGAGATTCGCACCCCGCTGGGCGGGGTCATCGGGGCCGCAAACCTCCTGGCCCAGTCCAGGCTCTCGACCGAGCAGCACCAGCTGGCCGACATGGCCGTGGAGTCCGGCCGGGCCCTGTTGACCCTGATCAACGACATCCTCGACTTCTCCAAGATCGAGGCCGGGCGGCTGGACCTGAAGCCCGCGTTCTTTGGCCTGCGGGCCGACCTGGAGGCCGTGGCCGCGCCCTTCCGGCTTCAGGCCGGGCTGCGCGGGCTGACCCTCGACCTCGTGGTCGACGAGGACGCGCCGGACGCCCTGGTGGGCGACAGCGGACGCCTGGACCAGGTGCTGCGCAATCTCCTGGGCAATGCCCTCAAGTTCACCGAAAAAGGCTCGGTCGCCCTGGAGGTCGAGTGGGATTCATTCTGCCCAACCCCGCAGGATGTGGCCTGCCTGCGCTTCACCGTGCGCGACACGGGCGTGGGCATCGCCCCGGAGTTTCTGCCGCACCTCTTCGAAAGCTTCAGCCAGGGCGACCATTCCTACGGCAAACGCTACGGCGGCACCGGCCTGGGCCTGGCCATCAGCCGCAGCCTGGTGGAGCGCATGGGCGGCCACATAGAGGTCCAAAGCACCCTGGGCGCTGGCAGCACGTTCAGCTTCATGCTCTGCCTGCCCCTGGCCGCGCAGGAACGCTGCGCCGCCGAACCCAAAACCCTCTTTGCGCCCAGGAAGCAGACGAAAAAAAGCGACCGCCTGCACGTTCTCCTGGCCGACGACAACGAGGTGGGGCGCTTTTTGCTGGAGCACATTTTGAAGGACACGGGGCACACGACGGTCAGCGTGGGCGACGGCCTCCAGGTCCTGGAAGCCCTGGCCCGCGAGAGCTTCGACCTGGTGCTCATGGATGTGCAGATGCCCGAGCTGGACGGCCTTACCGCCACCCAGCGCATCCGCCAGGGCCAGGCCGGGGCGCGCAACGTCGGCATCCCCATCGTGGCCCTCACGGCCTATGCCCAGGCCGAGGACCGGGAGCGCTTTCTGGCCGTCGGCATGGACGACTACGTGCCCAAGCCGGTGGAGGTGGGCGTGCTTTTGGCCGCCATGCGCCGGGCCATGAACCTGCGGACCAAAGGCGGCGCAGCAAAGGGACCAGCTCCTGCATCGATCCAAGCCGAGGCCGAGCCCGCTGTCTGCGAACCGGCCAAAATCCCGCGCTTCGACCAGGGCTTCCTGGAGCGCTCCTTTGGCGGCCGCAGCGACTTCCTGGCCGAGATGCTGGACCAGTTCCAGACGCTGAGCCTGCCGGAAATCCAGGACAACCTGCGCCAGGCCCTGGCTCCCCTGGACCTGCCCAGGTGCGCGCGGGTGGCGCACAAGGCCAGGGGCACCTTTGGCGCCGTGGGCGCGCGCCGCGCCGCCCTGCTGTGCCAGGCCGCCGAAAGCGCTGCGGTCGAGGAGGACGCAGAGGCCGTGAACCACCACGCCCAGGCCCTGCTTGTGGAGATGGCCGAACTGGACGAACACCTGCGCCAGGGCCGCACCTGGCCGGACCCCAAAACCGAAGAGGACGAGGCATGAACATCCGGCCACTCGGCATGAACGTCCATGACGACGGCCACGCAGAGATCGACGCCGAGGCCATCATCCGCGAGCTGGGCCTGGTCCCACTGCCCGAAGAAGGCGGCCTCTTCGCCGAGACCTACCGCTCCGACGGCGTCATTCCCGGCGGGGCCCTCATGGGCCGCCAGACCGGGCCGCGGCGCTGCTGCACGGCCATCTACTACCTCATCACGCCGGATCGCTTCTCGGCCCTGCACCGGGTGGCCAGCACCGAGATCTTCCACTTCTACCTGGGCGACCCCGTGGACATGCTCCAGCTGCACCCGGACGGCACAGGCCAGCTCCTGACCATCGGCGTTGACCTCTGGTCCGGGCAGCGGCCCCAGGTGGTGGTCCGGCGCGGGGTCTGGCAGGGCACGCGGCTCAAGCCCGGCGGTCGCTTCGCCCTGCTCGGCTGCACCGTGGCCCCGGGGTTCGAGTACGAGGACTACGAGCATGGCCGCCGCGCCGAGCTTTTGGCCGCGTACCCGGCCTTTGCCGAGCAGATCCTGCGGCTGACGCCCGAGGACTAGCCCCGCGCGGCCCTGCCGGACGGTTCGCAGGCAGACGGTGTACTCCGGCTAGTCACTCCGGCTCATTCGGCGTGTCGTCGTCGTCTGCGGCGGACAAGTCGATGACCAGCTCCACAGCCCGGCCAGGGCCGGTCGGGGAGGCGTCCTTCACACCCGCATAGCGCGAGGGCTTGAGGGTCTTGAGCAAGAACATCAGCAGCTGGTCCGAATGCTTGACCGTGGCGCCGCACTCCCGGCCCTGATGGAACACCGGCACCTCCACGCCGGTGAGCGCGCGGCGCACGGCCTCGGACTCCAGCGCGGCCACGGCCAGGCCCAGCTCGTCCAGCTCGGCCTGGGCCTGGGGCTCGGCCCGGAGCTGATCCCGCAATCTTCTCGCCTCATCCAGCGGCAGCTCCGCCGCCCTGGCCGCAGCGGCCATGCTGTTAGTGGCGGCAAAGGTCTTTTGAAACAGCACGACCTTACGTCTTTCCATTATGCGTCTCCTTTTTACGCCAGAGCCGTACGGGTCGCAAATGCCCGCCAGCTGGCCTAGGCCATTGAAACTGTTGGAATTCATTTTATCATTCTGCCTAACCTCTTGCCACGAATGGACATATTTATCTTGCATCGTCCAAGCGTAGTGATAGAAGTACACACACAGGGAAGGATGGGCCTTCCCCGCTATCACCACCGACCCACTAAGGAGTCTCTGTCATGAAGAAAGCCATCATCGCCATGTCCATGGTCCTCGCCTTCGCTGGCGTTTCCTTCGCCGCTGACGCCGCCGCCCCGGCCGCCGACAAGCCCGCCGCCGAAGCCACCGCCCCCGCCAAGAAGAAGGCTGTCAAGAAGGCTGTCAAGAAGGCTGTCAAGAAGGCCGCCGCTGTCGCCCCCGCCGAGAAGAAGGCCGAGTAATTCAGCCTGATCATCCCAGGGCCGCCTAGGCGTCCTTGGGACACACGGTTTACCGGACGGGCTCCTGGGTTTTCCCAGGAGCCCGTTTTTTTCGCCTCCAGTATAGCACGGTGTTTTGGGCCAGGGCAAAAATGGACGCTTTTTGGCCGCAAAAAAGACAAAAATTCCGGGTTGACAGCCTGTCAGGAGAGCCCGGAACAGACCCTTCTCAAGCGCACTTGGAACGGGGGGCCGCAAATACCTGCCAAACGGCCCAGGACACTGACCCCCTAGGCTTGAATATTGACAATTTCTCCACTCTACTGCCGCGTCTGCGTATATTTATCTTGCATCGGCCAAGCCTCGTGATAATAATTCACACAAAGGGAAGGATGGGCCTTCCCGGCAATCACCACCGACCCACCAAGGAGCTTCTGCCATGAAAAAGTCCATCATCGCCATGGTCATGATCCTCGCCTTTGCTGGCGCTTCCTTCGCCGCTGACGCCCCCAAGGCTGCACCAGCCGCCGCAAAACCCGCCGTCGCCGCCGCCCCGGCCGCCGCCGCCGAGAAGCCGGCAGCCCCCGCCGCCAAGAAGCACGTCGCGAAGAAGCACAAGAAGGAGAAGGCCGCCGAAGAAGCCGCCCCCGCGAAGTAGGACGAGAATTCAGGCTGACTCCCCAGGGCCGCTTCGGCGTCGTTGGGTTTGCGCACGGTTTACCGGACGGGCTCCCGGGTTTTCCCAGGAGCCCGTTTTTTATGCCGCCAGTGTACCACGCGATTTTTGTCCAGGGCGAAAACCGGCGCTTTTTGCCTGCAAAAAAAAGACAAAAATTACGGGTTGACAGCCTGTCGAAAGGTGCGGGATACCCCCCTCTTTCGGTCCGCCGGGGGCGGCTGCACGCCGCCACACGTGAAATAGTGCGCGCCCCGCAACCGTTGACCCCACTGCTTTTGCACCCAAAGGCCTTGGCCTGCCTGCCTCGCCAGCACCTGGATATTTCTAGAGTATGTTGATAAAGTACGTAGACAATGACAGATGGACTCTATGTTCCAGCTTGTATTTGCATTTTTCGTTATTGAACCTCAAGCCCGCGCAAGGAAACCCTCAATGACCACGACTCCGTCCGCTGTTGATTTGGTCCCCATGCCTTCCGACCTGCCCGAAGTGGCCTTGAACAACAACGCCAAGGTGGTGCTTGCGCGGCGCTACCTGCGCAAAGATGTGGAAGGCAAGGCCTATGAGCTGCCGCGCGAGCTGTTCTGGCGCGTGGCGGCCAAGATCGCGGCCCAAGAGGCCAACTTCAAGGGCGGCAAGGCCAGGGTGGCCGCGCGCGCGCGCGAGTACTTCGACCTCCTGACCAGCTTCAAGTTCTTGCCCAATTCACCCACGCTGATGAACGCCGGAACGGACCTGGGCCAGCTGGCGGCTTGCTTCGTGCTGCCCGTGGGCGACTCCATCGACCAGATCTTCGACGCGGTGAAGCACGCCGCGCTGATCCACAAATCCGGCGGAGGCACGGGCTTCTCCTTCTCGCGCCTGCGCCCCACGGATTCCCGCGTGGGATCCACCGGCGGCGTGGCCAGCGGACCCTTGTCCTTTTTGCGCATTTTCAACACCGCCACCGAGCAGATCAAGCAGGGCGGCACCCGGCGCGGCGCAAACATGGGCATCCTGCGCGTGGACCACCCGGACATCCTGCGCTTCATCCGGGCCAAGGAGCGCGAGGGCGACCTGAACAACTTCAACCTCTCGGTGGGCCTCACCGAGGCCTTCATGCAGGCCGTGGACGCGGACGAGGAGTACGACCTCATTGCCCCGCACACCAAGGAGGTCAAGGAGCGGCTCAAGGCGCGCGACGTGTTCGCCCTGTTGGTGCAAAAGGCCTGGGAGTCCGGCGATCCGGGCATGGTCTTCCTCGACCGCATCAACCGCGACAACCCGACCCCGCACCTGGGCGAAATCGAGGCCACCAATCCCTGCGGCGAGCAGCCCCTGCTCCCGTACGAGGCCTGCAACCTGGGCTCCATCAACCTGGCCGCCTTCTACGACGAGAACGCGCGCGAGGGCATCGACTGGGAGGGCCTGCGGACCGTCATCCACCAGAGCGTGCGCTTTCTCGACAACGTCATCGAGGCCAGCGTGTACCCCCTGGACCAGATCACCGAGATGGTGCGCACCAACCGCAAGATCGGCCTGGGGCTGATGGGCTTCGCCGACCTCCTGTACCAACTGGGCGTGCCCTACAACTCCCAGGAGGGCGTGGGCCTGGCCGAGCGGCTCATGGCCTTCATCCAGGACGAGAGCAAGCTGGCCAGCAAGGACCTGGCCGAGGAGCGCGGGGCCTTCCCGGCCTTTGACGGCAGCACTTACGCAGCCAAGAAGCAGGGGCCGTATCGCAACGCCACCACCACCACCATCGCGCCCACGGGCACCCTGTCCATCCTGGCGGGCTGCTCCTCGGGCATCGAGCCCCTGTTCGCCCTGTCCTTCACGCGCACCGTCATGGACAACGACAAACTGCTGGAGGTGAACCCCTATTTCGAGGCCGCGCTGAAAAAGGCCGAGGCGTATAGCCCCAAGCTCATGGAGGAGGTGGCCAAGGTCGGCTCCATCCAGGGCATGGACTACCTGCCTGCGGACATCCGCCGCATCTTTGTCACGGCCATGGACATCGAGCCCATCTGGCACCTGAAGATGCAGGCGGCCTTCCAGAAGTTCACCGACAACGCCGTGTCCAAGACCGTGAACCTGCCGGGCGCCGCCACCCAGGAAGACATCTGGGACATCTACTGGAAGGCGTATGAGTTCGGCTGCAAGGGCGTCACCGTGTACCGCGACGGCTGCAAGGCCGACCAGGTGCTGTGCACCGGCGACGGCCAGGAGAAGAAGGACGGCGCGCCCGCCGAGCCCAAGTGCGTGGTCAAGAAGCGCCCGGACATCGTGTACGGCTTCACCCAGAAGGTCGACACCGGCCTTGGCGCGCTCTACCTGACCATCAACGAGCAGGACGGCAAGCCCTTTGAGGTCTTCGCCACCATCGGCAAGTCGGGCCGGTCCATCACGGCCAAGGCCGAGGCCATCGGCCGGCTTGTGTCCCTGGCGCTGCGCAGCGGCGTGGAGGTGCGCGACATAGTGGAGCAGCTCAAGGGCATCGGCGGGGAGCACCCCAAGTTCCAGAAGAAGATCCTGCTGCAGTCCATCCCGGACGCCGTGGCCTGGGTGCTGGAGAACCGCTACATGAGCGGCGAAAAGCACGCCAGCGCGCACGCCAACGCGCTGAACAAGGAGACCTGCCCGGAGTGCGGCGAGGTCTTGACCTTCGAAGAGGGCTGCAACTGCTGCAAGAGCTGCGGGTACACCAAGTGCGGCGGGTAGACGGGAGAGCGTAGCCAGCGGCGAGGCTTCGGGGTGCGCCTTCGGGGGTCACAACAGCTCCCCGGACCCCGCCGAATGCGAAGGGCTCCTTTCAGCGCATGGGCGCAGGAGGGAGCCCTTTCACTTTGGGTGAGCCCTGGAGAAGCCGGGGTGAATGCCGGAGGAGACCGCAGCATACACACACCGCTTCGCAACGCCGCAAGGGCTGGCTCAGATATTTCCTGAACCAGCCCTTGCGGCGTTGAAGGGGATCGGTGAGGGGCAGTGCGCGGAGGAACCGCAGCTGACCCTACCTCCCCATGCCCGTGAGCTGGAATGCTGACCAGTAGAACGGATGCGGGTACTTCGTTTTTGTCTCAAGTTGCGCCTGGCGCAGGGCCTCGGCCTTGGGCAGCTTCTTGAGGCTTCTGTAGAAGCTCGTCATCAGAAACTGCGTCTCATCATCCGACACCGGCCACAGGCTGGCCACGATGCTGTTGGCCCCGGCGTAGAGAAACCCGCGCGTGAGACCCACCACGTCGTCTCCGGAAAGCACCTTCCCCATGCCTGTCTCGCAGGCCGAGAGCGTCACCAGGTCCGCATTCAGCCGCAAGCCATACAGATCCCCGGCGGTGAGCTGGCCGTTGTCCTTCCCCTCTGGCGCGAGCAGCAGGCGCGACCTGAGCGGCTGGTCGGTGACGAACTCGCCGTGGGCCGCCACGTGGATGACCCGGAAGAGCTGCCCGGCCTTGGTCAACGCGCCCTTGGTGGCGGCCCCGCGCATGAGCATGGTGGAATTGGGCCAGATTCCCTTGATGGCCCGGGCCTCGGCCTCGGCGCCGGGCAGGTCCATGGCCGTGTCGCCCAGGTCCGGGTTGCCGAGCAGCAGCATGTCGCGGGCCGTGGCGGGCCTGCGCGCGGCCAGGAACTGCATGATGCTGGCCGAGGGCAGTTGTTGCAGCGTGACCCTGTCCACAAGGAACTGCTGACCACCGTAAAGAGCCGCCCAGGGCAGGTAATGCAGCGCGCCGTGGCTCACGATGGTCAGCCTGGGCTTGGCCAGCACGCCTGCGACAGGGGCGATGAGCCGGGCGTGGAGCCGGGCGGCCAGGGGCTTCCAGGCGTCCGTGCGCACATCCCGCAAGGCCTCGCGGAAGGCCCGCACCTCGGCCTCCAGGCCCTTGCCGTCGAGCTTCTGGGCGGTGATGGCCGCGCGGGTCACGGTGAAGGCGTACAGGTCGTCGCCCTGGCCGTAGTATTCGAGCAGGGTCTCGTCCGTCCCGAGCTGGGCCTGGATCTCGGCGGCCTTGGCCGTGGTCACTGTGACCAGAGAGGCCAGTTCCGGGGCCTCGCGCTTCAGGTCCGCCTGGGTGCCGGAGATGGCGCTTCGCAGCCGCTCCTTCTCCTCGCCCTTGGCAGTATAGGCCACGGCTTTCTGTTCCAGGCTGGCCAAAAGCTTCAGACTCTCCGTTGTGCTGGCCTGGCCGCCCTGAGCCTGGGCCGCGAAGTTCTGGCGCTCGGCCAGCAGGTCCACCAGGGCGCGGGACTTGGCGCGCTCCACGAATTCCAGGGCCTCGGCGACCTTGCCCTGCTCCACCAGGAGCGACACGAGTTCGCGGTACACTGACTGCTTGTCGCCGATAAAGCCGATCTTGGCCGCCTCGGTGTTGATGTTGGCGCGCTGGGACTCGATGGTGGTCACGGCCTCGGTGAGGCGCTGCACGGCGGTCTTGCCGTCGCCCTCGCCCCGGGCGATGCGGCCCAGGTCAAAGAGCAGGTTCCACCAGATGGCGCCGTTGGAGCGCGTGGCCGGGTTGTTCAAAAGCGCCAGATAGCCCGCCTTGGCCTCGGCCCGCTTGCCGGTCTCAAAGTTGATCTTGGTCTGCAGGAACTCGCGCGGCAGGTTGTAGAAATCCCAGGACATGGTGCCCAGCGTGAACACTGTCATCATGGACGCCAGGCCCTTCATGCCTGCCGCGTCAACGGTTTTGGCCGCCTCCTGGTACTGCCCCTGACTCACGTGGATATTCGTGATCCCGAGGTACTTGTCCTCCAGGCACAAGGCAGCCCCTGCCAAGCCGCAGGACATCTCCGTCAGCTCCTGAATGGATTGGCGGGCTCCGGCAGCGTTCTTCTGATAGGCCCGGGCCAGGCCGCGCAAGGAGTAGAGCTTGGCCAGGCCGTACGTCCAGCCGATGCCGTTGCTGGAGCGCTTCGCCAAGGCCTTGTCTGCGATTGCTTCGGCCTCGGCGTACTTTCCGGTCTCCAGCTGGGCCTGGGCCCGCCAGACATCGCCCATGGAGGGATCGACCATCTCCATCTGCAGGAAGAGTTCGGCGGCGTTCATGCCACCGGCCTTCTTGTCGAACCCGTCGGCGCAGGCAAAGAGCTTGGCGTAGTTCTTGGTGTTGGCGTAGGCGTCGCAGAGGAAGAAGCTTCCTTGCAGGGACAGGTCCTCGCCCTTGGCCAACTGGCCCTCGTATTCCGCCACATTGGCCTCGTATTTTCCAGCGCGGTGGGCCATCTGCCCGGCGCACCCGGCGGCGAGCAGCAGCGAAGAGAACAGGCACAGGACAATGGCGTGACGCAGGACAGCGTTCATGACGTGGCTCCAGGAGGTTGAAGCGTCCAATGGAGGCGGTGCGCGCACCGCGCTCCCTTATCAGGGCTCCTATCACAGCCAACATAAATGGCAAGGCGGTCCTGTCCCTGGCTGGAGCGCTGGACGGCGGGCAAACAAACAGGGCGGACCGCCTCTTCAGCCGCCCGCCCTTCTCTATTTCGCTCTTTTCCCGCCTACAGCACCGGCAGATACCGGTCCAGCTCGTACTGCGTCACCTGGGTGCGGTAGCGGTCCCACTCCATGATCTTGTTCTCATAGAGCTTGTGGAAGATGTGCTCGCCCAGGGTCTCGCGCACCAGCTCGCTCTTCTTCATCTCCTCGGCCGCCTCGAACAGGCTGCCCGGCAGCGAGGTGATGTTGTGGGAGTCCAGCGTGGCCTGGTCCATGTGGAAGATGTCCAGCTCAATGGGATCGGCCAGCACGTAGTTCTGCTCCATGCCCTTGAGTCCAGCCGCCAGCATCACCGCAAAGGTCAGGTAGGGGTTGGCCGCCGGGTCCGGGCAGCGCAGCTCCATGCGCGTGGCGGCCTCCTTGCCGGGCTTGTACATGGGCACGCGCACCAGGGCCGAGCGGTTGCGCCGCGCCCAGGCCACGTACACCGGGGCCTCGTACCCCGGCACCAGCCGCTTGTAGCTGTTCACCCACTGGTTGGTGACGCAGGCGAACTCCCGGGCGTGCTTCAGGATGCCCGCGATGTAGCTCTTGCCCTCGGGCGAGAGGTGGTACTGGTCGGAGGGGTCGAAGAACAGGTTGCGGCCGTTCTTGAACAGGCTCTGGTGCACGTGCATGCCCGAGCCGTTCTGGCCGTAGATGGGCTTGGGCATGAATGTCGCGTAGGCATTGTGCTTTCTGGCCACCTCCTTGACCACCACGCGGTAGGTCATGGTGATGTCGGCCATTTTAAGGGCCTCGGCGTAGCGCATGTCGATCTCGTGCTGGCTCGGGGCCACCTCGTGGTGGCTGTACTCGATGGCCACGCCCATCTTCTCCAGGGCGAAGATGATGTCGCGGCGGATGTTGTTGCCCAGGTCCAGCGGCGGGGCGTCGAAGTAGCCGCCCTGGTCCAAGAGCTCGGTGCCCTTGTCGTTGGCGAAGAGGAAGAACTCCAGCTCCGGCCCCACGTAGTAGGTGTAGCCCTTTTCCGCGCACTTGGAGAGCACGCGGCGCAGGCAATAGCGCGAGTCCGCAGTGTAGGGCGTGCCGTCCGGGTTGTGGATGTCGCAGAACATGCGCGCCACCGGGCGGTCGCTGGGACGCCAGGCGGCCACCTGGAAGGTCGTGGGATCGGGCATGGCCACCATGTCCGACTCGTCGATGCGGCAGAAACCCAAAATGGACGAGCCGTCAAAGCCCATGCCCTCGTCAAAGGCGGCCTCCAGCTCGCGCGGGGTCACCTGGAAGCTTTTGAGCGTGCCCAGGATGTCCACAAACCAGAACTGCACGAAGCTGATGTCGTAGTCTTTGACGGCGCGCAGCACGTCATCCGCGTTTTTGCAGTTGAAGACCGGGGTGTCCATGGCTGACCTCCTTCAAGGCCTATGGTTGCGCGCGCCAAGGGCAGAATCTGGCAACGCGAAAAGGGGTGTGCTCCTGATTCTGTCCTAGCCCTGCTCAACAAATATGTAAAGCGAAGCGGGGGGATCGGGGCCGGGTTGCTGTAATTTTGCCGGGGGGGCTGTGCGCCCAAACCCTGTCAACCCGCTCTTTTTGTCCATTTACCGGCCAAAACCATGCCATTTTTGTCCCGGCCAAAAACCCGTGGTATCCTTGCAGCATTTGCGATGGGCAGCCCGCCCGTTGCGCAACCGCAAGGAGAACCCGATGCCTGAGCCCTCCCCTCTGTCCCTCAAGCGCGACCCCCAAGACCGAATCATTGAGCGCACCATCCGCCTGAGTGGCCGCCTTGGCGATGCCTCAGACACCCGGCGCTACGCCTATGATTCCGCCGGGCGCTTGTCCCGCGTCACGGACGGCTCCGGCGCGCTTTGCGAGTCCTACCAGTACGACCACCAGGGCCGCCGACTGGCCGAGATCAACCCCCTGCGCTTTCGCGGCGAACGGCGCTATACTTACCTGGCGAACAACCGCCTGGGCCAGGCCGGGAGCGCCCAGTACGGCCATGACAAGGCTGGCTTCCGCAACCTCAAGCTGGAAGGCGACGCCGAGACGCACTACCGCTACGAGCCCTCGGGCCTGCTGCTGGGCGTGGACCTGCCGGATGGCAGGCGCATCGACTACGCCTACGATGCCAACGGCCTGCGCACTGCGAAACGGGTGAACGGGCGCGTGGTGGCCGAATACCTGTGGCTGGACCCGCTGCGCCTGGGCGGCTTCCACGACGGCAGCCAGTGGTGGCGTTTTCTGTACGCCCAGGGCCGTTCGCCCCTGGGCCTGGAGAACGGGCGCGAGCAGTACCTTCTGCTCTGCGACCAGCTGGGCACGCCGCTGGCCCTTGCCACCACGGACGGGCGTATTGTACAGGCCATGCAATACGACAGCTTCGGCAACCCCCTTCGGGGGCTTCAAGGGCCTGTTCGCCTGCCGCTGGGCTTTGCCGGGGGCCTGTACGACGCGGACACCGGCCTGACGCGCTTCCCCTGGCGCGACTATGACGCCGACACCGGGCGCTTCACTGCGCTGGACCCGCTGGGCAAGAAGGGCGGCGACACGGACTGGTACGGCTACTGCGTCGATGATCCGGTCAACCGGGTGGACGTGTGGGGGCTGGATGATGATTGGATTGCCTCACAAAACCAGAGCCCCGAGTATAGCAAATGCATGAGCGACGCCAATTGGTGGAGGCGGCAGTGTGAACAAGCCGTCGAACTGGGGAGCTACATTATCGGTGACAAATATCCGGTACGAGGCTGGGGTGTTGGTAAGGTCGGCGATTGGGTCTGTGGCAAAACTTATGACGCCAATACGGATCATTGCGAGGAGCAGTATGGAGCCAAAAAAACAGATCCGGACAATTATCAACTTCCTGACCCCCGAGACTGATTCCTGGCGGTCGCTGTTAAGAACCCTGCGGATATGGTTTTGCTGCGGCATGGCATATGGACTCATCGCCGCAGCCATTGCCTTGATCAAATACCCCACGCCTTGGGATACTGGCATCTTGCTTGTTTTGCTCTTCGTACTCTATGCCGGGCTCAAGGCTGGACTTAGCGGAACAATGGCTTGGTTGCTCTTCGCTGCCTACCACAAGGTTCGAAAGCGCTCCAAAATGAATTCCGGAAAGGTTTAGATAGAGGGGGCGGAACCATATGGCTCCGCCCCCTGCCTCTACGACGCCGACACCGGGCGTTTCACCGCGCTCGACCCGCTTGGAAAGAAAGGCGGGGACACGGACTGGTACGGCTACTGCGTCGATGATCCGGTCAACCGGGTGGATGTGTGGGGGCTGGAGGTGCAGTTCTGTAGACGTCCGGTAAAAGCGGATGTTCTTGAGAACTTTCTTGATCACCATTGGCTCAAGACAGATACGATCGAAGCAGGCCTAAATAAGGACACGGAGGGTGGTCTCTTCTCCGGTTCGAGCTGGGAAGACCACACAGGCCAGTCGGAACAGCCCAACGCGGAATGCTGGCCTGTCCCCAACGTGGATGAGGGTTGCGTGGACAAGCTGATACGGCCTGGAACAGACATCGGGACATATTTCCCTGGCGCAAATGACTGCCAGACGAACGTTAGAGAAGTGTTGGACTACTGCCGTACGGATGTAGAGTAGATGATTGAGGCCAGCAGGGAGGGCACATGAAGCGTTGGTTCCCGATAGTCTTTTTGGGCTTGTCCCTGCTGGCCAATATTATCGTCCATATCCGGTATACTCGATTTTTGGAAACGTGGACTCCCGTGTCAGATTACTCAAGCCCACAGCCGCTGGGGCTGTTCGCGCTCTTCTCTGTTCCTTTTGGGCTAGCGTATTTATGGCGAATATGGGGGCCGGACAAGGAACGCCATGCAGAAATTGGTCACGCGAGACGACATTGCGGAAACGTCCTGCTAATCGTTTCATCAATCCTGTGGCTTTACTACCGTGTAGATTCGATCGTCTGCGCATGGGTCGCTGCCACTCCTACTCCCGATCCCCTCAATTGGCTTCGAATAAGCTCCCAAAAAAGCAACATTTCCACCCTTTCGCTCGTCATAGGCGGCCTCCTTGCCCTCTGGCTCAAGGGCATCCGCCTACCCCCGCGCAAGGGTGAAGGCACGAAGTAGACGCGCTTCCCCTGGCGCGACTACGCCGCCGCCCCCTTCGGGGTATTAGACCGGGCGCTTCACCGCGCTCGACCCGCTTGGAAAGAAAGGCGGGGACACGGACTGGTACGGCTACTGCGTCGATGATCCGGTCAATCGGGTGGACGTGTGGGGGCTGGCGGGCTTCTTGGACGGCGTTCAGAAAATAGCTGATGGCTTTGGCCAGCTCTGGGACACGGCTCCCGACGGGATCGCCCAGGCTGTGACCGAAGGAGCCAAGGGCGCAGGCGAAGCGCTGGGCAAAACTGCGGAGGCGTATGCCACAAACGAGGATTTGCAGAAATACACAGCCCTTGCCCTCGGCGCGGGAGCTGTTCCCATTGCCGCCGCAGCCGGTGCGGAGGCGCTGCCCGCCCTTGCCGCCGTTGCGGCGCGAAACCCGGACAAGATCGAGAAGGCCTTTGACTTCCTGTCCGGCGCTTTTGTGCCGGGGCCGCCTGCTATGACAAAGGCTGGAGGAGCGGGATATTTAGGAAGCAAAGCATATGAAAAGTGGAGCGAACAATGAGAGTGACGCTATCTGAAATAGATCTTAGCCAACTTTTTGTAGGGATTGGAGCGTTGGAAATCGGCGCAGGCACGGCATCCTGGCACGGCTATCCGATGCCTCTATGGACATCGTACCTTCTCGTTGCGACCGGACTGGTCCTGCCCTTGCTTGCATGGTACGTGAGAAGGCCTTTGCAACAGACTGAGAGCCAAAACGATTAACACAACAAGGCGACCGTGCTGCCCGCATGGTCGCCTTGTTGCTCTCGGTTGCACATCCCTGTCGCCAACGCTGCGGGGAGGGCAACGAGGACGGCTCCTGCGTCGATGATCCGGTGAATAGGATAGATGCGTGGGAGATTGCTACCCCAACCGGGTCTACCCCAGTAGGCTTTTTGCCCAGGCCACGATGTCCCCTGCAGGCATGGCCCCGGACATGCGGTCGACCTCGCGGCCATCCCGGAACAGCGCCAGGGTGGGGATGGATTGGACCTGGAAGCGCGCGCCCAGGGCCTGGTGCTCCTGGGTGTCCACCTTCCCCAGCCGCACGCCCGGACCCAGCAACCGCGCCGCCTCCTCAAAGGCCGGGGCCATCTTCTTGCACGGGCCGCACCAGGGCGCCCAGAAGTCCACCAGAAGCGGCAGACCGTCCTTGGCCAGCAGGCGGTCCAGCAGGAGCGCGTCCAGGTGCAGCACCTGGATTCCGGCCAGGGGCTGGGCGCACTTGCCGCACACGGCCTGGCCCAGCCGGGTTTCATCAGCACGGTTCACAGCGTGGCAGGCGGGACAGATGAGGTGTTTCATGGCCCAAAAGATAAGCACGGCTGAACCGGGCGCAAGGCCTTGGCCCGCGCTCCAGGAAATTTCCGCAGCCTTGCTTGCAAGCGTCCCCGCCTCCATGTATAACGCGAGATGATACACCATATCGTACGGGGCCTGCCATGAAAGAGACCGTCTTTGATCCCACCAGCGCCGAAATCATTGATCAAATGCGCAACATCCCGGCCCTTTCCCCCCTGGGGGACGCCCTGATCGCCAAGGTTGTGCAGATGTCCAAGCTGCGCCGCTACGTTGCGGACGAGGTGATCATCAACGAGGGGGACAACGACGCCTGGCTCTACTTCCTGGTCCTGGGCGAGCTGGTGGTCATGCACCAGGGCGTGCACGTGCACCAGCTCCGGAACTTCGGCGAGATGTTCGGCGAGATGGGCCTCATTGACGGCAGCCCGCGCTCGGCCACGGTCCGGGCCATCACCCCGACCGTCTGCCTGGCGCTCGACGCCTCGTTGTTCGCCAGCATGGAGCCCGCCGACAGGGCCGCCCTGAAGATCGCCTTCAACGAGATCATCGTCGCCAACCTGGCCGAACGCCTGCGCCAGACGAACAAGCGGCTGGTCGGGTGCGAGGTGCCGGGCTGAGCCGCCGGGACTACAGCCAGGCGTACTCCGCAGAATCGAGCAGGATGGTCACCGGCCCCCAGTTCACGAAGTCGAGCAGCATCTCCGCCCCGAACACGCCCTGGGCAAAGGCCCCTGGCGCTGCCGCAGCCAGGTCCGCAGCCAGGCGGTAGTAGAGTGCGCGGGCGACCTCCGGCGCGGCCGCGCCCGAGAAGCTGGGCCGCCTGCCCCGGCGCGTGTCCGCGTAGAGGGTGAACTGCGAGACCAAAATCAGCCCGCCGCCGGTGTCGCGCAGGCTCAAGTTCAGCCTGCCCTCATCATCGGGAAAGATGCGCAGCTCCATGAGCTTGGAGCAGAGTGTCGTCCACGGGCGCGAGCCCGGCAGGTCCGGCGTGTCGGCCTGGCCAAAGCCCGCCAGCACCAGCAGGCCCTGGCCGATTTCGCCCACGTTGCGGCCCTCCACCTCCACCCGGGCGCGGCGCACGCGCTGGACCAGAAGGCGCATCAGCCCTCCGGCTGGTCTTCAAAATACGTGGCGCGCGAGGAGCCCTTCTCCAACACGCTGACGCTGACCAGGCGCGCGTGCGGGGCGGCCAGCACCAGCCTGTCCCTGATCTCGTGGTACAGGTGCCGGGCCAGGTTCTCGCTGGAGGGGTTGCGCTCGGCAAAGGCGGGCAGGTCGTTCAGGTGGCTGTGGTCCAGCGCGCCCACGGCCTCGCGCGCCAGGCGCTTGAGCTCGCCGAAGTCCACCAGGATTTCCACGGCGGGGTCGAGCCTGGTTCCCTCCACCTCCACGGTGACGCCGAAATTGTGCCCGTGCAAGTGCTCGCACTTGCCGTTGTAGTTGCGCAGCTGGTGCGAGGCGCAAAAGCCCTCATCCACGGTGAGCCGCCATTTTCCGGCCATTTCCTGTCCTCCCAGGCCGCTTGGGCCCGCAGTGTGCGGTGTGTGTGTGCAGGATATTCGCCCGGCCAGGGGTTTTGTCAACCCGGCGGACAGACTGCCGGTACGTGCCGCAAGCCCCACAGCACGGACTCAAAACGCTCGCCGCTGCTTTTGGCCGTTCACCAACGCCTGCCCGCCGTTCCCCGGATTCGTGTTGAGTCTTGACCCGGCCCGCGCCTAAACGGAAGCATGGAAGCACCCGCCCAGGCCAATATCACCGGCCAGATCACCGGCCCGGCACCCGGCCCTGGGGCCGGTCCAATACCCGGCTCCGCGCAGCCCGCCCTTGCGCCCGGCAATCCGGGCCTGGCGCTGGTCATGTCCACGGGCTGCCTGTTCCACCTGCCCCTGCCACAGATCGCGCGCATCGCCCAGGCCGCCGGTTTCGCCGGGCTGGACCTGGTCATGGGCAGCCCCAAAATCGCGCCCGGCGCGGAGGTCGAGGCCGCCCACGCCATCTGCCCGGTGCGCGTGGTCCATGCGCCGTTCCGCAACTGGAGCGCCTGGGGCGGACATTTGAACGCCTGGCGCGCCGCCGTTGACTTGGCTGGCGGGCTGGTCTGCGCGGAGAACGGCCACAGCGTGCACGTGACCCTGCACCCGCCCGCCGGAACCCTGCGCGACGCCATCCAGACCCGCTGGTTCTCCCGCGCCGTGGACCTGCCGCGCCTGCTCGACGCGGCCCCAGGGGTCAGCCTGTCCCTGGAGAACCTGCCCTGGTCCGCCAACCTGCTGGGCAACGGCCTGTTCGCCAAGGACGCCTTTGCCGAGCTCGTGGCCGAGTGCCTGGACAAGGGCCTGGGTCTGACGCTGGACGTGTGCCACCTGGGCGTTTCCGACCGGGACGTGCTGGCCGACCTGGACAGGGTTCCGGCCGGACTGCTGCGCCACGTGCACTTCTCCGACGCCAGCGGCTACACCGAGCACCTGTTGCCCGGCCAGGGCGAACTGCCCCTGGGGCCGTTTTTGGCCCGGCTCGGCGCGGCGCGCCTGGGCAGAGAGGGCGTTGGCGGGTCGCCTTACTCCGGCACGGTGTCTCTGGAGTTGGACCCGGCGCAGCTGCCGGAGATCCCGCCCGGACAGGCCCCGGACCTGGACCTGGACCAGGATTCGCCCGTGGTGTGCGCCCTGGCCGCCCTGCGCCAGGGCATGGCCGAGTCCCTGGCCGGAACACCACCCCGGGCCTGGCGCGGCTGTTCACACAGTGCGCGCCGCCGGGAGCCTGTGGCCGCCTTCGGCTAGGGTCGGGTTCTCGCGCTCGCGCCCCGGAGCAGCGCCAGCGCCCTCCACACATGGGGAAGCAGCGGGCGCAACAGAAGCATCTGACCCAGGCCTTTGGACGCCGCTGCGGAACAACATTGCGCCGCCCCACAGCCGTCCGTCCGGCTTCAATCCAGGCGCGGTGCGGTCCTCTCTAACCCTCGCCATGCAGCGCCCAGAATCGACCGTTGACCACGCGACGCCAGCCTCACCTGTCCCTGCGCCCAGCGCCCGCCCTTGCCGCCGCGCCCCATCCGGGCTACACCCTTCATGCAGCACCAACACCCCTGCCAAGGAGCGCCCATGCGCCAGAACACCCTGGGCGGCCCGACTCCGGGCCTTGCCCCTGCCGCAGGCCAGCGCCAGCAGACCGAGGCCGACCGCTACGCCCACGGCGGCAACGTGCACAAACTCGCCGAGCGCGCAGGCGTGGCTCCGGGCCAACTGGTGGATTTCTCCGCCAGCATCAACCCCCTGGGCCCGCCGCCCTGGCTGGCCGAGGAGATCGCCAGGTCCCTGGCCGAGGTGGTCCACTACCCGGACCCCGAGGCCAGCGACCTGACCCTGGCCGCCTGCGAGCGCTACAAGGTCTGGCCCACCCAGGCGTGCGCCGGAAACGGCGCGTCCGAGCTTTTGCCCGCCGTGTGCGGCCTGGCCGCGCGCATGGGCCACAGCCGGGCCATCATCCCGGTCCCGGCCTATGTCGACGTGGACCGCTGCTGCCGCCTGGCGGGACTCACTGTGGAGCCGCTGGTCTGCCGCGCAACGGAGGATGCCGGGGCCTTTGCCCCGGACCTGGAGCGCCTGGCCGGAATGCTGGCAACACCCGCCGCCGTCTTCTTGACCAGCCCGAACAACCCCACGGGCGTGGTCATTCCCGCGCGCCACGTGCGCGACCTGGCCAGGGCCTTTCCAAAAAGCCTGTTCGTGGTGGACGAGAGCTTCGCCGACTTCGTGCCGGGCATTGAGAACGAAGGCACGGGCCGCGAGCCCGGCGCAGCGGTCGGCCCCGGAGGGTCTGTGGGATTGGGCAGGCTGGTGCGCCTGCGGCCGGACAACGTCATCGTGCTCTCGTCGCTGACGAAATTCTACGCCCTGCCAGGCCTGCGCCTGGGCCTGTGCTTTGCCGCGCCAGAGGTCATCGCCCGGCTGCGCCGCCGCCTGCCCGCCTGGAACGTCGGTTCCCTGGCCCAGCGCGTGGGCGCGCGGGCCCTGCGCGACCTGGAGTACCAGGCCCGCACCGTGCGCGAGGTGGCGAGCCTGCGCGAGGGGCTGACCGCTGACCTGCGCGAGATTCCCGGCCTGCGGGTGTTTCCTGGTCAGGCCAACTTCCTGCTCTGCCGCCTGGACCGCGTGGGCATGACCGCGCAGCCCCTGTTCGAGCGCCTGCTGGCCGAGGGGCTGGCCATCCGCCTGTGCGCCAACTTCGAGGCCCTGGACGACAGCTATTTCCGCATCGCCGTACGCACCAAAGACGAAAACGCCCGGCTGGTCGACGCCCTGGGCCGCTTCTCCGGCGTCATCAAGGCCCCGGCCCCGGTGAAGGTCCGGAAGACCAAGGCCGTCATGATCCAGGGCACCTGCTCCAATGCGGGCAAGAGCGTGCTGGCCGCCGGGCTGTGCCGCATCTTTTTGGAGGACGGCTTTGACGTGGCGCCCTTCAAGGCCCAGAACATGTCCAACAACTCCGCCGTCACGCCTGACATGGGTGATGGCGGTAAAGAGATCGGCCGGGCCCAGGCCACCCAGGCCCAGGCCTGCCGCCTGACCCCGGACGCGCGCATGAACCCGGTGCTGCTCAAGCCCACCGGCGACACCGGCTCCCAGGTGGTCATCCTGGGCAAGGCTGTGGGCCAGATGAACGTGCAGGAATACCACGCCTACAGGCCCGAGGCCTGGCGCGCGGCCACGCAAGCCTACGACTCGCTCTCCGCCGAACACGGGCTCATGGTCCTGGAGGGCGCGGGCTCGCCCGCAGAGGTCAACCTGAAGCAGCAGGACATCGTGAACATGGCCATGGCCCGCCACGCCGGGGCCAAGGTGCTGCTCGTGGGCGACATCGACCGGGGCGGGGTCTTTGCCGCGCTCTCCGGCACGTTTGACATCCTGGACCCGGAGGAACGCAGCCTGGTGGCGGGGCATGTGCTGAACAAGTTCCGGGGCGACGCGTCCATCCTTGGCCCGGCCCTGGACTTTTTGTATCGCCGCACGGGCAGGCCGGTGCTCGGCGTGGTGCCCTATTTGCCGGAGCTGAACCTGCCCGAGGAGGACTCCCTGGGCCTGGGCAACACGGGCGCGGGCCAGAGCCCAAAACGCGCCGACGCCCTGGACATCGCCGTTGTCGTGCCCCAGCGCGTCGCCAACTTCAACGACTTGGACCCGCTGGCCGCCGAGCCCGACGTGCGTCTGCGCCTGGTTCATGACGTGAGGGAACTGGGAACGCCGGACGCCGTGATCCTGCCCGGCAGCAAGAACACCATTGAGGACATGCGGGCCCTGCGCGGCGCGGGCTTTGCCGCCGCCCTGCGCGGCCTGCCGGACGCGACGCGGATCATCGGCATCTGCGCGGGGTTGCAGATGCTCGGCCTGCGCGTGGACGACCCGCTGGGCCTGGAGTCCTCCCTCGGCTCCGGCCCCGGCTCCGGCCAGAAAAGCGTGGACGGCTTCGGGCTTTTGCCGCTGGCCACCACCCTGGAGCGCGACAAGACCCTGACCCGCGTGAGCGCCGCCTGCCTGCGCACCGGGCTGACCCTGAGCGGCTACGAGATCCACCACGGCCGGACTGAGACCGTGGAGCTGGCCGACACGGACGGCACGACTGGCGCGACCGGCGCTGACAGACCGCGCGCCGTGCCCCTTGCCCAGGACGCCTCGGGCCGGATTCTGAGCTTTGGCCTGCAGGACCAATGCGGGGGGCTGCCGGATGCGCTGCCCAGAATCTGGGGCACGTACCTGCACGGGGTGTTCGACGAGGACCTGTTCCGGCGCGCCTTTTTGGACGGTCTGCGGCGGGTGCGGGGCCTTGCGCCCCTGGTCGAACCGCAGACGCGCTTCGGCCTGGAGCCCGCCCTGGAGCGCCTGGCCGGGGTCCTGCGCCAGCACCTGGACATGAAGCGCGTGTACCAGGCCCTGGGCCTGTCCCGCCACGGCGGGCTGCTGGGCTGAAGGCCGCAGGGACCTTGAATTCCGCCCAGCCCCCCCCTCCGACCGCACGCAGCTTCACCCAGACAACGCAAAGCGGCCCGGCTTCCCGGATTACGGGAGGCCGGGCCGGTTTCGTTGAAAGCGCGCAAGCCGCGACAGCGTGCGGGCTCTGCCTGGGCCTCAATGCTTTCACCATCACGCAGAACATTGGCCGCTTGCATGTCAGCCACGGCCCAGCAAAAGCCGAAAGGGCTGGGACAGGAGAATCCTGGGCCAGCCCTTTCGGCGCGTAGGGCGTCCAAAAAGCGTATATGCCCTTGGGCGCGGTCTGCGGGGAATCACCCCGGCGCTTTCAGTCCCCGAGTTCCGTGGCCCTGAAGACAGCCACACGGGCGTTCTGGGTCTCGATCTGGCTGCGGGACAGCTCCCTGGCGGCCTGCTCGCGCGGGGCCTGGGCCTCGGCCAGGCCGTAGCGCGCGGCCAGGGACAACCAGTAGTAGGCCTGCTCGGCGTTTTTCGGCAGCTCCTGGCCGGAAAGCAGCAAGACCCCCAGATTGTGCTGGGCCTTGGGATCGCCCAATTCAGAGGCCTTTTGCAGCAGCCGTTGGGCCTCGGCCGGGTCCTTTGCCACCCCGCTGCCTTCAAGCATGATCACGGCGAGGTTGCACATGGCCCCGGTATGGTTCCTGCTGGCGGCCTCGCGGTACCAGTGCAGCGCGGCGGCGAGGTTCTGCGGGGCGCCTATGCCCTGCTGGCAGTGCAGGGCGTAGGAGTATTGGGCCCGGGCGTGCCCGGCCTTGGCTGCGCGTTCCAGCCAGTGCGCACTCCTGGTGATGTCCTTGTCCACGCCCAGACCCTGGGCGTACATCTGGGCCATGAGGTACTGCGCGCGCGGGTGCCCGGCCTGGGCAGCCTGGAGCATCCAGCGGGCGGCCTTTATCTGGTCGCGCTCCAGCCCTTGCCCGCGCGAGTAGGCCAGGGCCAGGTTGTACATGGACTTGACGTGGCCGCGGCTGGCGGCGGTTTCATAGAACCCGGCGGCCTGGGCCAGGTTCATGGGCAGGCCGCGCCCGGTTCCCAAAAGTCCGGCCAGGTTATACATGGCCGCCAGGTTGCCGCCGGCGGCGGCCTTTTCGTACCAGGAGGCGGCCAGGGTGGCGTTTTGCGGGGCCAGGTCGCCCTGGTCATAGGCCAGGCCCAGGTTGAACTGGGCGGCGGGCAGGCCGCGTTCTGCGGCCAGGGTCCACCAGCGCAGGGCTTCAACCGGGGACCTGGGCGCGCCGCTGCCCGTGGCCAGGGCCAGGCCAATCTCGTTCTGGGCGTTGCGGTCGCCGTCCTCGGCCTTGGCCAGCAGGGCGCTCACCTTTGGGGACAGGGAGCTTTCGTCCGGCTCCAGCACGGAGGGCTGGGCCGGGGGGCTGGCCTTGCTGGCCAGCACAGGAGCAGGGGCAAGGCCGCCAAGGGCCAGAGCCAGGGCCAGGCAGGCGGCGGGGACTATTTTTCCGGAACGGGGGATGAGGCGGATCACGGACTGGAGACCTCCTGAGGCATGGGCCGGGTGTCGCTGGGCAGACGCCCGGTGCAGAATGGAGTCTAGGCCCGCGTGGAGCGGATGTCCACACCTGTGCACGGCTGCTGCCGGACCGGGCCTGTGGACTTTGGCGCATGGTTCAGGACAGGCGGCAGACTACAATGACTGTGCTTGGCTTAACCTTAAAACGTAGAAATAATGCCAGGGGAACGCAAACAGGCCATTCTATACATAGTATTTCAAAAAAATGCTGGACTCCCGTACAAGCGAAGGAATAGACATCATCGCAACTATTCCACAGGGACTGCTTTTGCAGTCCCGAGAGCACGGAGGAGCATCATGTATTGCATCATTCTGCTACCCGACTCCGCAGGACGGGTGCCCACGGCCCAGGAATTGCGGCAACGAGGATTCGTTATTTCAACGGCGGTGGAAATGCCGTATGCCGCCCTGACCGGGAGAGCGGCCCCGGCGCAGCAGGACCGCAACGCCCAGACCGGTTCGCAGGCCGCAGCCCTGGCGGCCGAAGAGGTGGTTTCCTATGGCGCGCCCCAGCCGCCGGGGATCTGACCGGGCGGCTTCCCGAAGGCAAGGGCTCCCCTGGCCACAGGCAGGCCCAGGGAGCCCCTGCTCGTGCTGCGCCCGCGCCTGGGCCGCGCCCCTAGGCGCTCAACACCGGGATGCGGCGCGGGGCCAGCTTTTCCAGGCGCGGCAGGTGCAGGGTCAGCACCCCGTCCTTGAGGCTGGCGGTGATGCGCTCGCGGTCCACGCGGTCGGAAAGGGACACCGCGCGCACATACTCCCCGGGACCGAACTGCACCTCCAGGAAGGACTCCTTCTCTGCGGCGCCCTGCAGCGCCCGGCCCGTGACCGTGAGCTCATTTTCGTTGATGTCGATGCTCAAGTCCCCCCGGCGCACGCCGGGGATGTCCATGTACACGTAAAAGCCGTCCTCGCGCTCCAATATGTCCGTGGCCGGGCTCACGCGGGGCAGGGCCTTGGGTTCGTTCTGGCTGGCGGTGTTCTCGCTCATTGCAGCTCCTCCTGCTGGCGCGGCGCTAGGCCACGTCGATGCTGATCTTCTTGGGGGCGGCGCCCTCGCACTTGGGCAGAACCACGGTGAGCACCCCGTCGGTCAACGTGGCGCGGACCTTGTCGCGGTCCACGGGCACGTTCAGGGCCACCACGCGCTGGAAAAACCCTGCCGGGCGCTCCTGGCGGTAGTACTTGCCCTGTTCCGTGGGCCGCTCGCCCCGGATGACCAGGCTCTTTTCCGTCAGGGTCAGCTCCACTGCGTCCATGGCCATGCCAGGCACCTCAGACCGGACATAGTAGTTGGCCTCATCCTCGCTGACATTGAGCGGGGGAAAGGCCATTCTGCGTCCCTCTCCGGGCTGGGGCTTGAAAAAGTCCTCGATGAGCCGCTCAAAGCGACCGGGATAGTAGATCGTGTTGAAGTCGAGCACCATGATGCTGGCCTCCTTCTAGGTATAGTGCGGGGAAAATATATACGCTGGCGCGGCAGTCAAGGGGCGGCGGCGCTGGTTTTCAACATGACCTGCACAACTGTGGAGAACTGGCGTGGAGCATGGCGCGGTGCGCTCCGGCATGCGGATGAGGAGCATTTCGTCATGGGTGGGAAGGCTGGTTGCGGACGAAGGTGTTCGCCGCTTCCCGGTACTCCCGGGTGGACTCCGGCCCTGTGTCGTCGGGCCTGCGGGTCTCTCTTGCGGCGCACGTTACTCTTTCTTGGCGTGCGGCGGCTCAATCCGCCATTCTGTCAGAAAGTGCTGGGGGTCTATTCGGTCACACCCTCCGTTGCCGTGGCGCCGAGAACTGCTCCCTGGACCTTCCAGGGGAGTCCTTGTTTAGAGAGTAGCAATGGGCTGGAAAAAGTAAAGGGGTATTTTGAACGCGCGCCTGGACAAAGAACCAAACCGTGCCGCGCGCGGAACATTTTTCTTGCAAGAGGCCGCCAGATGCGTGAGAATCAGAGGATACTAAGGCCCAGGAGGTCCGCCAGCCGTGTTTTTTCGTCACCGCCCCATCCATATCTTTGCCGCGCCAGCAGCACTTTTGACCCTGGCCCTGCTGCTCCACCCCGAACAGGCCCGCGCCGCCAACGCAGACTGCCCGGCCCTGTTCGAGCTCTACCGCGCCTGCCTCGGCCAGGGCATTCAGGCCAGCAACAAGGCCTGCATGGAGGCCAGCTCCGAGGCCATGAACCGCACCCTGGCCAAGACCGCCCACAAGAACGCGCAGACCGCCCGCGCCCTGGTGGAGCTGGTGTGCAGCACCGCCTGCGACGACTCCCTGGCGCAGCTTCCGCCCGCAACCCGGCTGGAGTTCACCGAGGCCTTCTGCGACTGATCTTTCCCACCGACCGACAAAGGAGAACGCCATGGCCAGCCCGGTCTACTTCTGGAACCTGCGCGCCAGCATGAAGGCCCCCTACGACCAGCGCATCCACCGCCTGCTGAAGCGCACCGGCTTTGCCGAACATGTTGCTGGCGGCGAGCTGGCGGCGGTGAAAATCCACTTCGGCGAGCGCGGGGTAACGGGCCACGTGCAGCCGCTCATGGTCCGGCCCATCCTGCACGAGCTGACGCGGGCCGGGGCCAGGCCTTTTCTGACCGACGCCAGCACCCTCTACGTGGGCCAGCGCGGCGAAGCCGTGAGCCACGCCATGCAGGCCGCCCTGCACGGCTACGACCCGCTGCTGCTCGGCGCGCCGGTGATCATCGCCGACGGGCTCAAGGGCGCGTCCCAGGTGGCCCTGCCCGTGCCCGGCGGCAAGCACTTCACCGAGGCCTTCATCGCGGCGGACATCGCCGAGGCCGACCTGCTCGTGTCCATCAACCACCTCAAGGGCCACGAGCTGGCCGGATTCGGCGGCGCGCTGAAAAACATCGGCATGGGCGCGGCCAGCAAGCAGGGCAAGATGCAGCAGCACGTGACCACCGGCCCCCTGGTCGACACCGCCGCCTGCAAGGGTTGCGGGGCCTGCGTCGGCATCTGCTCGGCCCAGGCCCTGGCCCTGGTCGAGGCCCTGGCCCTGGCCGACGCCCTGGACCCCACCCCGGACCACACCTCGGACCACACCTCGGACCACACCTCGGAATCGACCCCGGAGAAGCCGCGCCAAGTCATCCGCCTGGACAGCGCACTGTGCTGCGGCTGCGGGGCCTGCTTTTTGGCCTGCAAGCACGGTGGGCTGACCATCAACTGGCAGACCGACGTGGCGGCCTTCCTGGAGCGCATGATGGAGTACGCGGCCGCGCTGCTGCTCTCCCGCCCGAAGCCCAGCCTGCACATCACCTTTGTCACCAACGTCACACCGGACTGCGACTGCATGGGCTTTTCCGACGCGCCCATCTGCCCGGACATCGGCGTTCTGGCCTCGCTGGACCCTGTGGCCATCGACCAGGCGGGCATCGACTTGGTGAACCGGGCCGAGCCCCTGTGGCCCAGCCACCTGCCTTTGGGCCTCAAGGCCGGGCAGGACAAGTTCCTGGCCCTGCGGCCCAGCCTGCCCCCGGCCATGGGCCTGGACTACGCCGAGGTCCTGGGCCTGGGCAGCCGCGCCTACGAGTTGGTGGCCCTGTAGACCCGGCCAGGCCAGGGGCTGACGGGCAGCTTCTAGCGGCCAGTGTCCTGTGGCCGAACTCCCGTGTTCGGCGGGCAGGGGCCTTGACGGGTCCGCCCGCCGGGCGCAGAGTGTGTGAACAACCGGCCCTGCCCTCGCGCGGTTGCCAAACCTGGAGGTTTGCGCCATGCGCATCGAACAGATCATGCGCCACGACCCCACCCGCGTCGGCCCGGACGAGCCCGTGTCCCGGCTCATCGAATGGTACGCCAACCCCGGCAACCGCTCGCGCTACACATACGTGGTCGACAAGAAGGGCCAGCTCCAGGGCGTGGTGACCATGATGGAGCTCCTGGGGCTGATCCTGCCGCCGGAGCTGGTGGCGGGCTACGAAAACGGCGAAACCGCCGAGACCGAAGTGGTCCGCAAGGTGCTGGCTTCCCTCACCGCCAGGAAGGACACCCCGGTGCGCCAGATCATGCGCACGGACCTGCCCACGGTGCGCGCCTCGGATTTTTTCCTCAGCGCGCGCCTGCTCCTGAGCGAACGCCAGATCCGGGCGCTGCCCGTGGTCGACGGCCAGGGCGTGCTCGTGGGCGAGGTCACGCGGCGGGTGCTGCTGCGGCTACTGGACAACATGCTGCGTGATCCGGACCTGTTTGAGCTGAAGAAGGACAGCAAGCGGCTCTTCGAAACCGCCAGCGAGTTTTTCATCGGCTAGGCGGCCAAGACCAGGGGCGCAGGCCCCCTTCGGGGGCTTCAAGGGCGCCGCGCCCAGGTCACACCCGCGCGGCAGGGCCTCTTGGGCCCCCTTGCGACGCACCAATGATCCTCACAAGCCGAAGGGGCAGCTTCAGGTTCCTCCTGAAGCTGCCCCTTCGGCGTACTGGGGGGGGTCTGGGGGGCTTCCGCTCTTATGTATGTGACTCAAAACAGGTCCTTGACGGCTTTTGACAGATGGCGGATATTGCCATCATGGACAGAAACCACCTCATTGCCGGACTGTTGGATATGAAACGCGAACTTACGGCCAAGCACGCCGATTTGTTGGAGCAACTCAATCAGACGGTCAAGGACCTCAATGCCGTCAGCCGCGTCATTGGGCAGTGCGACAAGAATGCGGCATACATCCCTGTATTCCCGCCACGCCCCTACAAGGCATACTTCGCACAGGGAGAGTTGCTGGCGCTGATTGCGGACGCCCTCAAGGCGATGCCTGAAGGCACCACCTCAAAGGAGATTACGGACCGCATTCAGGCCAAGCAGGTTTTAGCGGAAAGAGATTTGCCGAAGAAGCTGGAGGAGAGCGTCAAGGAAGCCTTGCGCCGCATGAAGTCGAGAGGCGCCGTGGTGCAGTCCAGGCGTTCAAACAACCGCGTCATATGGCTGTTGGCCAAGCGCGGGGCCAGGCAAGGAGATCAGGCGGCGGTAGCCAATCTGGAGCCGCGCGCCTTGGGAGAAGCCTTGCGCAACGTCACGGCCTTGCCCTTGCGCAAGTAGCGCTTCCAGTAGCCCTGCCACAAACAGTCCTGATTCGGCTTGAGCAGCAAGCCGAGAAGCGCCATGGCGTTCTCCTCGTTGCTCTTGCGGCGATTGTCGTCGCGCCAGGCGCTCTCTGCGGCGTACCCGAGCAGGTGCTTGCCAAAGAAGTGGTTCTGGCCGATCTGCATGCGGCGGAAGCGCGAAAAGTAGCTCTCGGCCTGGTTGATGTTCTCACCGTTCGGGCCGCTGTAACGCTGGCTGTGGTTTACGCGCTTCAGCTTGTAGTGCGCAATGAGCATCGCATACGCCGCGTGCTCGTCCGATGTCACGGTCGCGCCGTCGGCAATGTGCTTGGCGACAAAGGCGTCGACATCCTTGCCGTTCTCGCAGGGCGCGAAGCCGATGACGGTCTTCACTGCGCCCTTCCGGCGTTCGTCCGACACCTGCCGGGCGACGAGGATGCACCGGGGCGTCGGCTTCCACTCTTCCTTGGACTTGTCTTGCGCGGGCTTCTCGCGAGCGGCCTTGTGCTCGTTCGGCTTGCGCTCCTTCGTGTCGGAGTATGCGCCGTCAATCTGTATGTTGCCATCAAGCATGGTCCGCGAGTTTTCAACCAACAGGCTCGCGCGGATCTTGTGCATGAGCACGAACGCGGTCTTGTATTGAACATCCAGCTGCCTTGAGAACTGCGAGGCGCTCATGCCCTTCACGGCGTCGGCGAGCAGAAGGATGCCAACCAGCAGTTTGCGGAGCGGCAGCTTACACCCGTGCAGGAACGTGCCGCTTGTCAGGGAAAACATGATTTCGCAGGCCTTGCAACGGTAGAGCAATGCACGCTTAGGGACGGAGACGACGCAATCCGTCTCGTTGCACTTCGGACAGCATGGTCTCCCCTGTGTCTCCGGCCAGCGCATCTCATGAAATATCTTGGATACGTCTGCGTCAGACTTTTCAGTGTACAGTTCTGTTATCGAGAGCTTTCTCGCCTTTGCACTCAACAGAAAGTGTACGCCGTGACTTGTCCGCTTACGCTTCATACCTATCTCCAGTAGAAATCACTATACCTAAAATTGCCTTAATTGTCAAGAAGAAAGAGAACCGGGCCGTTTAGCGGCCCGGTTCTGCTTGGTGCCGTTTTTGTTTCTGGAATCAGCCTAGCGCTTGGAGGAAGAAGTCCCCTTGCCGCAGAGCTTGCGCCGGCCCGGAGCCTTGCCGCCCGAGGACTCAAACGCCGTCACGAAGAGGTGGCTTGCCGTATGGTCCGGCGAGATGCAGACGCCGTTGCGCGTGTAGCCATTATGCCAGATCATGCGCGCGGTGCGGGATGTCGGCGCGTAGTCGTGCCGCAGGTCCCCCAGGTCCTCAACCGGAGGCCGCTCAAGGGCGCGCGCCAGCAGGTCGTGCGTCAGCGCCGTGTGCTTGCGCGGCGTGCACTGCCGGTGGATGTCCGCGGCGTGCCCGATGACCTCTTCGGAGATGTCGCCAGGCACCCAGGCCTCGCCCCAAACGATGGAGTTGCGGATAATGACGCGCTCGGCAAGTTCCTGCGGATACCGTGCGGCGAACATCACGCCCGGGGAGCGCACGAACGAGACGATTGCTGCCCCGGAGGGCCGCGCAAAGTCGCCGTTGGGCCACAGGTGGCCGATTTGTCGGCAGGGCGGGATGAGCGGGTCCGTGGCCGGAATCAGGAAGCCGCAGATGGGGATCATCTGCGCGGTGATGCCGCCGTCCCGAGAAGCCCAGGCGCCGATGAGCTCAACGGAGTTTTGCGTGTCGAGGGAGCAGAATGTGTACGGGGTTCCGTCAGCCTTGTAGCTGAACGATGCCGGCGCCAAGGACTCCAGCGTCTGGACGACCCTGCCGTCTGCGGGGAGTTCTTCGGCGTGGACAATCAGGCGTTGCTGCACGGCGATGATGTCGCGCACCGCGACCCGATACACTTCGCCGCGTTGGTCAAGGCATCCCACGAGATGGATGTCTTCGGCGTGGTCACAGGCGAGCACGAGTTGACGGGTAGACACGACGCGGCATGGTTCGCCGGTGCGGCGGGACAAGCCAGGCAGGACGATTGTGCGGGACAGCGTGGCGATAAAAGATGAAAGGCTCAAGGCTACTCCTTTTCGGGTTGGTTCGTTGTGTGAGGATTCTGGCCGGTCCGTTGTGTCGGAATTCTGGTTGGTTCTCTGGCCCCTTTTGGGTTGGTTCGTTGTCGCCCAGCGCTGGCAACGGTGCGCTGATCGTCTGTCCTCGCAAAATTGAGCAGAAAGCATAACAGAAGCAGCTGGTTGTGTCAATGGGGTATCGCAAAAATGGCCGATCCGTCCGTCGATCCAGGGACGAGCGAACATTTCTGGACAGCCTGAACGGGACTATTTTCCGTGGATTTTGCGACGGCCTCGCAGGCGGCCTGCGGAGACGAGGTTAAAAACGTCTGGGGAACAGGCTGGAGGTGGCGATGAAAACGGTGGGGCAGCGAGGTGGTGCAGGGAGCATAAAGTCTTCTTCAAAATGGCAGGCGCGGAACAGATCGGCATGTCTCCTCCTTTGTCTTGAAACGGGGTGGAGACTGGGTAGCATTAAAATTTTCGCGTGGGAGCCCCGCCAGGCGCGATCATAAGCAGAAAGGCCGGGGATGCCCGGCCTTCTTCTGTCGCGCTGATGGTCAGCCATTGGACGCGAAAAAGCCCCTTGCGGGGCAGTTTCTGCATGCTTGTTGGGCGCCCAAGATTTGCGACAGCATCACGCCTTTACACTGGACGACAGCATAATCGGCTCTTGGGTCAACATGCCATTCTGGATATTCGGCTCCGTCAATGCGGCGCTCTGCGGTTGCGACATGGCTTGGATCAACTGGTTCGCGGCATTGGCCGCGGACGTCGAGAGCGCCGAGGGTGTTTCTGCCGCTCCATAAAGCATCTGCGCACCAGCCACGTCCGTGGCGTCTAGTTGTGAAGTTATAGGAGGTTGTTCACTCGGCCCGAATCGGTCAAATTGGGTTTGCGAGAACTCATTTGCCGAGGGAGGACCGAGTGAACATCCATAGAAATGCCAGATTGACCTTGACTCGT
>Ga0118677_10001000_pt1 | contig 60766 bp, 33 predicted proteins | sample AliMusrvi5mmetaG_FD_86154 | JGI IMG/M metagenome (GOLD analysis project Ga0118677, IMG submission 86154) | reverse complement strand
ATAATAGCCAGCGATAGCGGGATGACCCTGATGTTTTTTTGCCGGGAGAAAACAAAATACAAAGAGATGTAGCCCAGCCACCCGCCCAGCAGTACCAGGTAGTATCTCGACTCTGTAATACCATACTGCCTCACCCGCGTATAGATGGCAGCATAAAGCAGTACCACCAGCGGCAGCGATGCCCGGAAAAAGAATTTGGAAAAGAAGCGCACCCATGGGTTGTCGGCATCATCGCGTAGCGGGTTCACCAGCAGCACAGCCAGTATGCCTACCACCGAGTAGCAGAAGATAAGCATACTCACCCAGCCCTTGGGCAGGCTCCACATACCTATGATCTTGAAGCCATACACGTACAGGATGACCATGTAGAGGGTGACGATAGGAATGAGGATGTATTGCGTAAAAATTTTGAGGGCCTTAGGGAATACACTTTCAGTGTTGACCTCGGTATAATCGGCAGGAATACCGGCGAGAAAGAACCATGTATTGAAGATGCCCGCTACGATGATCCATAACCTGATATATACATCCGAATCTATGTCGAACTTGAGGAGGATCTTGCACGCGGTGATGGCAAGAGAAAGGCCAATGTATAATGCCCCTGAAAAGACCAGCGCGAGTATCATGCGGGCATAAAGGGTTTCATTGAACCGCCAGAAGCCTGTACGCTCGTTGCGGCTGAGGTAGGCTGCAATAGCTACCCATAGGTGCATGACTACTGCCAGCACAAAGTAGATGAGCATTAGCCGGTAGTTCTCAAAAAAGGCATCGGGCGCCAGCCAGCACCAGTAGCGCCCCGAGCCCCGCCGCCGTCAGATAGCGTGTCATTCGTGAAGATGTCGCCATGGGTACCCTCCGTTCGATGATCGGTTGCCCCCGGGTTATCACAATAGATGAAACCAGCTGCTATTTTAGCATACGCATCAGGTTAAATGAAGTTTCACGTCAAAAATTGACGGAACGTTGACTGGCAGTCCGCGGATAAAGTATCGTTGTGCGCTGATGCCGAGATTTTCGTGTCAGGCGAACACGATATCTGCAACTCTATGAAGGCATAGACGGCAGATATGGTGTGAAGCATCACGCGGAAAGATCGGTGGCAGCGCCGACGAGACTTTATCCGCGGGCTGCTAGCCCGCGGTATTTGCAAAGCGAATACAGCTTCGGCTAGCCCATGTGCAAACCGCCATCAACGGAGAAGGCTTGACCGGTGATGTAGGCGGCAACGGGAGAGGCCAGGAAGGCGGCAAGGACCGCAACATCGTCCGGCGTGCCGAAGCGACCCAGGGGAATGCCGCGCAGCAGACCGTCGCGGCGGGAGGCGTCCATGTCCCCGGTCATCTCGGTTTCTATCATGCCCGGGCACAACGCGTTGACGCAGATCCCTTGCGGCGCCACTTCGCGCGCCAGTGCGCGGGTGAAGCCGAGGAGACCAGCTTTGGCTGCGGCATAGTTGGCGCGACGGATGTCGCCAACGAAGGCGACATCCGAACTGATATTGATAATGCGACCCCATTTGGCACGCTGCATGCCGGCGAGTACCGCTTTGCAACACAGAAAAGCGCCGGAGAGATTGGTGTCGAGTACTTCGTCCCATTCATCCTGCGCCATAAAGCGCAGGTAGTTGTCGCGCACAATACCCGCGTTATTCACCAGAATCGTGACCGGTCCCAGGGTGTCGGCGACTTCTTTGATCACATCTTTCACGCGCACGCTGTCGCGAACATCCAGTTGTAAGGCGGTGGCGCGCGTGCCGTCACCGATACTTTCAATCTCCCGCACGGCATCGCTCGCAGCGTCGGCGCGGGTGAGGTAGGTGATGGCGACCGCCGCCCCGCGCGCTGCCAGCGCGCAGGCGATAGCACGCCCGATCCCGCGAGACGCTCCGGTCACCAGCGCTACGCGCCCGGTCAGCGAATCGGGAGTCGGGAGCCCTGCGTCTTGCGTCATGGGTGGTTCCTCCAGCAATGAGTAAAAAGGGAGCGTTACCCGCTTCCCAACTACAGACCAGAGACATTCAAGGGTCCAATAGCGGCGTTGTTTCCGATCAGCTCCATACAATGTCCCGGTGCGTCAGCGCACTTTTCTGTGGTCAACCACCTATTTCCAGGGCATGATACGTATGTCGAAGATAGTGTGCATCGTTGGAACCTGCACTGCAGTTCGGAGGTATGTGCCCGTGCGCCGTTACACATCCACCCGAATCGCCGCCACCGAAGGCAGGATATGCGTGGGGCGGTAGGAAAAGCGATCCACTTCATCGCGCGTGGTGAGACCGCTGAGGACGAGGATCGTCTCCATGCCCGCTTCCATGCCGGCGATGATGTCGGTATCCATGCGGTCGCCGACCATGACGGTGTTCTCGGAGTGCGCGCCCAGGAAGTTCAGCGCGCTGCGCATCATCAACGGGTTGGGTTTGCCGATGAAATAGGGTTTGACCCCGGTAGCGGACTCGATGAGTGCGGCCATCGCGCCGCATGCCGGGGCGATGCCGTTCTCTGTGGGGCCGGAGGGGTCGGGATTGGTGGCGATAAAGCGCGCGCCGGCCGCTACCAGCCGCACCGCCTGTGTGATGCGCTCGAAGCTGTAACTGGTCGTTTCACCGAGCACCACGTAATCCGGGTTGATGCCGGTGAGTACATAGCCCACCTCATGCAGCGCTTCCGTCAGGCCGGTTTCACCGATGGCAAACGCCGTGCCGTTGGGACGCTGGTGATCCAGGAATTGGGCGGTGGCCATTGCGGAGGTGAACAGGCGGTTTGCCGGCACTTCCAGCCCGGCGGCGGCCAGCCGATGCTGAAGGTCGCCGGGGGTATACATCGGATTATTGGTCAGGATGAGGAACGGCGTCGTCGTCTCTTCCAGATGGCGCAGGAACTCCTGCGCACCGGGAATCGGTGTACTCCCGCGCACCAGCACCCCGTCCATGTCAAGTAAAAAACTTTTCGCAGCACTCATACCCCTATTGTCCGCGAAAAGCCCTGCGGGGGTCAAGGGAAACCACGTGTCGAGAAGTCCGCTTTATTCATGTGTTCATGACTGATGTGGGGTTGATCATCTTACGTGATGCGAAATGCGACAGTAGCAGCAGACCAAACAATGACTCCCCCGTTCCCGAACCCGGGAACAGGGGAGTCGTAGAGAGCTAAGTGGGTAACTCGGGCTAGATCCCGTATTTGCCGCGCATGTATGCGGAGATATTCGAGATCTGGGAGGTGGTAAGGAGTTTATCGAAGGTCACGATTTCCGCAATCTTCCCATCCCACCCCTGCGTCGTGCCGTCGTCGCCGAGGCCGATGCACAGGCCGCCACCCATCGGGTACGGTACCGGAGAAATGGCATCACTGGCGATAATCACGCCCATCTTGCCGTTCATGATCGGCGTCAGATACGGGTCAGAGGCACTGGTTGGCTGCGTGCCATTCACCCACACCAGGAGAGGGCCGCGGCTGGTATCGACCCACGGGCAGCAAAAACCATCGTTAGCATTCGCATTGCCCGCCACGCGGAAATACGAGGCATTGGGTTGGCCGCGCATGAAGTTGGGCGCGGCGCCGTTGCCCGCGGAAATCAAGCCGGGGTAGTTGTTCGGAAAGTTGGCGGCGTTGTAACTGCACACTACCACCGCGGACCCCATGGACGTCACGCCGGCGATGTTGAGGAACGTGGAGGTGCTCGAGGCGGTGAAGGCGAGTGCGTTGTGCCCGTTGACAGCACCTTTGACAAGTACTGGCGCGCGGGCCGCGGTGTTCTGAAGCGCCGGATGATTCGCGCCGGATTGATCGGCCCAGTTGATCGCGCCCGCAGTGACCGTGACGCCGACATCCGCATTTAGCCAGGTGGTCATATTGCTCATGAAGGGGAACGGCGGGTCCTTCGTCAATTCTACATGGCTGTCCAGATAACTGATGATCACCCCGCCGCCATGGCGCATGGCGATTTGCGCGCCGGCATAGGCAGTGTTGGCGATCTGGCCGGCGCCGGTGCCGGATGTACCGTCACTGGTCACCATCGTGCCACTTGGGCTGCCCACTTCACCCAGGGCTACACCACTCACGTAATTGTTGTAGACATAGCCGTTGGCCAGCTTTTTGCCGGCGGTCGGGCAGACCAGCACGCCCTTGTCCATACCGATGGCGCCCCAGACCGTATCGGCCGTGGGCAGGAGTTCGTCGTGATCCTGAGCATACATCAGGATCCCGGTGGTGATTTGTCGCTGATTATTCAAACAACTGGTCTGCCGGGCTTTTTCCCGCGCTTTCGCAAAAACCGGGAAGAGAATTGCGGCCAGGATCGCGATGATCGCGATAACGACCAGAAGTTCAATCAGGGTAAAACCATGTTTCCGCATGCACGCCTCCGAAAGTGAACAGTAATACTCGCGCACTGGCAAGTATTCTATTGGTAACAATAACCACTTCAGTATAGATTGTCAAGAGCCTGTACTAAACGCTGCTCCCCCGTTTCCGGAGGCGGGAACGGGGGAGCGGTCAGGAACGCTACCCGCATTAATCATGAACGCATGAATAATGCTTCGGCTATGGGAAGCTCGGGTTAAATCCCGTATTTACCGCGCATGTAGGAGGTGACATTGGCGATTTGCGTGGCCGTCAGGTTTTTACTGAAGATCACGATCTCCGCGATGTAGCCATCCCAGCCGCGGTCAGCCTGGTCGGAACGCCCGATGCACATCCCGGCAAAGGGATAGGGAATTTGGTCTGTTTTGCAATCGAGCGCCACTACAACCTTCGGATCCTGAATGGGGTTCAGGTATGGTGCATTCCAGGCAGTCGGTTGCACACCGTTCACCCAGATCCAGGGGCGAGTCGTCCCCCCCATATCCGGGGTGCTGATGCCGTCGTTCCAGTTGGCGCTGCCGGCTTCGCGGAAGTATTGCGCCCCCTCACCGCGCAGGAAGTTGGGCGTGGTACCATCGCCGGAGGCGATGAGGCCCGGATAGTTCGTGAAGTTCGCGCCCGCGCGCGTGTATTTGAAGACGACGACGCCGGAGGCGATGCCGGTGACGCCGGCCGCTTTCAGATACGTGGAGGTGGCTGAACTGGTGAAATTCAAGGCCTGGTGGCCGCCGATGGCACTGGTGACCAGTGTCGGGCGGACAGCAACATTGCTCTGTGCGGCATCGTTGCCGGCGCCGGACTGGTCGGCCCACACGGAAACCCCACCGTTGACGACCGTCACGCCTTTATCGGCGTTCAGCCAGCAGGTGATATTGCTCATGAACGGGAAGGGGGGGTACTTCGTTAGTTCGACGTGGCTGTCCACATAGCTCAAAATGGCGCCGCTGCCGTGGCGCAGGTCGATCTGACTGCCGTTGTACGCGGTGTTGGCCACCTGGCCGGTGCCAGTGCCGGAAATGCCGTCGCAGGTCATCATGGTGCTACTCGGCGCGGTGATCTCACCCAGCGCCGACCCGCTGATGAAGCTGTTGTAGTCGTAGGCGTTGGCCAGTTTTTTTCCGGCGGTCGGGCAGATCAGCACGCCCTTGTCCATGCCAATGGCGCCCCAGACGGTATCGGCCGAGGGCAAGAGTTCGTCGTGATCCTGAGCATACATCAGGATCCCGGTGGTGATTTGTCGCTGGTTATTCAAGCAACTGGTTTGCCGGGCTTTTTCCCGTGCTTTCGCAAAAACCGGGAAGAGAATCGCGGCTAGAATCGCTATGATGGCGATGACTACGAGCAATTCAATCAAGGTAAAACCATGTCTGCGCATACGCACCTCCATAAAAGAATAGTAATACCCGCGTACTGGCAAGTATTCTATTGGTTATGATAATCAATTCTGTATAGATTGTCAAGAGCCTGTACCAAACGCTGCTCCCCCGTTCCCGGATGCGGGAACGGGGGAGCAATCAGAGTCAATACGGACCCCCCGGGTTAATTCCCGTATTTGGCTTTCATGTAATCGGAGATGTTCGCGATCTGGGTGGCGGTAAGGTTTTTGCTGAAGATCACCACTTCCGCAATGTAGCCGTCCCACCCCTGGGTCGCGTTATCGCCGACACCGAGTTCGACACACGGAGCCATCGGGTAGGGGATTTGGTCTGTTTTAGCGTCGTTGCCGATGATTACCGCTGTTTTGGCCATCATTGGTGCCAGATAGGACGCATCGTGCGTGGTCGCTTGCGTGCCGTTGACCCAAACCAGTGGTTGGGTGGCCGAGTTTCCATCTGCGACGAAGAACCCGTCGACCCAGTTCCAGGCGCCAGCGCCGCGGAAATGCTGCGTACCGCCTTCAACACGGAAAAAGAGCGGTCCGGCGCCGTCGCCGCTGCCGATTAAGGTGGGGTATTGCCCGGTCGTGGCGGCGGTGTATTTGCAGACCACTACTGCCGAGGCCAGTGCGGTCACACCGGGGATTTTGATGTAGGTTGAGTTAGCGGAACTCGTGAAGAAGAACGCGCTGTGCCCATTGATGGCGCTGCTGGTCAACACTGGCGCACGAGCAGCATTCGTCTGTGACGCGGGATGATTCGCGCCGGATTGGTCGTCCCAGGTCGTCGTGCCGCCGCTGACCGTGACGCCCTTGTCGCCGACTAACCACGTCGACATATTGCTCATGAAGGGGAACGGCGGATCCTTCGTCAATTCTACATGGCTGTCCAGATAACTGATGATCACCCCACCGCCATGGCGCATGTCGATTTGCGCGCCGGCATAGGCAGTGTTGGCGATCTGGCCGGCGCCGGTGCCGGAGGTGCCGTCGCAGGTCACCATGGTACCGTTCGGGCTGCCCACTTCACCCAGGGCCACACCGCTGACGAAGCTGTTGTAGTCATAGCCGTTGGCCAGTTTTTTTCCGGCGGTCGGGCAGATCAGCACGCCCTTGTCCATGCCGATGGCGCCCCAGACCGTATCGGCCGTGGGCAGGAGTTCGTCATGATCCTGAGCATACATCAGGATTCCGGTGGTGATTTGTCGCTGATTATTCAAGCAACTGGTTTGCCGGGCCTTTTCCCGTGCTTTCGCAAAAACCGGGAAGAGAATCGCGGCCAGAATCGCTATGATGGCGATGACTACGAGCAATTCAATCAGGGTGAAACCATATCTGCGCATATACGCCTCCAAAAATGAGCAGTAATACCCCACACACTGGCGGATATTCTAACGATAAGGATAGTCACTTCTTGCAGAATTGTCAATAGAGGAGTTTGCAAAACATGGCCTGAATGTAGCGTGGTGCAATAGCCTGCATTATCCGAATTGTAATGAATGATGCAGGTCAGCTTCTTTCATGTTGGCTTTTCGCCCCGTTCCTGGCATAATACCTGTCCAGATGACAGCCACCTCCTCCGGTAAACAGATATGCCTTCCAGCGACACTGGCCGTCCTTGAATGGCTGCGGGCGGGCGCGGTGTGCTGGTTGCTGGTGGTTGGATTATGGTCCGGACCGGCGTTCGGCGCCTCGCTGGCTTATCCTAACGGCCTGCTGGAAGTGGAGATCGGGTTGGCCGTCGTCCTGTTCATTCTGTGGCGCGCGGGACGCGTGCAGCCGTTGCGGTATTATCCGGTGTGGGGGGCGGCGCTGGCGACCATCACCATCTGTGCGCTCTCCGCGGGAATGCGCCTGGCCTTCCGCGGCACGGAGTTCGACGGCCTGCGCCTCTGGAAGCTGGCGGAGCCGATGGCGCGCGGCGCCGTGCTCTTCCTGGCCCTTGCCGGGCAACCACGTCTCCTCCGGCTGGCAGGCATCAGCGCACTCGTTGGAGTGGGCTTGCTGGCGGCCGCGACCATCATCCAGCATCTGACCGGGGTCACCCGCTGGTATGCCGACCTGGACCAGGGGTGGGCGGGCGGCCTGGCGTCGGTCCCCCTTACCATCGACGCACCGCGTGCTCAGGGGTTAACCTCCTACATCAATCTCACCTCGGCAATGTTGGGTGCGAGCGTGGCCCTTTGGGCGACCCCCGTCGCGTTGCGGGTACCACCCGGTCGCTGGGCGCGCGTAACGCTGGCCCTCGGCGGTGTGGCAACCGTGGCCGCCCTCTGGTACACGGGCTCGCGTGGCCCGCTGCTGGCGATTACCGCGGTCCTGTGTATCTTTTTCGGCGCCCTGTCGGCACGCTACGCCATGCGGGTGCTGGTCTTGCTGGGCTTTTTCCTCCTCGCCGTCTGGCCCAGCTTCCCCTGGTGGTCGCTGCTGGCCCTGGGGGGCGGAGTGCTCGTCTTTGCGCTTTTCACGCATCACCCGCGCATGCGCTTACTGTTGCCCATGGCGCTGGGGTTGTCGTTGGCCGGGGGGTTGCACGCGGTCGACTACTACCTCCTGCACCTTCCGCTGCAGTTCCGCCTGGGTGAGCAAGGGGTTGCGGATCAGGCCCGCCTGGATATTGATCGCTTGGCGCTGGCGGCCATCCAGGAGGCTCCGTGGTGGGGGGTGGGTGACGCGGAAATTGCGCGCAGGTTGCGAAATGATGTGGAAAATCCGGGGCTCCGCGTGCTGCCGCGCACCCAACAAAATGCGCATAACCAATATCTGCACTGGGCAGCCGCCGAGGGAATCCCCGCCGCACTCTGCTACACGCTGCTCATGGTGGGGGCGGTCGTCTGGTGCTGGCGGCAGGCGATGCGGCAAAGAGTCCCGGTTCCGCGCGTCGCGCTGTTTGCTCTGGCCGCCGCATTGAGCACGTTCTTGCTGGCGAATCTAGTCGATGCGCATTTCTGGCGTATTGAAGGGGCGGGTTTCTTCTGGAGCCTGTTTGCGCTGGCGCCGGCGGTGTTGACACTGCCGGAGTCGCGAGGAAATGATGTCAATCCGGGTGGAGAAGCCGCGGTCGTGAACAACCCGACGACATGCTAGCAGCCCGCGGATAAAGTATCGTTGAGCACTGATGCCGTGATTTGCGCGTCAGGCGAACACTATATCTGCAACTCTATGAAGGCATAGACGGCAGATATAGCGTGAAGCATCACGCGGAAAGATCGGTGGCAGCGCCGACGAGACTTTATCCGCGGGCTGCTAGCCTGCATTATTCATAACATTTCGAATAATGCCACAGATAGCCCGGCAGTCAATTCGTTCATGAATAATCCGGGCTAAACGGACATTTCGCAGCGAACGCGTTACCGGACAACGTCGCAGCCGCGTGAACTCATCAGCGTTTCACCCGATTTTTACCGACACTCCCCGCGCCCGCAAGCGCGCGGCCCAAGGTTCAATCTCCTCGCGTGTGGCGGCGGGGATTGCCTCGTCGATCACGGCGCTGCCGCCCAGCGCGGACCATTTGCCGATACCCAGACGGTGGTACGGCATAAATTCAACGGGAGGTGGAGTCGCGCAGTCCGCGAGGAACGCCTCCAGGCCGTCGCAGAACGCCTCTTCCGCGTTCAGCGTGGGCACCCAGGGGATGCGCAGGATGATCGGCCAGCCTTCCGCCGTCATGCGGTGGATATTCTCCAGAATCAGAGTATTGGGGACCCCGGTCAGCGTGCGGTGACGGGTATCATCCGTGTGTTTGAGGTCGACGAGCCAGAGGTCGAGTAATGGGCGCCAGGCCGCCAACCGTTCCCAGGGGGCGAAAGCCGTGGTCTCGATGGCCGTGTGCATCCCTTCGGTTTTCGCGGCACTGAGCAGCGCGCCGGAAAAGGCATATTGCGCCAGTGGTTCGCCGCCGGAGAGGGTCATGCCGCCGCCGGAGGTGTCGTAAAAGGGCTGATCGCGGCGCACCACCGCCAGCACCTCCTCGACCGTCATTTGCTTCCCAACCAGTTCCAGAGCGCCGGCGGGACACGCCTCCACGCATTTTCCACACCGTTCGCATCCTGCTAATTGCAATGTATGTGTTTCCGGGGTCACCGTATGTCCCCCCGGTGTACACACCGCTACACAGCGGCCGCAATGCACGCACAAATTACTCGTCAGGCGGATTTGCGGCGAAGATTCCAGGCCTTCGGGGTTGTGACACCACAAGCAGTGCAACGGACACCCTTTGAGAAAGACCGTCGTGCGGATTCCCGGCCCATCGTGCAGGGAAAAGCGTTGAATATTGAATACCCAGCCTTCTGTTGACATCGCCCCCGATCATACGCATTTCCCTTGCCGTTGGCAACCCCGGCAGGAGATAGCCCGGGATAGCCGAAATTATGCAGGCATGACGCGAACGAAGATTGTAGCAACACTGGGGCCGGCATCCGCGGAGCCGGCGATGCTGAAGGCGCTGGTGGCGGCGGGGTTGCGCGTGGCGCGCATCAATTGCTCGCACGGCGACGCGACGGAGCATGAGGAGTATATCCGGCGGGTACGTGCGGTCGCACGCGATACCGGCATCGCGCTGGCTGTGCTATACGATCTGTCCGGACCAAAGATTCGCACCGGAGTCATGGCGGAGCCGCTGGAGTTGCGCGCCGGGGCCGAGGTGACACTTACCGCCCGGGAGACTCCGGCGCCGGGTGAAGTGCCGCTGGGCTTCCGTGAGTTGCCGCAATTCGTGCATCCCGGCCAGCGCATCCTGCTGGATGACGGGAGTCTGGAACTGGAAGTGACGGCCGTCACCGCGACGGACGTCGTCTGTCGCGTGCTGGTAGGCGGTCCACTCGGCAGTCATAAAGGGATAAATCTTCCGGGCGAGTCGTTGCCGATCCCGGCGGTGACGGAGAAGGATCTTGCCGATTTGACCTATGGGCTGCATCTCGGGGTGGATTGGATTGCCATGTCTTTTGTCCGGTCGCCGGAGGATATTGTGCCGGTGCGCGCACTGATGAGCGAACTGGGCATTAGGCGACCGATTATCGCCAAAATCGAGAAGCATGAGGCCATCGACAATCTGGACGCGATCATTGCGGCCTATGACGGCATCATGGTGGCGCGCGGCGATCTGGGGGTCGAAGTATCATTAGAACGCATTCCGTTGCTGCAGAAGGAAATTATTCGCAAGGCCAACCGTGCTGGCAAGCCGGTCATCACTGCCACGCAAATGCTCGATTCGATGATTCGCAACCCGCGGCCCACGCGCGCGGAAGTGACCGACGTGGCGAACGCCATCCTGGACGGTACCGACGCGGTGATGCTCTCCGGCGAAACCTCGGTGGGAAAATACCCGGAAGAAGCCGTGCACACCATGAGCCGTATCGCGGAATGGGCGGAAACAATCTTGCCGGAAAACCCGGTGCCCACGAACCAGGCGCCGGATTATGACCACCCCACCGGGGCACTGGCGGCCTCCGCGGTGGAGATTGCCGAACACCTGAAGGCGCGCGCCATCGTCGCGTCCACCGTGCATGGCCACACGGCCACGCTGGTCTCCAAGTCGCGCCCCTTGATGCCCATTCTCGCCCTGACCGCCATACCGGAGACCGCTACCCAGTTGCCGTTATTATGGGGCGTGACGCCTATCCTGGTGCCACCCAGCGACAACGTGGATGAGATGCTCGATCACGCGGTACGCACGGCGTGCGCCAAGGGGCTGGTCGCGGATAGCGATCTGATCATCGTGGTCTCGGTCTCCGACCACCCGGTGGGCGTGATCACGCGCTCCAGCAACACGCTGCGCATCGCCAATGTCCGGCAACGTTGTTTGCAGTAGCACCCCGGAGGTCTTGCGATGCAAATACCCCTGGCCTATGGGCGGACCGGGTTGACCATCTCCCTGCCCGATGCGGCGAAGGTCACCGTACTGCAGCCGAAGCACGTGGATGGCCTTCCTGACGACACGCAGGCAATCCGCGACGCCGTACGCCATCCCATCGCCTCGGCGCCGCTCAGCGAGTTAGTAGCGGCTACCGCAACCGTGGGCCTCGTTTTCAGCGACATCACACGCCCGACTCCGAACCACCGCCTGCTCCCGGCGATTCGCGCGGAACTCGCCCATCTACCCGATGCACAAATAGTCCTGTTTAACGCGACCGGTACGCACCGGGCCAACACCGATGCCGAATTGCGCGGCATGCTCGGTGACGAGTTAGTCGACCGGTATCGTATCGTGCAAAACGATCCGCATGATCGCGACGCGCATGCCCTGATCGGTACGACCACCAGCGGCAACGATATCTGGATCGATCGAGCGTTCCTGCACTGCACGAGCAAAATCCTCACGGGGTTTATCGAACCGCATTTCTTCGCCGGATTCTCCGGCGGGGGAAAAGCGATCATGCCCGGCATGGCGTTGCTCGAAACGGTGCAGCGCAATCATAACGCCGCCAATATGGATAGTCCGCGGGCGCGCTGGGGCATCACCTGGGGGAATCCGGTGTGGGAAGAGGTGCGCGAAGCGGCGCGCATGGCCAACCCCACTTTCCTCGTAAACGTGACGCTCAACCGTGACAAACAGATCACCCGGGTATTTGCCGGGGAGATGGATGCCGCGCATGCCGCCGGGTGCGCCTTCGTACAAAAATCGGCCATGGTGGCGGTGGACGCCCCGTTTGACATCGTCATTGTCACAAATTCGGGCTACCCGCTCGATCTGAACCTGTATCAATCGGTCAAGGGTATGAGCGCGGCGGCACAGATCGTCCGCGACGGCGGCAGCATTATTCTGGCCGCGGAGTGTTGGGATGGCATCCCTGAGCAGAGCCCATATGGTCGCCTGCTCAAGGAGGCGACGGATAACCCTTCGCTGCTGGCCACGATCCGCACCCCCGGGTTCCACTATCCGGAAATGTGGCAAGCGCAAATCCAGGCCCTCGTCGGTGAAAAAGCCGAGGTGTATGTCTACAGCCACCACTTGAGCGACACGCAGATCCGCAATGCGTTGCTCACGCCGTGCGGACCATCCATTGATGCCACCGTAGCCCGGCTCTGTGCGAAGTATGGCCCGGAGGCGACGATCGGCGTGTTGCCCGAAGGCCCGCAAACAGTGCCGTATCTGGTGCAATAATCCGCGTGAGGCTGGTGGTCATGAATCATGCGGGTTAGCAGGTCGCAGAGGCCGACCAGGGTTTTCCATATTCCACCAATTCTTCCCCCATTTTTTACCACTGTTCACCAGAGCCAGGAAAAGCAACGATTATGAGGAAAAACGAGGCAAAAATAAAAACACTTGTTTGCTGTAGTCAAACTTTTGTGTGCATTTTTGTGAAAAAGTGGTGCAGAATATTCTGATAAAAAGTTAATTATTCACCAAAAGATGTATTGACACCCTCATTGGTGTAGGTGTACACTGGTTTCGTTTGGTGAATTAACGGCGCATTTTGGTGCGCTACGGTAAACATCCATGGCGATCAACGGCGAATCAGAACATCAGATTGACGACGCGGGTCGCATAAATATCCCTCGTAGGTTTCATGGCATATTGAAAGACGGGGGTTACCTGACCCGCGCCTTGAACGGCCAATCATTGGTCTTCTACTCTAGTGTAACCTGGAATGCCATCGATAAAACCCTGGGCAACGCAAAGTTTTATGATACGGCTGCTCAGAACGTCAAACGCCATTTCAGCGTGGGGTTGGAAACGAAGCTTGATGGACAGGGGCGGCTCACGATTCCGCCGAATCTCCGCCAGCGGGCTGGACTGGACAAAGATGTCACGTTGCTGGCCATGGGCGATTGTCTGGAGATCTGGGATACCCGGCGCTGGCGCGAATATGATCAGGCCAATTGTACGCCCGAACAAGTGGCACAATCCCTGGATATCCTGAGTTCACGCGATGCCGCGACAGGTAAGGCCGATGGGGGCTGATGACGCGCAACCCGGCGCCGACGCGGGGTACCCGGAGTCCCTGCGGCATGAGCCGGTGATGCTCGAAGAAGTCCTGAGTTACCTGAATCCGCAAGTGGGTGCGACGATTATTGATGCGACACTCGGAGGCGGTGGTCATGCGTTAGCGATCTGCGAGCGACTGGGCCCGACGGGCCGGCTGATCGGGATCGAACAGGATGCCGACGCGCTGGCGAGAGCCCGGCAGCGCTTGACCGGGTATCCGGTTACATTTGTGCACGATAACTTTCGGAACCTTGAAAAAATCATAACGAATCTCTCCCTCGGTCCCGTGGATGGCGTGTTGTTTGACCTTGGACTTTCCTCGTTTCAACTCGAGAGTCCGGAACGTGGCTTTAGCTTTCGTCACGCGGCGCCACTCGATATGCGGATGGATGTCCGCCAAACCACCACGGCCGAGGATGTGATTACTCAGATGACAGAGGATGAGCTTCGGCACATCTTTCTTGAATCTGGGTATGGGCGGTGGGCGCGACGTCTGTCTAAAGCTGTCGTCAACGCGCGGAAACAAGCACCGATCACTACCACCACAGCATTTGCAGCCCTGGTTGCCGCAACAGTTCCAGTACCACATCGCAGCAAAATTCACCCAGCCACGAAGGCTTTTCAAGCCCTTCGTATCGTCGTCAATCAAGAAATCGCCGCTTTAGCCGAAGCCCTGGTCGCAGCCACCCGATGCAGCAACGTCGCCGCCAGATTGGTTGTCTTGTCCTATCAAAGCCTAGAGGATGGTGAAACGAAAAAGACGTTCCAGTTCCTCGCAGGCAGGCGTCCGCCGCCGTCCAATCCGTATGAGCCGGAACAACCCGCGCCGCCGCGGCTCTTGACCGTGCTCACCAAAAAGCCGCTGGTCCCATCGCCGGACGAGATCCGGCGAAATCCGCGTAGCCGCAGCGCCAAATTGCGGGCCGCGGAACGCGTGTAACGTGCGGTCAAACCGCGCACGCCGGGTCCCCGTACCCGGCTGCCCTGCGGGGCACAGTACTTCTCCGCTGGACAACGACCTCTCGTCCGCGGGGGGAATCCCGGACCCGTTCGCGGGTCACATTTTTCTGTTTCGATGGTCGTGGCCGTTCACGCACCATCTCGGTGACCACTGCGCTATTCGCCCTGTTGGATAGCGCGGGGCCGGAGAGTCGCCTCGGGCGCCGCCCCACCTTGACCGTCTATGCGCATTCGACGAGTTCATCTCGTCCCGTCGTAACTTTTGCAGTCTAATCACATCTCGCCCGAGGTGGACGCTATGGCACTTGCACAACGAATAATATGGTTAGAACCCGAAACCCCCCAAGAGCCGCCCTCCGTGTCGGTAACTTCGCGACATCGCCTGCGCGCCATCCCCCTGATCTGGCTCAAGGCCCTCGCGGTTATCCTGCTCGTGGCGGCCGGCGCCACCCTCCTGCTCGCGTATGTGCATAGCTATGCCTGTATCGCCGAGCAGGAATTCACACGCCAGCGCCTCCATCAGGACATCGCCCAGTTGCGGCGCGACAATATCGCGCTCAATCTGGATCTCGACCGTCTGACCGCTCAGGCTCATCTGACCGAGATGGCTAAAAATCAAGGCCTGGAAATTCCGACAGTTGATCGGGTACATTACGTGCGCGTGCCCAGTGACATGAACCAGTCCGGGGTGGCGCAAGCGCGCGTATCCTCTCCTCCTTCCTGGGTAGCCCGTTCCGGCCGGCATGTGCTGGCTGCCATGGGTCACACGGTGGAGCGTCTGAGTCGCGGTCCCGGCGACCCGGCGTATGCCCAGGATTAGTTTGCGGATAAAGCGGGCTAGCCAAAGCTGTATTCGCTTCGCGTATCCAGCGGGCTAACATCACACCACCAGCTTTTTCAACAATGTGCTACGACATCCCTTGCCTTTGCGAGGGATGTCGTCCGTGCTTTCCGGGAGGGACGCTATGGCGACATGGTTGTCGGGATTCAGTCAACAACATCGCACTATCCGCAAAAATGCCGTGATCTGGTGCATTCTCCTCGGGGGAATATTGCTGCTCATCATCGGCCGTCTTTTCTGGCTGCAAGTGATCAAGCACGCGTATTATCAACGCCAGGCGGATATGTATCACAAGCGTCAGGACGTGTTGCCGGCCACACGTGGGCGGTTGCTTGATTGTAATGGCGTCGTACTGGCGCTGGACGACACACGGGATTCGCTGTATGTGGACCCCGAGTTGATCAGCAACCCCGCACTCCTCGCCCAGCAATTGGCGCCGGTGGTGCAAGTGCCGCCGGACCAGTTGCTGGCCACCATCACGCAACCAGTGGATTTTGTGTGGGTCAAGCGTGATCTCTCGCCCACCGAAGTGACCGCGTTGCGTGCCTGCACCCTCCCCGGCCTGACGGTGCGCGAGGATGGCTGGCGATACCGTATCGGCGCGGATCCACGGTTGCTGCCGGAGAGCGATGCCCTGGTGCCGGAACTCGCGCAGGCCCTCGGGGTGACCCCGCAAACGGTCACTACACAGTTGGGCATCGATGTGACGCCGCAACAGGAGCACGCCTCGAGTAAAGAGCCGGTGCACCAGGCCGCGCCGGTGGCGACTTCCCCCGTCGCCCCAGCGCAAACCACCGGCACGCCGCCACCGCATCATACAGCAGCAACGCCGGCCACCCCACCCGCGACACCCTTGCGTTTGCGCTGGTTGACCGCCCACTTCTCTCCCCCGCACATGCTCGCTGTACGCGCCTTGCATTTCCCCGGCGTCGCGATCGTCAAAGCGGAAAAGAATTATTCCCTGGGCGTGGACCCCCGCGGGTATCTGGACGGCACGTCAACGTTGCCGGCGGACACCGCGGCCGCGCAACTGTCGTTGCTCATCGGGATGACGCCGGAGGCAATAGAACGTCGCCTGCTCTATCGCACGCGGTTCGCCTGGTTGCGCCGCGGACTGTCGGAGGAAATGTCGGCCGCGGTACGCCGCTTGCAAGGCACTTTTTTTGTTGTGGAGCCGGGAAAAGTGTTGAGCACGCCCGACCCGAGCGAGAAGCACGACACCCCGGGCACGCGGCTGGACAACGCCGTGGACCGCCTGTATGCCATGAGCAATCCCGAACCCAAACCGCATAAACAGGGAGAACCGTTGGAGCCGGTAAAAGAGTTGATCTCGAAAGAGGAGATTCGTAACCGCTTGCAGGCCGGGGCCGCGCCCGGACCGCTGGGGCCGCCCCCGGCCGCCGGCAAGCCGTCGCTGCGCATCACACGCAAGATGATAGCCAAGCCGATTCCCGGCGTGGTGTATGGCTTGCCCGGGGTGGGCATGCAGCAGGAACGCCGCCGGCGCTATCCGTATAATACGCTGGCCTCCGCGTCGCTGGGATTTGTCGCCTATTTCAACGGCGGCTTTCATGGCGCATTCGGGTTAGAGCAGGTGGAGGACAATATCCTGCAGGGGAAAGATGGCAAGGAGATGCGCGAGATCGACACGCGGCGGATGACGATCCCGGAGCGCAGCGAGCGTATTGAACCGGTGGATGGACGCGATGTGGTGACGACACTGGACGTGAATATTCAGCAAACCGCGGAAGACGAGTTGGCCAAGGCAGTGGACAGCGCGCATGCATTGCGCGGCGCCTGCGTGGTGATGAACCCGGAGAACGGGGAAATTCTGGCGATGGCGACCTATCCCAGTTGGGATGCGAATGATCCGGCGGCAAAGAAGATTCCGTTGGTACACACCGCGGTTAGTAACTACTATGAACCAGGAAGTACCTATAAAACCGCCACAGTGATCGCGGCCCTGGAGGAAGGCGTCACCCACGACGGGCAAATCATCACCAACTGCACCGGGGCATTGCCGGTGGGCAACCATATCATTCACGATGTGCACGGCGCCCATGGTCAGGTCGACGCCGGGGCGCTGTTGGAGGAATCCTGCAATATAGGCGCAGCGACGCTGGCTATGCGCCTGGGCCCCGCGCGCTTCCTCAAGTGGTGCGACAATCTCGGGTTCGGCAAACGCACCGGCATTGAACTCGCCAATGAATCACACGGTTCGCTGAACCGTAAAAATTGCGAACGCGCGAAAGTCACCCTGGCAAATGAGGGATTCGGTCAGAGTATGGCTGTTACACCGCTGCAAATGGTCGCGTTATACTCGGTTGCCGCAAACGGTGGGTATCTGGTGAAGCCGCACCTGGTGAAATCCTGGGTGCGCCCCGACGGAACTATTGAACATGTCATGCCGGAACGCAAACGCGTGTGCAAGGCCGAGACCGCGGTGCTCTTACGCCGGTACCTGGAACGCGTGGTGTCGGGGAAAAAAGGCACGGGCAAGGCCGCGGCCATCCCCGGATATCGGATCGCGGGCAAGACTGGCACCGCGCAGAAGGCCGGACCGGGCGGGTTCCGCGCCGGCAAATATATCGGCTCCTTCATCGGCTTTATGCCGGTGGAAAAACCGCGCCTGACCATGGTGGCGATCATCGACGAGCCGCAAGGCTCCCATTACGGCGGCGTGATCGCCGCCCCGGTGGTGCGCGAAGTCGGCAAGCGCACCATGGAACTCATACTGCGCATTCCTCCCAGTCAGCCGGTGAAAAAACCTACAACACCGGCGGCGCCGGCGCATTAACCGGCGTGTTTGCAGAGGGCGTGTATTGGGGATAGGCACGCATTTTCAGATCATTGTCCTAATCTTATAGACACTTGTGCCTGAGAAATGCAAGCCAGTCCCCATCTTTCGCACCGAAGATAACGCTGTGATTGGCAATTCGCTTCAGGCTGCTACCCCGCACTATTCATAGCATTTCGAATAATGCCGCAGTTAACCCGGCAGTCAATTACTTCCTGAATAATCCGGGTTAATACCCGTCAGACGTGGTTGGCAAGGATTCAAAACGATTATTCGACTGTCGCTGTGCCCCAGTTGGCCGGTTCCATGCGTGTCTCGCTGGGAACGTCGTAAATGATCATGGTCAACGGACTGCTGTTCCACACGTAGGCGCGTTGCGCCACTGCGTTGCCCGTCTCATTACCGAAGCGGAAGCCAAGATCCAGCCGCACGGAAGTGGCGGGAGTCAAGGTGAGCCCCAGGGATGCGCGGGGGATGCGCACCACCGCGATGAATCCGGTCTTTGTCTTCTCATACGCCAGTTCCACCGGAATCTCGACAACCTTATCGAATATTTCTTTGCCCGTCGGTGATTGCAGCACCACCGGTTGCCCCTGGAACCCTGGCGCCTTCTTTATGTAGGCTAGGCAGAGCGGTTTCCCTTCCTGGCGGGTAACGAGCAGGCGCATATCGCCTATGACGGCTTCCGCGCGTGCCGGGTCGGCCTTCGGGTCGGTTTGCAGCTCGATATCCAGACAGTTGCCACCTTTGAAGAGTAGTTGCCGTTCGGTGATACTATTGGTGAGCTCGTTCGGCCCTGTTACCACATAGCGCACGATCAAATCTTTCTCGTCATAGGCGATGGCGGTGCTGAACTTGCGCTGGTCGTCCACCACCCGCGTCATGGTGCTGGCGGTGGCCCAGTCCAGGCCAGCCAGACGATGGATCGTGAGTGTTTGCGCGTGCGCTTGCTGGATGGCAAAGGCATCACGCGCCTGCTGGGCGACTTTCACGTCCTCCAGGGTGAGGGTAAAGGAACCGGCAAAGCGCTGTATCGAATTAAGCCCGAGGATTTCATTGACGCGGCCATCGGTGTCGCCCGCGAGCAGGAAGTAGCGTCCTTCCTTTGTCTTTACGAATTCTCCGGAGAAGAATTCCGCGAAGATCGTCTCGTTGCCCATAATGCCGAGACGCTGATCGTGCATGATCTTATCGATGTAGAGGCCGTCGGTACTGAGGAGATCAACTGTGCCGAAGTAGTTCTGTACGGCCAGTACACCGCCGCCTTTGCCACAGATGAGCTGGCACCCAAATAACTCCCCCTTTTTCGGGATGGGCTTGCGCAACGCCCAGTGCATACCGGTCCAACAGTTCCAATACCCCCATAGATGCTCGCCATTGCCGGCGAATTTGTTCAAACCGGGGTAGAGCTTCCGGCCTTCTGCGTCAACTTGCAACCCACCCAACATGTAGACGGCATCCTCATCGGCATATCCGGCTACGGTGCTCACCTGCGTACCCATGGTCCCCAGCGTTTTTTCCGGACCAAAGGTTTCCAGTTTGCTGATGTCATATACCGGTATGCCCTTGGGTAGAATTTTTTGGGGTTTCAACCGGAACGCATGCACCGTGCCATATTCAGTTCCGCCATAAAGCGTCAGGTTGGCATCAATTGTGCTGCCCCAGTAGAAGCCACCGAGGACATTGGGGAAGAGTTCATCCGGCGTCACGCGGCCGTCACCGTTCAGATCGGTCCAGAAGGTCGTGTTGGCGTTCGCCTGCGGATAGCGCTGTCGTTCCGTAACCTGATCGGGCGCATCCCATCCCTTCTTCCACTCCGCGAACCAGGGATAGTCTTTCAAGCGGTCAATATTCAGCACGCCGGCCACCAGTACGAAACGGTCGCCCTGACGCATAAGCAGGCCGGTACGCTGCAGGTAGGCGTATTGCCGTCCGTTCGGCAGCGTGACGGGATGACGTGGGCATTCCGCCGCCTCCCGCAATACTGTCGCTTCGGGGTACCAGGTACCCTTGTCAATGTCCACTTTCCACTGTACGCCATGGCAATACACGCGCGTGGGGTCGGTGGGATCCATGGAGGCGTAGGTGCTGTAGTGCGACCCGCCAAAGAATTCGGTGATGAGCGTGCAAGTCTTTGTGTTCCACACGCTGATCCGCTTGGGGTTCCAGTCCTGTTCGGCGACCCACAGGCGTCCCTGTCCATCCACCGCCAGATCCATGGGATTGTAGACGCCGCGTGCGCCATCCCATTTTCCGAGGATCGGACGCCCGCCGGATTTTCCGATGGACTTCAGATAATTTCCCGCAGGACTGAAAATTGAGACATTCTGCAGCGTGCCGCTATTGGCGACATAGAGCTTACCCTGGGCATCGACCGCCAATGATTGAGGAGAATCAAGGTGCTTGACCGCGAAGTCGCGTACCGTGCCATTCTTCAGCGCGACAATCACAACCTTGCCGCCGAGGATGGCATACACCTCACCGGCGTTCCGCACGGCGATGCCCCCGAGTTGTGGTTGCCCTTTGCCGGCAGCGCCAGGTAGCGTCAGCGTGGTCAGCACTTGTCCGGTCTTTTTGTTAAACAGCACGAGGGAGTTCCACTGCGGCTCGGTGTCCAGTTTAGGATCGCGCGTCTCCATATACCAGGGTTTCGGTGTCCAGCCGGGGAAGGCGGCAATGAGCGTATCGCCGGACACGGCCAGGCCGACCACCGCCATCTTCACAGTGTCCGGAATCTGCGCCCGCGGTACATCGCCGTCAAACTTGGTATGCATGCCGGTATCCAATCTGGCACGGATGAGCCCGACTTGTCCGTTGACGCCGCCATACAGGTAGGCCCACTCGCCATCTGAGGCCAGGCAGTGGTTCTGCACATCATACCGCTGCCCCCATTGTTTGCGTCCGTTGAGATCGGCGCCGATAAAGCCCCAGCCGGCCTCACAACCCGACCAGCCCAACAATATATGCTGACCGGCGCAGGCGACTGCGCTGGGTGCGCCATGGTCAGCGCCCCAACTGCCAGTGCCATCGGCAGTGGGGAAGGGCGGATGGCCAGAATTATGCACGGAGAGCCGGTGCACCACCTGTAGCGGGTCATGCACCAGCCCTTTCCAATGATATATGCCCGCCGGTAATGGCGCTCCGTTGTCTCCGAGACCATCCCAGGTCTCTGTCAGCGTGCCGGCTTTGCGTGGCTGGGCGGCAACGATATGCCGCACCGGCGCGTCTTTATCATCGAGCAGTGCTACGGTCACTATACCGTCCTGTGCTAATGGGTAGGTGAACTGCAACGGTGTGGGTGGTGTCAGCTTCTCGCCGGCCTGTTGGGTGGCAAGGTGACCTGTCGGCGAGAAGATGAGTTTTCCCCAGCAACCAGTCTCCTGAAAGGCGAATCCGGCGCGGCTTTGTAAGCCGTTTGCCACCCCGCCCGGCTCGATAGCCGACCCATCGGGGATGGCCCAATGCACCTGGCAGGTAGCTGCGGTGAGGTCGCCGGCCTTCAATGCATAGGTGGCGCTCAAAACCGTCCAGGGGATGCGGTAGGTCAGCCGATAGCCGGTCTTATCCGCGCGAAGTTGATACGCCGCCTGGTATTGCGCATTCGGTACAATGCCATCCCGCCACTCGGGATGCAAATTCGCATACTTCATCCCATAGGCCAGTTGCAGCACGGGGGTTTTTTCCGCGCCGTAATACCAACAGAGCAGGTGGACGATTTGCGAAGTGGGGTCGTTCTTTGTATCAAAGGTGCTGTCGTTGCCGGGGAAAGTCGGCTTGAGATAAAGACGGAACTGCAAGGCATCGCCGTTCCATCCGCGTCCGGCATCGGTCACCGGATCATGCACGTTCATCATCGGAGTGGCGTCGGTAATGTCCGCGCCCAGGTAGATCGCCTCCGCATCATACATCACGTAGAGATGGGCGTTGCTCTTCGCGCGCGTTTCCGGGGTGGCGTAGACGTCGATGCCGCCCGAGGTGTCCCATGTACTCAGATCACCATCCATCGTCTGCCCGGCCGCCGGCACGGCATACAGGCGGGAGGCCATATTGAAATTGCCTTGTGCCCAGAGCATGCGGGCACTACAGCAGACCAGGAGCAAACAGTACACGCGCACCATCGTCGCAAAGTTCATGGAAATCTCCTTACAATTCAAATAAAGAGGTCAAAGCCCTTTATTGACTCGGCATCCTGGCCTGCATCATCTCGGCATCCGGCAGTTCTCCGGAGCCTTCTACCAGCAGATGACCGGCTATACCACTGCCTGCTGGGCCTACATTCAAAACCTGAAGTATACCGACGTGCAGAACCGCGCCGAAATCCAAAACCGCGTGCGGTAATCCGCCACCGCCCACCCCGCGCGCCCGGTCCACCGACCGGACGCGTTTTATAAATGCCCGGCGACGGCCGTCGAACACTCGCGCGCCTACCGGTCGCCGCCGGGCGGTTTTGTATTCGTCCCCAGGAGCGCCCGAGGACCGGGCCACGATGCGCATGGACTCCCCGCAGCACGCTCTCGTCCACCGTAGTGTACGAAATTCCGGCGACTCCAGAAATTTTCAGGCTGGAGGGACCTGGCGAACGCCACACACACCGGAAACTGTTGTTATTGTTCCGGTTTGTGAGATTGTTGTTGTTCAGGTTGGCGGCGCGGAAGTTGTCTGGATTAGTATTGTACCAGGAACCACCGCGCAGCACCCGCGTCGCGCGTCGCAACCCGTCTGAAGATGGCCCTGTCCAACAAAACCGTCCGCAGTCTATATGTATCGGCATGACACGCGTGACCCAGCCATGCGGCGATACGTTGTGCTATGGTACCGGATGAGACGCCACCATGTCGATAAGTCCGTTGCATGACGCGGAGGTTGCGTTGGGATATATAGGGATATATAGGGACAGAGCCCCATTAATCTCAAAACAACGGCGAATGTACAGACCATAACTCTGTCGCCAATATTTTGATCGGTAGCTCGCATTATTCATATCATTTCGAATAATGCCTCAGTAAGCCCGGGAGTCAATTCACTCATGAATAATGCCGGGTAGAAGTTATGCTGAACTCTTGACGGTGGGGCACACCGGCAGTAAGCTACGCGTATCATGTCTATACGATGCCTGCGCCTATTCGTCTCCCTCCTCCTCGTCGCCGCCATGCTGGCGGGGCGAACGGCGGCGCTCTTACGGCTGGACCACGCACCGAAGACCCCGGAGGAGTTGGCCGCGCCGCTGGTGATCTGGAGCGAAAAGCAGATCGATCCTCCGCTGGCCGCCTACATCGTGCGGGTGGATTTGCGCGCGCCCATGTTGGAAGTGATCGCCATGCCGGCGGAGGACCCGGACGGTGCGGGCCCGGCGGAAGCGGCGCTTACTGATCCACGCTCGCTCGCGAAGCAGTTCCACGCGCTGGTTGCGGTGAATGCCAACGCCTTCAAGGATGTGCCGAAACTGGGAGAAAAGCCGGATACCCACTGGCACGCCGGACAGCCGGTGGATATCATCGGACTTGCGGTGAGTGCCGGCAAGGTGCGCAGCGGCGCGGAGACGACGCCGGGCAACAATATGTGCTTCTGGATGGATGCCGACCGCGGGGCGCACATCAGCCCGGCGCCGGCGGAATTGGCCGGCGTCCGCGAGGCGGTGAACATCTGGTGGATCGACCTGCTCAAGGACGGTCACGTGCTGCCGGAGGCGGGCGGCGACCGTCACCCACGCACCGCTGTGGGCCTGGACGCCGGCGCCCGCACACTGTACCTGGCGGTGGTGGATGGCCGGCAGCCCGGCTACAGCCAGGGGATGACGGCGGCGGAGTTGGCCGCGCTGATGCTGCACCTGGGCTGCGACCGCGCCATTAACCTCGATGGCGGTGGCAGCAGCATCCTGCTGGCCGCCGAGAAGGACGCCCTCACTCCCGTCAACCGCCCCTCCGACGGCCGTCCCCGCCCGGTGCCGCTCTTGCTGGGCGTCCGCGCGAGAATGCCGGAGGTTTGCGAGAAGGCTCCGGGGTCAACTAAACCTGCGCCGTGATGTTGCGCGCTTACGGGGCGGCAAAGCCGGCCCGTTCGCTCGAAGCATTACATCGCCGCCACCTCCAATAATCTCAAAGCGCCTACCGGCAATGCTCTTCGGCATGGAAACCGTCGATATGACCGGCTGCGTGATGATGGAACTGCCAGTGGAATGATTGCCGCCCGGCCGGCACGGGGGAGAAAAGCGAGCCGGCGCCGGCTGTCTCCCGCTCGCAAAGGAAGCCGGCGCCCATGGAGTACAACATGACGACAATGACGAACACCGATCCGGACGCCAGCGCGCAGACCGGCCCGGTCTATTGGCAGACGCGCCTGACGGCGCCGCTGTATACCGATTGGCAGGCGCAGTATGTGCGGTTGATCGTGCCGGGCAGCACGCCGGACATAGCGTTGGCGTTGACTATCGACGGATGTCCGGCGCCGATGCAATATACCGGGCGGGTGACCGCGGATGGCGCCGAAGTGCTGGTGCGCTTGGAACTCGTGCGGGGCGAGACGAAGCATCTGGTCTTCAATATCGAAGCCGCGGCGCAAGCGGTGGGGTTGGAGCGGATTGAACTGCCGCTGGCCGACGTCGCCTGTATCGGTCTCCCGGGGCGCGAATTGGTGATCGGCGCGCACGCCCCCTTTGTGGCGTTTGCCGGGCGGGCGATGACCAGCGCAATCCACTGCAATACAGCGGTAGAAGGGGCATCTTTATACCAGATCAACGACGGTCCGCTCTTCACCGATTTCGCACTGGAATACCGCTACGCCGAGGAGCGCCGTTACACACTGACCTTCCGCTGCTACACTCAGGACCCGTATATCGAAGTCAGCGAGCACTTCTCGCTGCGGATGAACGCTGAACTGGTTTGGACGCTCAATCCCGACCGGCGCTTCACTTACATTATCAGCCGCGACAACTTCGAAGGGGAAACCCAACCGAGTATCGAGCCACTGGGCAAGGAGCATCCCCGCGACGTGCTCTGTCGCCTGCAAATGCCGGTGTTGACCGAGTATTTCATCCCCAACAATCGCGGCTGGTTTGCCTTTTACGATCAGCGCGACGAGGTTGCCGGCATGGTCGGCATCCTCGGCCTCTACGGAGCACAATGGGAAGAGCCGGTGGCGAACATGCCGGAGTTGCTGGATAAGGACGGCACGGTTGAATGGCACGCATCACTCGCCAGCGGCACACGGCACTGGTTGCTCTATGCCGGACCAGTAGCGACAACGTATACCGCGGACCAGCGCTTCGTTTTCCACCGTTTGCATGCTGAATTCAATGCCCTGCGGCTGGATGAACACCTGGACCTGTCCGGCGACACCTGCTTCGACGCCACCGACGCCACCCGGTCGGGCGTCTTCGCCGCCGGCGACTTACATGCCGGCGCACAACAGCGCCTGAAGTCATACCCTTGCCTCCAGCAGGTACTGGCAACGCCGGACGCCTGGATGTCGCAGCACGGTGGCATGCACCAGGCCAGTTTCCGTTACCTGTTAGCCCCGACGCCGGATAACGCCCGGGCGCTCTACGATCACCTGATTGCCCGCTTCGAGCAGTGGGTCCGTCAATTTCAGGGATGGCGCACGGGGCAAGGCGATTACATGAAGAATGTGATCGGTTTCTCCCGCTACCTCCGCGGGATGCTGCTGGCCTACGAGCAGTTGCGGCGCGATGCCGTGCTCGCGGAGGAACAGGTTGGCAGACTGAATGCCTATTTCGTTTTCGCCGCCCGGCGCATCCTCGATGAAGGTCGCTGGCCGCACTCGCGCACCTGGAAACACCCGGACCATCCCGAATCCAGCCGCGACTTTTACACTTACGGCGGGGAGCATAAACCGGACCGGCTGGTGTGGACGAACTGCTTGCCCAACTTCCAGAGCGATCCCATGTGTGCCCTGGCGCATCTGTCGTCGCTCTTCACCGATCATCCCGACGCCCGCCAGTGGCAACGGTTCGCCCTCGACGACCTTGACCGTCAACTCGATGCCTACTGTGGGCAAAGCGGCGCCTGGGCCGAATCGATCAACTACGCACTCTACACCTTCTCCTACTTCATCATCACCTTCAAGGTGGTGAAGGAGCGATGGGGGATCGACTACTTCAACGATACGCGGGTGCGACGGTATGCCTCCTGGCTCTGCCGCTTTCTCGGCCCCCAAGACAAGCGCTGGGAGAAATACACTTGGCCGGGAATCGGCAACGCCTGCTGCCCGACCAGCGGCGGGGAGTACCTGCTGTGCTATGCCGCTGAGCTGGCTGAGACTGATCCACTGCGGGCCGATTGCCTGGCGGTATGGCAGCGGCTGGAGCCGAACTGCGCGCCAAGCGAGCATTACCCGGTGGTGATGGCGGCCATGGCGCCCGCCGGTGGTGTGCAGGAAGACTGCCCCGTGCGTCCGCTCAGCAGCGAATGCATGGACGAAGTCGGTGTTGCTCTCCGCGATCGCCACACGCTACCTGACGAGAGTTTTCTCTTCCAGAAGATCGGCTTCGCCAAGGACCACTATGAGGGGGACGAAACAGCCTTCAACTGGTACGCCAAGGGCACGCCGTTGTGCATGGATTATGGCACCTACACCGGTGATGTCGGCGGCGGTAGCGCGCACAACGTGGTGGAGATTCCCGACGAGGATCACCTTCGGCGCGGCTACCTGGCCGACCACCTGTTTACTTCGGCATTGGACTACACCCGGTGCGAAGTACCGGTGACCCTCAAGTTGTTGTGGGGCAAGGTGCGCACCTTCACCGAGGTGGATGGGTTAGCGGGGACGGTCCGTGAGAAGACCCCGTATTTCTACATTGGCGACAAGAATCCGGTGGGTCCGAAGACCTGGAAGGTGCGGCAACTGCTGTTCGTTAAACCCGACTACACGGTGCTCTTTGACCGCGTGTATGGCGAGGTGCCGCATCGGTACAACCTGCACGTCACCGGCACGGACCTTCGTCGCGAGGGGCAGAGGATCACCGCCAGAGGACGCTTCGACCTGGACCTGCTCGCCTACGTGCAGCATCCGACCGAGTTCGAGATAGAGACCGGCGAGTTGATCCCGAACTACAATCCGCCGGGTAGGCCGGATGAGCGGTTCAAGCACGCTCAGCACTACTTCCGGCTCTACAACAAGACCGACGGCATCTACCGCACGCTACTCTTTGCTCAGGAGCGAGAGCGCGCGGTGGAGGTTCGCAGCGTCGGGGAGCACGGCTTCACAATCGTCACCCCCGACTACACCGACTACGTCTTCCTGCATAACGACATGGTCGAACATGCCGACGACGACATACAGTTCATCGGACGCGTGGGCTGGATTCGGCGCAGCATCGATGGACGGATACAGGCTTGTATGCCGGATGGCGATCTGATCGAGGCGTTCGGGGTGCGGATCGATGGACGCGGGCCGTGGACCTATAATCTCGACGGCTGCGAGACGGTTACCGTCCTCGGCCCAACGCCCCGGAACGTGCACCTCACCGGCGCGCTGTAACATAGCGCCGGAGTGATGACATCTCAAGTGGAGGATTTTCGATGAATCACGGGAGACAAATCGTATGGACCGCGCTGTCCATCATGTGTGTGCTGCTCGCTGGCCTGGTGCAGGCCCAGGCGAACGACAACGGCCGTGGTCGGCACAAGCAGTTATATGCCGTGCCGGCGCCGAAAAAGGTCGTCATCGACGGTAAACTGAACGACTGGGATCTCTCCGGCCAGGTGGAGATGTATGTGATCCAGGCCACCCGTGGTTCGCAGAGCGCGAAGTTCGCGTTGATGTATGACAAAAACGCGCTGTACCTGAGTGCGGATGTCAACGACCCCAGTCCGATGATGAATATGCGCGACCCGCGCACCGATCCCATGCAGGGGTGGAACGCCGACTCCTGCCAGTTCCGCCTGACCACCGATCCCAAGGTGGGCTATCCGATTCTGGACGAAGCCACCTTCAAATACGGCGGAGCGAATCCCCCGAAGGACACGCGTGATGATATCGTACATCTGACGCTGTGGAATTACACCGAGACCGGTGAGCCACAGCTTGCGATGCAGCAGGGCATGACGTATCGTACCCCGGCCAACGCCCCGCGTGGGTTGGTGCCGCAGGACCAGTTCCAGGCAAAATACTTGAAGCGCGCCGACGGCACCGGCTACACCTTTGAATACCGCATCCCATGGACCACCCTCAACGCCAAGGCGCCGCTCAAGGGCGGGGATGTCGTGGCTGGCACCGTGCAGTTCAACTGGTCGCGGCCCGACGGGCAGATGACCGCCGGTGGCTCCGCCTGGGCTTATGACGTGCAGGGTGCACCGGGCTTCCCCTTCCAAAGCACCGCCAGTTGGGGCAAACTGATCTTCTCACCTACGGGTAAGGTGGATAAAAAGCTGGTGGAAGCCGGCGTGCCGCCGGATCGCCCGCTGCCGCTGGCGTTCACCTATACGCTGCCCGAGGACACCGAATGCACCATTCAACTCTTCAACGAGAAGAACGAGAATGTGCGGATGCTGGTGCCGCAGGGACAGCGCATGGGTGGAAAAAACACCGAGTTGTGGGACGGGTGCGACGACAGCGGTAATTTGCTCCCTGCCGGCGCCTATACCTGGCGCGGCATCTACCATGCCCCCATTAAGGCGGAATATCGCTTCTCCGTGCACAACGCCGGCCAACCGGCATATCCCACCAGCGACGGCAAGGGGGGCTGGGGCGCCGACCACGGCACGCCACAGACCGTATGTGCCTTCGACGACGGCGTACTGCTGGCGTGGAACGCCAGCGAATACGGTTGGGGCGTGATCCGCACCGACTTCGACGGCCGTAAGCAGTGGGGGTGCAACTACGACGCAACCCAAATTACCACCGACGGCACGACGGTCTTCTCCGCTGGGGGCGGTGGCTTCACCCGTAGTGTGAGCATTCAGCTTATGACTGTGAAAGAGTCTCGTCCCATTCAGATCGGCGGCAAGGATAATATTGCGGCGCCGCCGGGCGGTGACGAAAAGACCAATGGTGTGAGCGGCCTCGCCTGCGACGGGAAGGAGCTCTTCGCCAGCTACCAGGCCCGTAACCTGATCGCGCGCTTTAACCCCAAAACCGGCGCGCTCCTCGGCACCTGGGATGTCCCCGCGCCGGAGCGGCTCGCCGTGCTGCCGGACGGGCGGCTTGCCGTGATCAGCGCCGGCAAGGTGCTGGTGCTGAAGGACGGCAAAGTCGAGACGACGATTGCGGATAAACTCGATGACCCCACCGCCGTCGCTGCCGCCGGCGGCCTGCTTTTCGTGGCGAACCGTGGCAAGTTGATGAACATCTCGGTGTTTGAGACCACTGGCCAATACTTGCGCAGCGTCGGCAAGCTGGGCGGGCGTCCCGCCATCGGCAAATACGATGCCCTCGGCATCTACATGCCCGGCGGCATCACGGTGGATAAGACCGGCCATCTGTGGGTGGCGGAAACCACCGATGCCCCGAAGCGCTTTAGCGTGTGGGATGCGAAAACCGGCGCCTTCAAAAAGGAATTCTTCGGCAGCAGCGACTACTTCGCCTACGGCGACATTGACCCAGCAAAGACCGACGAGGTTCTGGTAAATAACGTGCTCTGGAAAGTCGACTGGAAAAATTACACGGTGACGCCCGAGACCACGGTGTGGCGGAAGACCACGCCGGAGATGATCCCACCACTCGGTACCGGTTCCTACGCGGCGAGTCCGAAGATCTTCACCGCCGACAACGGGCGCCAGTACATGTATGGGCACAACTACGCCCATTTCTCCGGGGTGTTCTACCGCGACGGCGACCTGTTCAAGCCGATCATGAGTAAAATCTTTGTTGGCTACGACTACATTGGCCCCGCGGGCATCCCCTTTATGGATAACGACCGCACCAAGTATCCGATGGGGCAGTATTTCTGGCAGGATCAAAACGGCGACTGCTGTGTGCAGCCGAATGAGGTGACGCCGCTCAAGGGCACACCTTTTGAGAGCTTCGCCGTCGCCTGGGTCTTCCCGGACCTGACCGTGCTGGCCTGCGGGCGTTTGCTCAAGCCGGTCAGCATCACGAACGGGATTCCGAAGTACGATCTCGCGAAATCTGAGGCCTACACGCCGCCGTTCGGCTATAGCGCTGTGCCGTCGGAAGATGGTGGCTCGTTCTCCTACACTCCGGATAAAGGGGTCTCACTGGCGCGCTATGACAAGGACGGGAAGAAGCTCTGGAGCTATAGCGATATCACGCCCTGGCAAAGCGCGCTGAACATGGGCGTCACCGGCCCTGGTCGACTCTGGGGGATGACGCAGTGCATGGGCAAGGGAGGCGACTTCCTCGCCTTCCAGACCTACTTTGGACCGAATCACCTCTTCCGCACGGACGGCATCTATGTCGGCGCCCTACTCAAGGACGGACGTTTGATGCTGAACCGCGGTCAGGACGAGGGACAGCCGGAAGGACAGGGGGGCTACTTCGGCAAGCTGAAGGTCGCGGCGGATCAGCCGGAACGCTACTTTGTCATAGGCGGCGGGCAGGATGCGCGGGTATGGGAAGTCGTGGGGTTGGAGACCATCAAAGATCTCCCCGGCGGCACGTATGTACATACCCTCGAACTCGCCCAGAAGGCTGAACAGGCGCAGCGCGAATACCGTATGGCCATGGCCGCCGCCAACCAGGTCGTGATCGGCAAAGACATCGCGACGGCGAAGCCGGTGGAGAAGGAGCTGGAAGCCGGCCGTTCCTTCAAAGTGAAACTGGCCCACGATGCGAACAATCTCTACGCGGAATATGAGGTGAACTCCGACACGCCATTGCTCAACACCGTGCCCGACCCCAAATTGCTCTTTAAAGGCGGCAACTGTCTGGACATCCAGTTGGAGAACACGCTGGGTGAGCCGGTACGCGTGCTGGCCACGCTTTACCAGGGCAAGCCATACGCGACGGTCTACTTCCCGAAGGTGAAAGGTTTCAAGGGTGAGCCGACAGTGTTCAATTCACCGACCGGCAAGGAGAGCTTTGACGAAATCACCTTCTTGGACGGCGTCGCCCTCACGACGGAGAAGACGGATAAAGGCTTCCGCGCCCACCTAACGCTCCCGCTGGCCGCGTTACGCTTGGAACTGAAAGCCGGCCAGAAGCTGAAGATGGACCTTGGCTACATCTACGGCAACGCGCAGGGCGTCGGGAAAGCCGTCCGCCGCGCATATATCTTTAACAATAGCTTCTCGGCGAATGTCATCGACGACATTCCCAACGAAGCGCGGCTCGAACCTAAGGAGTGGGGTGAGGCAACGGTAGAGAAATAATGAGGCCAGCGGGGATGCACCTCGGGAACAATGCCGCGCGTTCTGTTGTGCTTGTTGGTTCGCATGCTTGAGTGCCAGGCATGGGGACCAACAAGCACGATCGGTGATAAAACATCGCATGTGCTTGATGTATGGGAATATATCGAAGAATGTCCGGGAGGACAATCGTAATGACGGACAAACCCACGATCACAACGGCAGTCGATCACCTTGGCTGGTGGCGTCGGGCGCGCTTCGGCATGTTCATCCATTGGTCGCCAGTCACATCGCTGAACGGCTATTGGAAAGGCAACCCCACCGATTTCTGCTCGGAGTGGATCCGGCATACGGCGCGGATTCCGCGCGCCGAATACATGGAGGTCGTACGCAATTTCAAACCCCGCCATTTCGACCCGGCGGAATGGGTGGCGGTCGCGCGGCAGGCGGGCATGAAATACATGGTCTTCACCGCCAAGCACCACGACGGGTTCTCCTTCTGGGATTCGGAGCACACGGACTTCAAAATCACGAACACCGCCGCGAAACGGGACGTCATGCGGGAACTGACCGATGAATGCCGACGTCAGAAGATGCCTCTCGGATGGTATTACTCGCCCCGGGACTGGCATCATCCGGACTACTTGCCTCAATACTCCCGTCTGTCGAAGCCAGGAGCGGCCTACAAGGGTTGGTGGGGCTATAACACAAATTCGGCGCTTGGGATCGATGCTGACCTCGACTGTGGATGCCCCGCCTGTGTGGCAGATATCCCGGTGGCGGAGGATCGCGATGCGAAAACGGCGGATCTTTCCCGCTACTTGAAGTTCATGCAGGGCCAGTTGGAGGAACTCATCACACGCTATGGCCCGACGGCGCAGATCTGGTTTGACGCCCAGGAACATTCCCCGACTGTTGGCGGAACGGCGGAGTTGATCCGCTTCCTCCGGGGGTTGAAGCCCGATTTGCTGATCAACGACCGGGTGGCCACCGAACCGGGCTGGGGTGATTTCGCCATCCACGAGTGGAATATTCCGCAGGCTTTGCAACCGCGGCCATGGGAGTCATGCCTCTGCCTGAATGGGTCGTGGTCCTTCAACGCCTTTGATCTGGGGTGGAAGCCGGTCGCCCAGTTGATTCGGGAACTGTGTGAGATCGTCTCGCGCGGCGGAAATCTTCTGCTCAATGTCGGGCCGGACCCGGACGGGGTGATCCCGCCGGTCTCGGTCGAGCGTTTGCAGGAGATGGGGCGCTGGCTGGCGATCAATGGCGAGGCCATTTATGACACGGAGGCCGGCGCCTTCGCTCCCACCGGGGCGCTGCGCTTCACGCGGCGGGGTGACACGCATTATGTGATCAGCACCGAGTGGCCCGGCAACGAGATGAGGCTGCCTATGTTGCGCCTGAATCCAGAAGCGGAGATTTCGCTGCTTGGTGTCGGGACACTGCTGCACTGGGCAAATCAACCGGAAGGATGCATCATCCGCATGCCAGCCGTGCGCCCATGTCTGGGTGTTGAAGATCATTGGGGTGAAGGGGATGAATACGCCGATATGAACGACAATACAAAATGGTTTGCCGATTGTGGCTGGGGAGTCTTCAACCACTATTTGGTCCAGGAGATGTCGCCCGCGAAGTTCGCCACCACGGCGGACGAATGGAACCGGCTCATCGACAATTTCGACGTCAAGGCGCTCGCCACGCAGGTCGCCTCGACCGGTGCCGGTTACTATTTCATCACGCTGGGGCAGGCCTCCGGGCACTACTGCGCTCCCAACGTGACATACGACCGTTACGTCGGTATTGCTCCCAGCAAGTGTTCGCAACGCGACTTGATTTCCGAGTTGTATGATGCGCTCCAGCCATACGGCATCGCGCTCATGGCGTATGTGCCCGCCGACGGTTCGTGGGCTGATCCCGTCGCACGCGCGGGGATGAAAATGACGACGCACTGGGGCGATCCCGGCCTGGACGTGGACTGGGGCAGGATGGGGCCGTCCTGGACGAGATTCCGACTGCCTGAATACCAACGCATTTGGGAGGAGATCTGCCGCGACTGGTCGCTCCGCTTCGGAAAGAAGGTGCGCGGCTGGTGGGTCGACGGCTGCTACGCGCCCCAATTCCGTTACCCGGAAGATGAGGAACCGAACTACTGCACGTTTGCCGCGGCATTGCGCGCGGGCAATCCCGAGGCCATTGTCGCGTTCAATACCGGGGTCAGTGTGCCGGTCATCTCAGCTACGCCACATGAGGACTATACGGCAGGTGAGTTGACCGGCGACCTGCCCGTGGGTGGGTTCGGATTGGGCGACAATCCAGCTTGGTGCAACAACGGGCCGATCAAACCGTTCGTAAGTAACGCCCGTTTTCATGTCTTCAATTTCCTGGGGCCCTGGTGGTGCGCATCGCCACCGCGATTTCCTACAGAACTGGTCGTGGGGTATACAAAATACATCACGCAACACGGCGGGGTGGTGACGTGGGACGTGCCGGTCAGTCCTACAGGACTCATCCCGGAGCCATTCCTCGAACAACTTCGCGCTATAAGCGGAAAAATCAAACCAAAAATACTATAACTAAAGCTTGTCCCCACGTCCCCTATTTCTCTTCCTTTGCTTATGAGGCGATTGGCGGTTCTTTTAGAATCGTCAGTCGTTCAGCGTACCGGCGTTTGAGTCACGAGCGCTTAAAGAAATTGACAACCGATTGCGACCCTTGTATCTTGACGATATAGGTTACATCGCTCGCTTGGTCCTTCCGGGTGTGCGCATCTCATTACCCCACGTGATATTTATCGAGAACTCATCTTGCGCGATGCTGATTTACTGTATCCGCGGGCTGCTAGCGGTCTGCCACGGGCAGAGAAGAGGGGTGTTGCGTGATTCACGCCATCGGGTATGCGGGTATGTGCCTGGGGTTGCCGGAGTGTTCCGTGTCGCGCACGGTGCGCGTGGTGCATGCCGCCCCACCGCGCCTGCGCGAACTGATTGCCTTGAATTTGCGCGATCTGCACGCTATTTTGGCCTATAACGTGACGGAGCATTTCTGCCTCTTCCGCCTGAATCAGAGCCTCATTCCCCTCGCGTCGCATCCGGTGAATACCCTGACGTGGTGGGAGGAGTTCGGGTCGGAGCTGCGGGCGTTGGGGGCATTTGTCACGGCGCACGGGTTGCGCGTGAGTATGCATCCCGGGCAGTATACCGTGTTGAATTCACAGCACCCGACGGTGGTGGATGCCGCGCTGGCGGACCTGCTGGCCACCTGTCGGGTGTTGGAGGCCATGGCCTTGCCGGTGTCGCATAAAATTGTCGTGCACGGCGGGGCGGGAACCCCGACGCGGGCCGAGGCCCTGGCGCGCTGGCGCGCCGTCTGGCCGCGGGTGCCGGAGTCGGTGCGCGCGCGACTCGTGTTGGAGAATGACGATACCGTCTTTAGCGTCGCGGAGTTGCTGCCGGTGTGTGAAGAACTGGGGATACCGCTGGTCTTTGATTGGCTGCACCACCGCGCGCGTCCCGGTACGTGGGCGACCAAACCGTTGGCCGAGATCGTGGCGGCAACAGCCGCCACCTGGCGCCGGGTGGACGGCCCACCCAAGGTACATTTCAGCAGTCAGGACCCGCAGAAGCGCCCGGGTGCCCACGCCTACTGGCTGGAGGCGGACGATTTCCGTCTGTTCGTCACCGAGTTGTCGGGCGTGACGGTGGATGTGATGGTGGAATGCAAGGGGAAAGACCTGGCGCTTGCGCGTCTGCGCGACCAGTTGGATTTGCGTCTGCCGGCATGCGGGGAGATCACCTGACCACCTGACGGGCTGTTAGCGCGTCCAGCGCGCCAGCCACACGGCCGCCGCGGCGAGTACCAGACTGAAGACCCAGGCGCGGTATACAATGGAGCGTTCGCTCCACCCGCGTTTTTCCAGGTGGTGGTGGTAGGGGCTCATCAGGAAAATGCGCCGGCCTTTGGTGAACTTGAAATAAGTCACCTGCAGCATAACGGAACCGATCTCAATGAGGTAAATCAGGCCGGCAAGGAGGAAAATGACCTCCAGTTTGAGGGCCAGGGCGATCCCCGCCAATGCTGCGCCGATGGCCAGCGATCCGGTGTCGCCCATGAACACTGTCGCGGTGGGGCGATTGTGGTACAGGAACCCCAGGCAGCCACCCCCCAGACAGGCGGCAAACGCGGCAACGAGTTGTCCGCAATACAGGGAACCCGTCGGCGCGAGCCAAGCGATACTCGCCAGCGCCCCCGCCGTGACCGTTGAAGTCCCCGCGGCCAACCCGTCCAATCCATCCGTCAGGTTGACGGCATTGCTCATGCCGGCAACAAACAGAATCGCCAGCGGCCAGTACCACCACCCCAGTTGCAGCAGTCCGATGAAGGGAACTCCGACCGTCGTATCCTGATGCAGCACGAGGAGCAAGACAGCTACAAACCCCGCCGCGAGGAGCAGTTGCAGACCGAGTTTTTCCCGCGCGCGCAACCCCAGCGAACGCCCGCGGTGGATTTTGCTCCAGTCGTCGATGATCCCGATCCCGGTAAACCCGATGGTGAGCAACACGAGCAGCAGCAGCAAGTATAGCGCGTGGGCCCGCGACGCGACGGGCAACAGCGGCGCGAAAAGGAGTACCGTGAACGCGGTGCCCGCGATCAATCCCGCCAGAATAGCCACCCCGCCCATGGTCGGGGTATCTTTCTTTTCCTGATGGCTCTCCGGTCCGTCGACACGAATCTGCTGCCCCAGTTTTCGCGCGCGCAGAAACGCGATCACCGGAAACGTGGTGAGTCCGGCGACCAACGTGGCCAACATCGCGGCCGTAAGTAAGATGTATAATGGTGGCAGAGACGGCATACGCATTACCCGGCGGCGCCTCGCGGCGCGAGTCGTCAGCGCATTGTAGCATACTTCAAACGTTCTCAGAAAGCGGAAACGACGACGGATTTGACAGTTTCTGGACCATTCGCAACAATGTCGAATGCCATACCTGCATTGAGGAGGATACGCCATGCTGGAAGACATCGATCTCTCGTTGAAGATGACGAAAGACGAATATGAGGAGCAGTTGGAGGCGGAACAATTGCGCCTGTTGCGCGCGCAATTGAAACTGCGCGACCTGGGTGTACCGGTGATCATCATGTATGAAGGCTGGGATGCCGCCGGCAAGGGGGGCAGTATCCAGCGGATTACCGAAAAAATTGACCAGCGCAGTTGTCACGTCTGGCCGATCGGCGCCCCCAACGAAGTTGAGCGGCGTTACCACTACCTCTGGCGGTTCTGGAATCGCCTGCCGGTGCGCGGGGAATTGGCAATCTTCGACCGGAGTTGGTATGGACGCGTGCTGGTCGAGCGTGTGGAAAAATTTGCCAAGAAGCACGAATGGGAGCGCGCCTACGACGAAATCACGAACTTCGAGCAGACATTGATAGCCGACGGGTATGTGCTCATCAAGTTCTGGCTGCAGATCAGTAAGGATGAACAGCTTCGACGCTTCAAAGAGCGCGAAAAAGACCCCTACAAGCAGTGGAAAATTGGCCCGGACGACTGGCGGAACCGGGAAAAATGGGACGACTATGTTGACGCCGCGGAAGAGATGTTTGCGCGCACGCACACGCCACACGCCCCCTGGCATCTGATCAGCGCCGAGGACAAGCATTACGCGCGCTATGCCACCCTGCGTATCGTTATCGACCGTCTGGAAACCGCACTCAAAAAAGCGGAGTGAGATCCGGCTGGCAAACCATATCCGGCGTGGGAGATCCCGGCGATGACGGATCTCCCACGCAGTGCGAATTACTTTACCGCGGCAATAATCGCCGACACGACATACTGCTCCATGCCCCGTCCCGGCGCCCACTCTTTGATCAATTCGCGACTGGCTTCGTTGGGTTGGATGGTGATGCGGGTGAAGCCGGCCTCACGCAACATCTGTTCGACCGCCTCGATTCGGCTGGCCCCGGCCACGCACCCGGACAACAACGCCAGGTCGTTGCGCACCTCGTCCGGCATGTCCGCCGTGGCTACGACATCGGAGATGGCCAGCCGTCCGCCGGGCTTCAGCACCCGGAAGGCTTCGCGGAAGACGCGCGCCTTCTCCGGCGACAGGTTGATAACGCAATTGGACATAATGACATCCACGCTGCCGTCGGCGACCGGCAAGGCCTCGATTTCGCCCAACCGGAACTCGACATTGGCGTACTGTCCGGTCACGGCATTGGCGCGAGCCTTGCTGATCATCTCCGGGGTCATGTCCACGCCGATCACCTGACCGGTTGCTCCCACCCGTCGCGCGGCCAGAAAACAGTCGAAACCCCCGCCGCTGCCCAGGTCCAGCACGATCTCTCCGGGTTGAAGGGCCGCGATCGCCTGGGGATTGCCACAGCCCAACCCCATGTTGGCGCCTTCCGGCACGGCAGTCAAGTCGTCATCGGTATACCCCAGTTGCCGGGAGGTGTCCGCGACGGATGGGGTGCCGCAACAGGATGTCTTGGTACTGCAGCAACTGGCGCCATTGCGCCGGGCGACGCCGGCATAATTCTCACGGACATTGTGGCGGATGGCATCCGCCGGTTCTTCGTTAGGCATTTCATCGCTCCTTTCGCATTCGAACTCCTCGACTCATACACTGAGACGGGCAATGAGATCGAGCACGCGTGCCCGCACGGCATCGCGAATCGGGCGTATGGCGTCGATTCCCTGGCCGGCCGGGTCGGCAAGCCCCCAATCTTCATCAATCTTCATGCCCAGGTATAGCGGGCAACTCTCCTGCACACCGCAGCCCATGGTGATGATGCGGTCGCATTCGGCAACCAATTCCGGCGTGGCGAGTTTGGGATGATGGGCACTCATCGCGATGCCAACTTCCGCCATGGCCGCGACGACCACGGGGTTCACGCGCTCCGTCGGTTGCGTTCCGGTGGAAATGGCATGAAATCCTTCTGGCGCCAGGGCATTGAAAAAGGCTTCCGCCATCTGGCTGCGTCCGGCATTATGGACGCAGACGAACATCACTTGCATTGCACTTCGATCCTTTCTTTCGTTCACGTTACGTTGCCCGTCGCGCCCGGGCCGTCCCCCAGGCAACCGGGCGATGGCATAGCGGACTGGTCGACGGCGGGGAAATAGCGCCGCTGAAAATACAGCGCGACGTTGACCAGGCTGATCAACACGGGCACTTCCACCAATGGCCCGATCACCGCAGCGAAGGCCACGCCTGATTTGATGCCAAAGACCGCCACGGCCACCGCGATGGCCAATTCAAAGTTATTGCTGGCCGCCGTAAACGAGATGGTGGCGGTCTTCGCGTAGTCCGCTCCGATCTTCTTGCCCATATAAAACGAGACCAGGAACATCACGACGAAGTAGATGAGCAGCGGAATGGCGATGCGGACGACATCAAACGGCAACCGCACGATATATTCGCCTTTGAACGAGAACATCACGACAATCGTAAAGAGCAACGCGATGAGCGTGAGGGGGCCGATACGCGGGATAAACTGTTTTTCATACCATTTCCGCCCTTTCGTCCGTAGCCCGATAATGCGCGTGATGACGCCCGCGATGAAGGGAAGGCCGAGATAGATGAACACGCTCTGCGCGATTTGCCCAATGGTAATATGCACCGTGGCTCCCTTGAGGCCAAACAATGGGGGGAGGACGGTGATGAAGACGTAGGCATACACGGAAAAGAAGAGCACCTGGAAGATAGAGTTGAAGGCCACCAGCCCCGCCGCATATTCGGTGTCGCCGTGCGCCAATTCATTCCACACAATGACCATGGCAATACAGCGGGCCAAGCCGATCATGATCAACCCGACCATATACTGGTGATACGTGACCATGGCTTCCGGCGAAGCGCCCAGCGCATTAGGGATGACATGCAGGAAGACCACCGCCAGGAAAAACATCAAGATCGGACCGATGACCCAGTTTTGTACCAACGAGAGTCCGAGCACCTTCCAATTGCGGAAGACTTCACCCAATTCTTCGTACTTCACCTTCGCCAGTGGCGGATACATCATCAGGATGAGCCCGATGGCAATCGGGATATTGGTCGTACCGACGGAGAAGCGATCCCAAAACACCGCGGTTTGCGGGATCAGATAGCCCAAGACCACCCCGATGGCCATGGCCAGGAAGATCCATAGGGTGAGATACCGATCCAAAAATGATAAGCGCTTGGTGAGACTAGTAGTCATGCTGCTCTTCTCCCGCGTAAATTTTATCCGCAACAGGTTTTTTTCGCCGTCGCTGCCGCGCAGCAACTCTCGATACTGGCTTCCGGCGTTTCTGATGGCTGGCCTCCAAGGCGCGCAGCCAACGCATCGATATGTTGCGCTGGTGTCGCCTTCACCTTTTGCGCTGTCGCGATTGCCGCCGCCAAGTCCTCATGAGATACCCCTAGTTCCTGGGCGCGCCTGTAGTGATATTTCAGGCAGGCTTCACAGTTGGAGGCGACCGCCGCACCGATGGCGACCAGTTCAGTCACTGCTTCTGTATAAATGGACATCGGTACTCCTTTTCGTAATTCGCCGAAAGGCGATAAAGCCATGACGTAAGAACCGCTATAGTGCGGCGACTAGCGCTTTCAATCGTTCAAGCGCCAACGGATTGACGCAGTAACAAATCCGCGGACCATCCACCTCGCCTTGAATCAGTCCGGCGTTCTTCATGATTTTCAAATGCTGCGATACCGTCGATTGCGCCAGGGGGATTTGGTCGCAGATCACCCCACAAATACATTCGTTCCGCGCGATGAGTAAACGCAGGATGGCCACCCGCGCGGGGTGTGCCAGCGCTTTCGCCAACCGCGCAAGTTCGGTATCCTGATCCGCGACGACGTCGTCGGTTACGCACTCGTCGTCCGACGCACAGCAGGAAAAATGTTGCTCCTGAGGACTGAAATCGTTCATCGTAAAAATACGATAACACAATGCTACGACACCTGTCAATACCGGCACAGGAATCGGGCATGCGCACTGGTTATGCATAGATTTGACCGGTAGCTCATTTCCGCACCGTGACCTTCACGTTCACCGAAATCAACGGGTCGACTTTGGTCTGGCCATTTTCGCGCACCACGCGCATGCCATAGGCGGTAATCAGGTAGTCGCCGGGCAACAGGCCGCGGGTGCTGAGGGTATAGCTGCCATCGTCGTTGTGTTCAAAGACATAGGTATCGAGGCTGGTGATCGCGCCGCGCACTTGTTCGGCTTTTACCTGCACGGCGTCAATATTCCCGGCCACGCGCACCCCTGCTTTGATCTGGCCGGTCGTGATGAGCTGGCCGTCCTTCAACCCGGTGAGCGACAGACTGTTGAACCAGTCGATGCCCGCGTAGCTGAGTGGCGGAACGAAGGTCTCATCCTGGGTGAAGACCAGTTGGCCATACGCGCAGTAACCCTTGGGCCCAATGGGGGTCACGCCCACGTAGCAGCGCGTACTCTGGTCCTTCATGGTCATCGTGCCCAGTTTGAACCAACCGTCCGGCGACCCTGCCGGCACGGTTTTGCTCAAATAGGTTTCTTGCACCCCTTCCAGGTCCGCGCGTTTTTCTACACTCACCGCGATGCCGCGTTCGCGCGGTTGCGCCAGCAACCAGACCGTGTATTTCCCGGGGCGCAACAGTACCTTCGGTGAGGCGACATCCGTGCCGCTGCCCTCGATGAGCAGACGACCCACCGGTCCCCAGATTGCCGAAGGCAACCAGTCGCCGCGCAGGTCGCGCGTCCCGAGCACGGCGATGGTATGCTTACCCGTGCGTCCTACCGCCACGGCGCTGAACGCACTGGCGGCGATCTGGCCGTCCTTGCTCTCGGCCAAGATGTTATAGACCAGGGAAGGCCAGTTCTGTGGTGGAATCTCCCCGGTAAAGACCACATTGCCGAGTTTCGCGGCTGGGGTCAGCGTCAGCGCAGTCAGTGTCCGCGGGCTGTTGCCGTATTGGATCTTCACACTTTTCACCCCGGCGGGGCAGTAGACGGTCACCCGGACGGCGATGGGCATGCCGGCGAATACGGCGGTTGGTGTGAGTACCGGCGGCAGGATATAGGGGCCCGCTGGATTCGTGATGATGCCGAAAGAGAGCAAATGCAACGGCGCCGCGTTTGCGGTGAGTGTGAAGGTCAATTGGCCGGTCGCGGTTTGTCCGGCTAGCGACAAGTCAGTGAAGGCGGTATGGTCGGTTGCGACTTCCAACGGTTTGGCCGCTCCGCCGTTGCAGGTAATCGTGCCGGCGCCTGTGGTAAAGAGACGCAATGTGGCGTGTGCCGCCGGGATGTCGCGGAGCGACACCTTGTAAGTTACCGCGGTATTGGCGGGGATGAGGCGTCCATTGGCATCCGCGCTGGAGGCGCCGGCGCCGGTCAGGTAGGCCAGGTCGCCCAGAGGCGCGATCGGGGTAAAAATCGGTCCGTAGTCGCGATCGATCTGGAGCGGGTGGGGGTCAAGTCCGTCGGGCAAGCCGTCCCCATCGGTATCCCAGTTCTGGGGATCAGTGCCCATATAGCGTTCCAGTGTATCGTCCGCTCCGTCATTGTCGCTGTCGACGATCGGGATTTGCAGGGTCAGGGGTTCCGAGAACGACTCGCCAAGCTGCAGGGCATCCACCACGCGCGCGCGGATACTCAATTCCCCCCCCACGAGTGTCGGGGGCAAGGTGGTCGTCCAGCGGCCGTGGTCTTCCTGACGCAGATCGGCAGCGCCCACGTGGCCATCCGGATGGCGATAAATGATGCGCGCCGTCAACACCGGCGCGTCGCCGGTCACCTGGACGCTGATGGGGAGTGCAGCATCCGCGGTAGGCGTGGCCGTGGTGGTCGGGGTGCTCACGCGCAGCACCGGTTTCCCGCGTCGCGGCGTGTCGCGTTCCGCGATGAGCTTCTGGAATAGGGGCAGTAATTTCGCGGATTCTTCATAGGCGCGGAAGGCCTGCGTGGGCGTCACCAGGGTGAACGTCGTCTGGATTTCCGGCAGCAGAGCGTGTAGCGCCGCCGGCGGGACGCCATTGGGATCCAGGAAGAGCACGGTGAGCAGGTCGCGGGCAGAGTCCAGTTTCGCCTCGGTGCGTGCGCGCATTAACAGGGTGCGCAGCTCGGACACCGTGCTTGCGCGGCCATTAGCCACCAGCGCCGTGAAGCCGGGCAGCAGGCGATCGGTGCGTGGTTGCTTGTCCGTCAGATTCTGCGCCGCCACCGGGCGCAGAATCGCCCCGCGCATGCCGGTGGCCGCCAACGCGGTGAGTAGTTTATCGTATTCTGCCGTCCCCCCCAGATCGTAGAGGGCGATGCCGGTCAAATCCATCGCGCGCGCCTGGGCGCCGGTGCGGGTCACAAATGCCGTGGGATCCTTCAATAGCATGGGCAGCGTCCAGCCGTCGCCATTGGGCGCGGCAATTAACTCGGCTTTCGTGAAACGCTGCTGCACGACAAGTGCCTGATAGGCGGACGGCGCATAAGTGAGCAAGGGCATGGGCGTCTCAACGCCCACCGGCAGCGCAGCCAGCGCCGGATCATGCAGCAGGGGCAGCAGCGTGTTCATGGCGAAGTCCAGTGACTGCGCACCGTCATTGATCGCGTCTCCGCCATCGTAGACCAGTAAAAGTAACGGTGAGGGTTCCTCCTGGAACACTTCGTCGCGCCCCTGCACTAGCGGGAGCACGGCCGGGAAGCGGGAGAAACACGACAGGTTGGGGGTGAAGTGCGCCGGCGTCAATGACTGGTTGTTGGGCAGCAGTCGTCCGGTCAGGTGCCAGAAGGTGGTTGCGGTATCCGTGTCCGGGATCACCGGCATGCCAAGGAGCGTCGGCCCGGCGCCTTTCAGCAGGATTTGCAGCCAGGGGTCGTCCTCCGCGGTGTCCGGTTGCAACGAATAGGCCGGCCAGCGACGCGCGGTGATCAGGTCGGTCAACAGGTGGCCGCTATCCGGCGCCAGCACCGGAGTGGCCCCCGCGGGGACGCCTGCCGCCAGGAGCGCGGTCATCGCCGTGTGACGGTCTGCCCACCGTGTGCGCAGGTCCAGGACCATGGGCAGGCCCAGATCAGCGTCCGTGGCAATTACTGCACCCGGCGCCTGGGCCGCCGCCCCGACCGCCAGGGTTCGCGTCCAGGGTAATTTCTGGTCATAGCGCACTTGTCCAGTGAGTAGCGGCTTGGCTTGCGCCAATAACGCGCCTGGCGTATACGTCTCGCGTTTCAGCCCATATTGGCGCACCAGCAGGTCCGCCCACAGCGCGTCACTGTTCGTGCGCACTAAAAACACCGGATCCTGCGCGTCCATGCGGTTCAACGTTCCCTGCAACGATCCCAGCCACGTTTCCAACTCCGGTTGGCCTTGAATCCAGCGCAATTCCACCACGCGGAGGGTCGTTGGGGTACCCGCCCATGTCGCCACCGCGGCTCCCACCAACAGCGCAAAGAGCACCAGACGTCTCATGGTTCACTCCTCACCTGCATTATTCATAACATTTCGAATAATGCCACAAATAGCCCGGCAGTCAATTCGTTCATGAATAATCCGGGCTCAGGTCGCGCCGGCATGCCGACGCAGGACTCCCGTGTTCACTGACACCTTTCCATAATACGCCAACACCCCCCGTTCTGTCTCACGCTGGGGAAGGGTTTTTTAGTGGGTCGTTGAAATGAATTGATTCGGACTGTGAATCTATGGCTGCGGTGGCGTGCGTGACCGCACGGCGCGACACCCATTCTCGCGCGGGCGAGGCGTTTTCTCGGAAGGCGGTTAGCCCGCATTATTCATGAACGCATGAATAATGCTTCGGCTAACCAGAGCTTTATTCGCTTCGCGAATAAAGCGGGTTAGAGCGTGGAGGAATCGGATATAATGCTGAAGGCACGTGCAACAGAAGGTGGCGCGAAGGGTGCGTGGCGGGGGGTGTCATGCGCAAAGTGGACTCGGTAGGCTTTACCCTGGTCGAAGTATTGGTCGTTATCTCGATCATCGCGCTGTTGGCGTCGATCATCGTCCCGGTCTTCATGGGGATCAACCGCAGCCAACGACAGAATTCCTGCATGAATAATTTACGCCAGATCGGTGTTGCGTTAACGCAATACCGACAGGATTACAACGCCTACCCCCCGGCGCCGCAACCGCAATACCTGCAATCCCAGGGATCGTCCATCGCCGAGATGCCGATCACCAAACAACCGGATGAAGTGCAATACACCTGGCAGCAAGAAAATGTCGTACCCCAGGCGCAACCTTTAAGCGTAGCGGCACATGCCGGCGACAGCACCATCACCGTCAACGGACCCCCGCACCTGTTCGTCCCCTCCACCCACCTGCTGCTGGCCGACCCCACCGCGAATGTGGCGGAAGTAGTCGATATCAGCACGGTCAGCGGCACGACCGTCACCTTGACGGCGCCACTGGCGCATGATTACAGTGTCCAGAGCATCGTCGACCCGCGGGTGGATAATTTTGGCCTGATGACCATGTACTACCTGTATTATTTCCTGGATCAGCATGATTATCTGAAGGTCTACCATCTCTTCCATTGCCCGGCCTTTGAGGAGACGGTGAACGTCGATCGCTGGGCGAGTGTGAATGCCCTGCACAATAAAGACGTCCGCGGCTTCGATCCGTTGATGGGCGGTTATAATACCTACGACATCACCTACAACTACGACCAGTTCGACAGCGCGATCCAGGCGTGCGATCTGGCGCTGGGTCTTCCCGGCCTCAATAGCGCCCGGCAACTGCGCAACCCGGACGCCCCCAGCGACACAGTGGTCTGCTGGTGTTATGGGCACCATGCGACGGGCCTGACGCTGGACCTGCCGGAAGTGGATATCGACCATCCGGCGCTGGTCTGGCAGAATCCCGACCCCACCCAGGCCAGTGTCGAGCGCAATATGGTCCGTCAGCTCGAAAATGCCAAAAACGGCACGCGTGATCTGGTGCTGCTGGCGGATGGTACGGTGGATATTGTGCGCCCATCGTTGATGTGCGCCAAAGTCAGCGGTGGGCAGCATAAATATTACTGGCTACCCAATTATCTCTATTCTGGAGGAGTGTGGCACCAGTGAGCACCCTCCGCACAATAGCGTTTCATGGGCCACGCCGATCAGGGTTCACCCTGATCGAAGTCCTCATCGCCATTGCCATTTTGCTGATTGGCGTGGTTGCGGCATTGCGCATCTTCCCACGCGGCTTTGACATTTTCACGGAAACGACGCAGAGTCAGACCGCACAGAAATTACTCGCCCAATACATCGGCGACTTTTCCCAGGATCCAGACAGTGTGCCCGATGCCATCGAACCACTCGATATCGATCCCGCCAACCCCTACCCCTACGACTGCACGACAGCCACGATCGGTGAGTTCTTCTCGGACACGCGCATGGTCGATTACCAATCGACCGCGACCACCTGGTACTCCCAGCATCTCTATCCCTCGGCCACCGGTCCGTCCTGGCCATTGTGGGAAGCGCGTAGTGTGCGGACGATCCGACTGGTGCGCGGCGAACGGGTGCATATTCCGACCGACTACAACCGCGGCACGGCCTTCGCCCCCTACTATGTGCCGCGCTTTGCGCCGATCATCCCCAATGGCACGTATAATCTCGCGACGAATACCTACATTCTGCGCACTGATAACAGCGGCGCCGTGCAACCGCTCACCATCTATGACCTGCGCTATCAGAGTGTGACTCCCGAAGCCTTAACGATTCTGAAGCGGAACCCGCTCAAGCTGTCCGGCGTCAGCGCCATCACCTTTACCCCGGCCGTGGCGGGCAACCCGGGCGCCAATGATCTGAGTGTCGCCGGCTATTCCGGAGTCAATACGCACACCTACACCATCCAGATCACCGACAGTACGTATCAGCATAATAAGTTCAAGTGGAAGCTGGACAACCGCCCGTGGAGCGCCGATCTGGATATCGCCGCGACTGCTCAGGTGCTGCAGGATGTCGCCTTCCCCAGCGATCTGTTGACAATCGTCTTCGCCTCCAACGACGGGCATCAGGTCGGGGATCAGTGGACAATGAACGTGGACTACCCCACTAACACGCTGGTCTATGCCATTGATTCTACCAATTCCCAATTACAGTTTTTGCCGGCAAATTATGACCGGACGATCCGCATCACCTTCTACTACTTCGCGGCAAACGGCGCCATCCAACGCTATCCGGCATCCGGCGCGCCGCCGACGGTCACGTTGCACGCCGGCAAGACCATTATTTCCCTGCTCACGCTGGCGACGCCCCCGGCTAATGTCGATGTATTGCAACCGCCGCTGGCGGCCAATTCGACCATCATCCCCGGCAGTGAGCAACTGAATCGGGCGTACGTCTACGATAACGTTACCCCGGTGGGGCAACTGTCCAGCGGGCACTATTACGTTACATTGCCCCCGGCGGGTAAAGAAACGCAAAAGATGCTCCTCGGCGCCATCTCCTTCTCCCGCGCCGACGCCGGCCGTACGGTGAAGATGGATTATATCGCCGCGGACTGGAATATTTTGCATGAGGATGTCACCGTCGACAGCGCCGGCTACCTGAACCTGTCGCTGCCCGATGTGAAACTCTTCAACAAGCCGAATTATCCGCGCGAGCCCATCACCTGGGGGCTGTATCAGCCCCTGGACGTGAATACGAACGCCTCCGCCACGGTGATCAGCCTGATCGATTTGAAGACCGGTATGGCGCATGAGGTGAACCTGCCACGCAACGCCGCTCCTAATCAAGCCATGTTGCCGATTTATTCCGCCAGTTCGGGCGTGGCCTGGGGTATTCTCGATGCCAGCGACAACGGCCGTGGGCATCTGCGTGTGGGGAGTGGGACGCCGCAGAATGCGGACTGGACGACGCTGGTTGGACAAACCTACCGCGTCTTTTTCCGGGTGCGCCGCGACTGGACCCTGCAAATGTACCGCGCACCGGCGCAGTTCGGCTATCTGGATGTGACCGGCGAGGATCCGAGCAAAACGAAAAAGCTCTGTTGGGACCTGTATGCGCACACCGATTGGTCGAAGGCCTATGTCCCACCGGCCTTGCCCGCGACGCAGTTGGATCGCACGAATCGCCAGTCGCTCTTCGTACCGCCCTTTTTCGCCGGGCAGTCTATCGCGGTCGACTACCAGTATCGCCGGGTCTATAGCTATGTGCAGGCGCCGACCGCCGGCGACCCCGCGACGTTGCTGCGTCTCGACACCATTGAGGGACTGGCCGCCGGCATGCAGGTCAGTCTGGTGAGTCCGTTGACGCCGACCATCCTGCAAACGGTGACCATTACCGCGGTGGATGGCACGGCCAAGACGATCACGCTGTCGTCGGCGCCCAGTGCGCCGGTCGATCTCAACACCGTGATCACCAGTGCGCAAATCTTTCAGAGCACCGGTGAAGTCCACACGATTCCGCCCAATAACGCCGCGAATAATGAATGGAATAGTCGGGTCGTGTTGCGCAACTTCCCTCTCGGCTCGTCGGTGGTGACCGTGCGCGGCGTGTCAATCACCATCCGTGCGCTCTGGGCACAGCCGCATAATGGGCTGGCGGCGGTCTATAAGAATTTGAGCGTATTTGAACGTCCGCTTAACCAGCGCTGGCAATCACGCGCTATGACTATTATGCTGGTGCCGACGAAACCGTAAGATCCGCCGTGTCGCCAGGGTCACATGCCGGGGAAAATGGGTATACCTGTTCTGGAAGAGCACGAGGAGCTAGGCAAACATTGATGCAACGCAGATCCGGTATTACGTTAGTGGAACTGTTAGTCACCATCGCCGTGCTGGCGATGGTGATGGCCTTACTTGCCTTCCCCATTCTCTCCGCGTTCGGCTATATTCAAAAAGCCACCGCGCGGTCTGCCGCCCAGCAAGCCGGCATGCGCGCCGTGCAAGCGATCACGCGTGACCTGGAAACCGCCACGTATGTCTTCGATCTCCCTATAGACGGTAGCGCGGTGACGGTGACCCACGTAATAGCCGGTGCGAATTATGCCTCCTCAACCGCGGATGCCAGTCTGGCCGGCAGTCTGGGCATGTCGATGTATTTCTCCGGGTCCGTGGTGGTCGATCGCTATGCGCGCATGCTCGATTTTCCCTTCACCCTGAATAGCGCCGGCACCGCCTGGCAACCGCTGCTGCCTGACTATCAAGCCGTCACCGATTCCGCGATCTCTTCCTCGCTGTACAGCGCGCAATATACCTCGTATTATCGGCCCACCAGTTCAGCCCTCACGCGGCCGAATCCCTATATTCTCGGCCATTTGCAGACGCAGACGAATAGCTGGGCCTCCGCGGAAGCCCTGGCCTTCGATGGCCTGTACCAGGATCGCGGCGCGTCCTATCCGCTGCGCGAAAACCGTTATGCCGTGCTCGCGGCGAATAAGGCCAATAAAGGGCTTCTCTGGCGCCTGGTGCGCAACGACATCATCAATCTCACGCCGAATGGCGCGGATTGGGACCTGCCCGTCTTTCAGGCCTCGCCGCTGCGCATACAGAATGAGGCCCTCTCGCCGGTCACGGCGCCGGAAAATGGCTTGCCGGTCGCCGTGATGGCCCGCTATCCCTTATGGTGCGGACGGAATCGCGATATCGACGACCTGCTGCATACCGGCGTCTCGTCCGCCTGGTTGGGACCGGTGTGGCATGCTGCGTCATTCGACGCGCTGGATGTCGCCATTCGCCAGGCGTTCCCGCTCTTTCCGCTCAATACTGACCCCACAACGAACACGAATCCCTATGGGTATCAGCTTCGCGTGTTTGACAGCAACGGCGGTATTGTGTATGGAACCACCACGGATGCAGCCACCAGGACCACCGTTCTGCGCACGACGACCAATGGCTACCTGCGTCATTTCATGGATTGGCCGGCCATCGATCGCCCGGCCCAATTGCAATGTGCGGATACCGCGAAAACCATGACGAGTAATCTGGCCTCCTGGACCGCGGAGGATATTGTTGCGCAACGGTATGCGGGCAAGCTGGTCTTTGCCCAACCGGCGGCGCCGGAGCAACTTGTCTTCCAGACCTATCACCACGGTACGCCGTATACGATGCCGACCTTTGTCGATCGCGTGGCGGATCCGGGCAATACTTACGTCTCAAAATGGGAGAACGCCGCGACCGGCATGCCGTCCATCGCCTACCGTGTGCGTCTGGTGAAGGGGGGAGTCGTCAAAACCTTCACCCGCGCGGCGAAGTCGGATCCCACGTTACTGAAAACCGGCGAATTTTGCCCCCTCAATGTTGGCGTGCCCGGCGTCGTCTCGCGCCAGATCGCCCTGGGCGATGATCTTGATGGAACCTGGACGGTGGATTATCAAGGGCAAGTGCGTCCCGTGCTCTATACCCTATGCGACTTGCAACCCACCGACACGGTGGTGGCGTCCTACGCGACCCGCGCCGTGCTCGATTTGATTATCAGTGTGAGCCGACGAGATGCCGCCGGCGGCTCGCCCGAGGCAAGTCGCCAGGATTACACCACGAAACTCCGCGTGGAAGCGCGCAATGCTATCAAGCGTGCCCATGCCGATGAGAATACGGTGTTCTGAGTACTGGCGATATCGGAAAGTTGTGGATGTCCTGACTGTTCACGTGCTGGAGGAGAAAATGGTGAACCTGCCGATAACCTGCGAGGCGACACGCCCGCCGCATCCGCGGCGGCCGCGCTTTGCCTCGCGTGGGCAGGCGTTAATTGTGGCCGTGTTGGTGATGTTCATCCTTGCCGGGTTAGCCGGGGTCTTCATTGCGCTCATCAACTACACGATGGTGCAGGCCGCCAGCGCCGAGGAGCGCGCCAAACTGGAAGAAATCGTGCAAGCGGGGCTGGAAGCCGCAAAGACCGAATTGTTATACAGCACCGACGGTCCGGATTGGCGTCCGGACCGCGGCCCGGACCCCGCCAATCCCGGTTGGATCGATTACAATGGGGGATTCTACCACCTGCAGGTCACCTACGGGCCGTCGACGGAAATCACCGCGGCGAATCCGTTCCTTGCCAACCCGCTAGACCGCTACATTCGTATCGATGTCGATGCGAAATTCGTACTGGACAACCCGCCGGATCCCACGTTGAAGGATAATGACAGCACGAAATTTCAGGTCTACAGCAAAGGGTTCCTCAGTCCGCGCCGCTTTCTGGAACGGCGGTTGACGGCGTATATGCCCATCGGGTTGACCGATTATGCCCGCTGGTTCACCAATAGCAGCGGCGCGCAAGATCCGGTCGTGCTGGGCACTAACCTGAACACCGGGCCCATCGCGACGGTGAACCAGAATCCGGATTATCTCAGTAATACGGCGTTAAATAATTCCACCTTTGCCACCACGGCCAGCGCCACGATCATGGATGTCATTGAAGGCCCGGTACGCAGCGAAGCGCCAGTGCAGTTAGGCGCCACGCGCATCGATCTCACCAATCTCCCGGACGGCGCCAGCGATCCCTACGCGACGCAATTCTGCGTCAAACGTCGCGACCTGGTGGAAGTGGTCGAAAAGCTGACCGCCTATGACAACGCCGTCGCCGCCCATGCGCTGATGGTCAATGCTCAGGATCGATCAATTACCGCGCAAATGTCGCCCACCGAGGCAGCGAAAGCCTTCGATGCAGTGAATGTCGCCAATTCCGCGACGGTGATGCGCTATCTGCAAACCACGCAGAACAACCCCATCATGCGTCGTATGCGCTCACCGCGCATCGACGCGCGGCATCCGGTCACGGGCATCAGTCGCTATAAAGCACTGACCGCGTATTCCGGCGAGTGGCTCGCGACCAGCGCCACCAATACTACCATGTACAACACCGGGCAGTATGGGCAAGGCGAAGGGGTCTACATCAACAACGGCGAGCAGATTCAATATGGCCACGACCTGGCGCAACTCCGCGAGAACTGGTTGGACGGCAGCGCGGAAAATTGGGACGCCGGCATCTATCGTCCTGATCAGTACGCCGTGGAGTTGACGCTGCACGATTATACCTATGCCTCGGCGCAGATCGTCCAACTCCCCTATATCGAGTTGCGCGACCGCACCGGCAGCAAGCGGTTCTACAATCCCGCGACGAAACTCTACCAGAATCGCATCACCATGCCCTACCCGCGCAACGGTGTGATCTATGCCGAAGGTAACCTGATTGTCAAAGGCTCGGTCCCGGCATCCATCGCGCTGACCGGGCCGGATGCGAATGGCTATTATCAGCCGGCCACCGATCCCCATCTGAATGGCGGCAATACCCAGTTGCCCGGCGGTTGGTGGTGGGATTACGGTAACGATCGCGCCGTGGAAAAGAAACGCCGCGATCATCAGGACTACTATCTCAGTCCGACAAATCGCCGCTATGACCTGACCGTGGTGTCCGGGGGGACCGTCTATATTGAAGGCAACCTGCTGGGGCCGGCCACGCGCCATGAGACCTACAAAAATAGCACGTCAGTGTCCCCGATTACCCGCGGTTCGGCCTATGACAGCAAGCTGGGATTGCTGGCCATGGATAACGTCTGCCTGAACCCCACCGCCTATATGGCGTTGGATACCACGTTGCTCTACAACAACGACGGGCACGAGCAATATTACTGGGCCTTCAACCAGAACCCGATCACTTTCACCTTCTCAACGGCGGGGCCTATTCGCCCGCGCACCTCCATCCTGTTGCGCCATGCCGGACAATGGTCCAATGCCAACGACAGCGCCGTCATTCGTATGCGGGTGAATGATCTGGATTACCCCTGGTACACCGGACCGTTGGGGGGCTATGGCTATGACCCCCATGATCTCTTTTTCTGCCTGTTGACCAACCTGCCGCTCCTCTTTCCGGGGCTCTCGACGGAGCAATGGGGCGGTGGGTTGTACGGGAATAATATCGATCCGTTCAATACCCAGACCTGGCCGCTGATCGATACCCAACCGCCGATCGATCCTCCGCATTTCACCGGTATTTTGAACAGCGCCAATCAGCAAACACCACTGGAAGGCTATGGCGCGACCAATACCATCGAAATTCGCTGGCAACCCGGGCCGCGCAGCACCACCCCCTACCTGCTCATCGCTGATCCGTTCCAGGCCGGACCACTCGTCAACGGCATCGATTTACAGGTGGATGCCTTGATCTACGCGCAGCGCGGGAGCTGGTTTATCATCCCCGGCAAATATTATAACGACGGCTCCAAAATATCCGCCACGCCGTTGCGGCCCATTCCCTGGAAAAACGAGCCGCTTGATGTGCATATCACGATTAACGGCGCCATTGTGGAAAATCGACCGGCGCCGCCGGAAGCGGTTGACGCGTGGACCCAACATTGGCGCGGCGCCAATATTGACTATTACGATGCGAACGGCGATGGCGTGCCCGATCAGATGGATCCGGGCAGCGACGCCGGCAGTTGGGACACCGCGACCTGGCGCTGGACGAAACGCCGCATCGGCATTGTATATCAATACGATGCTACGTTGGCGCGTCCGGTCTGCTATGACCTGTATCCCAATGACGACCATCTCTACTATCGCTCGCGCTTGCCGAAGTTGCCAGCCAGCCCGGACATCATCTCCCTGAGCGAGATGAAGAATATTTGAACCAGGGCGCCCAGCGACTGCAACATCGTGCTGGCCAAAGGTTTTGCTTTGCATAAATGCAGCCCGGTGATTGACGGCCGGGTGGGGTGACTATCGGGACCGCGATGATCGGGAACAAATAATGATGAAGTGCCTGCGACTATCTCAATATTGGTGGATCGTCCTGAGTTTCATCGGACTGCTGGCGCCGGCGTGGTGCGAGCCGCTGGTGGCCACCTCTTACTCAAAACCCACCCGCACCTTCCGCGTGGCGATGCTCCTCCTGCATAGTCAGCGCAAGCCGGGGACCAATAAACCGGATGGCACGCCGGTCTACTATTGGAATGCCGACCCCTGGTATTTGCCGGTCATCAATCACAGCCCCTTCAAACCCGCGGGGTGGACGTTGGAAAACCCTCTGGCTTCCGGAACACTAACCAATGATCCCGATCTCATTATCAGTGGCAATTATTATTCCCGCGATGGAAAAGGCGGGCAAAAGACGCAGTCGCTGGAAGGACCCGCCACGCCATGGTCATCCACGGTGGGCTACCCAACGAACTGGTACCTGAATAGCCGCACGGTGGCGTCCGCCATCGGCAAACCACTTACCAAAGATGACCCGGCTTACTGGTGCGTCAAGCTCGATGCGAAAAGCCTCGACGCGCTGGCGAGTTACGACCTGCTCATCCTGAACGGGCACAGCGCCAGTCAATTGGAAAATGGCGACCGTGAAAATATCCGGTTGCTGCTGGAACGCGGCGCGACGATCATGATGAATAACTCCCAACGTCAGGGCGCGCAGTTCAACAACTTCTTTATCGACCCGCCCATGTTTTTCAAGGCGGATGCCGTCAATCAGTATAAAGATTCCAATGGCAAATGGCTGGTGAAGACCAACCCTGACCACTGGTTGCTCAACAATATCTATCAGTTGAATGACGACGAAATCAACTGCCTGCGTGACAATCTCTCGTATCGCAGCTTTATTTTAAGCGGTGTGGCCGGGTATGGTTTCGATCCCTTCACCAATACCACCAATACCTGCCCAAATTCGCAGGTGTATGAGGTGGTGCGTCTGACGCCGGCCGATGACCCGTGGGGTCTAGGCTATGCCCCATCGCTCGCGGCAGGACGTGTCGGCAGCGGGCTCATCGTCGCCAGCGGAACCGACTTGATCGGTGGTACTTCGGACTGGTGGGAGAATAACCATGTCCAGTACCCGCGCGGGGGGATGGCCGGCAATGGGTACCCGGCCTTCAACGATTTGACGCTCTGGCCCTATACCCCGGGAATGGCGGTGACGGGCAAGAAGATGAACGACGCCAAAAGTTACGCGGCGTGCGGGAAGCTCTTCTACAATATGCTGGCGCGCCCGGCCGATTGGCATGTCGTGAGCGCGGATGCCAACGCCACGCGTTCCTTTGGACAGAACATGTCCTCCTCCCTGGCGCGCGGTTGGACCACACCCTTTACCACCCTCGGCGAACCGGTGTCCTATGGTAACTATCTGGCGGTCACCGGCAGCAGCGCGCTCACCAGCACCCCTAATGAGTTGCGCGTTTACCGTGCCCGTCGCCTGCAAGGATCCGACGGCAAGGCGCTGGACTACCCGCTGGGGCTCTACGATGAAGCCGGGTATCAACTGGTGCCGGCGCGACTGGTCGGTGGACAACGCCCCGCCTGGTGGCAGGGGGCCGGCAACCTGCGCGGCTTGTGGAACACCGGCACCGATTATGCAGTCAGCGATATCGTGGTTGGGGTGGATGGATCCTACTACCAGTGCCTGGCCACGCATCAGGCCGGCACCTCCCTGGCGCCCGGCGGCGTCAACCTGAACTGGCACAATCTGTGGGTCCCCTACACCTTCTACCCGGACGACGCTTTGGCCGATAGTGAAAAAGACCTGTGTTTCTCGATCTACCTGTCCAACAATCAAGTGGGCGGACCGTCGGCCCAGTGGATCGGCGCACCGGTCTTCGGGCAACTCGCCTGGACCGTCAACGGCAAGTGGGTAACGCGGACAGTGTTATACGCGCTGCAGGCCATTCCCAACGGGAATTCGTGGGTTTTCCGTCCACGTTGCTACCCCATCGATCCGTTCAATAGCGCCAATATTCAGAGCAGCACCCAGGTCGGGTTTGACCAGTGGGCGGATTTGCAGTATCCGACGCTGAATATGCCGAATTGCGGCATTCCCCGCGCTTCCATGACCTTCTCGAATGGTCGTCTGGTCATCACCACCTTCGGGCGCTCCGATGTCTACCCGCAGCATATCTTCATGGTAGACGGGCGCACCGGCGACGTTCGCGTCGCGCTGGGAGCCGATGCCCAGTGGGGGGGCTATTTCCGTCTCACCGGTCCCGGCAGCCTGGTGACCAATAAAATGGACGTGGAGTTCAACGCCAACGATATCTCCCCCAGCAGCCTGAATAGCGTCAATGCCGCCATTGTTCCCGGGCAGTCGGTCGTCGTCCGCCGCACGCTGGAACTGCTGACGGTCACCGGCGAATATGCCAATACCCGCGATGTCGGCGGTACGCCGGCGCTATTTCTTACCCCACCCACCATCACCGTGAATCTGGCTGCCGCGCGCGCCAGCCTTTCGCGCGTGCCGCCGGATCTCTGCATCATTGAGAAGGTGCCGGCCAACCAACTGCCCCCCTTTACCAAAACGACGCCGGCTTCCGCCTTGCGGCACTACTTCTTCCCACAACCGGGCGAGGTGACGCCGCGCGACGCGGATAAGTTCATCCGCAACCATACCTTGAAGATCACCGCCAACGGCTCCACCTTGAAGATCACCTTCGACTCGTGGGACCTGTTTTTCCCGCGCGGCATTTCACCCAACCCGACGCTTACCGGACCCCTGAGTATCTCCTTCACCCCGGACCGATTTTACGGGACGGGCGGGGGGACGCAAGTGCAGCAGCAAGTCTACCTGCCGGTGCAACTCTCTATGGGATATCCCATCCTGTTGCGCGGCAGCCAGCACCTGCCGTTTGATCCCGCATCGCGACTCACCCTGCACTACGGCGACGGCGATGGAGAATACTCTTATGGCTACCAGGTGGACGCCCCGCCGCTCATCTATCGCGACCAGGTGATTGTCAATACGAATACCACCGGCGCATCAGGGTTCGGCACGCTACGCGACAGCCAGCAAATTCCGCAACCTTCCGATCAATATCGCGGCGGCACCCTCAGCGACTACCGGCTGGCACATCCCGGTCTGGGCTATCCCGACCTGCCCATCGGTCGCTCCTCGAATGGGGATCTGGTCTGGCAGTTCTTCGGCGACACGAATGGACCCACCGGCATGGGTACCGGGCAACAAACGGTGTGGCGCAGCGATTTCCCCTACCCGGCGGCTGTGGGGCATAATGCCATCTTCACCACCGGGCTCTATAATGGCTACGGCAATTATGACGGTACGGTCTACACGCCGTCGCCCGCCACCGTGGGTATGCTCTACGCGGTAGACCCGCTGCCCACGCGGTATCTGCTGCAGGTGGTCACCGCCGGCATGGTGCAGGGGTATGACCACACGGTGGGCAATCAGTTGACCATTGGCGCCAGCGGCCCCGGCGGGCAGAACCTGTTGACGCGCGGACCGCTGCGCTCCGGCGCGCGCGCGTTACTCAGCGTCCAGCCCGACCCGACACTACCCGCGACCTGGTTCACCTGGGACATGGGGCATATTACGCGTATTCAAGGACCCGACCAGGCCGGTCGTTATCTCGTGACCTTTGATCGCCCCGGCCCGACTGATCAGAATGGCAATGACTTGCTGCAGGGGATGAACTTCGCTGCCAGCCCCTGCCGCCTGCTCACCACCACCAGCGTGCCGTTCCTCAGCCACGTGCGCGGGTGGAATGCGAAAACCGGCGCAGAGTCGGTGCGCGGCTATACCCTCGGCGCTGATACCGTGGTGCGGATGAGCGCCGGTGCGGTGACTGCGCCCCGGCGGGACAGCGCCAACCCCGACGCGCGCATGAATAGTCAGGATATCATGATCGCGTTCACCGGCCTGGAGTTCACCTGTCATGAGCCGGACCAGATCGATAACCAGTTGACGCTGTGGCCGCACGACCTGCTCCCCTTCCGCGGCGGCCTTGATTTCCGTCCTGACGACTGGGAGGCTGCCGGGCAAGTCTATTTGCCGCAGCGACCCGTCACGCAGACGACGAACGATTTTACCAGATTGCCGGAAATCAACTATGTTGCCGACCCGCGCACCGGACGTATCGAGCTCTCTCCGGGTCCGGCCGGCGAATTCGCCGATCGCTTTGTGGTCGTGCACTACTTCACCGTGGATCTGGATCAGGGGACCGGTGTGGAGAGAAAGATGCGCCACGCCGAGGTGATGTATATACCCTCCCAGGTGAAGTGGAAGTATCAGTTCCCCGACGCCATACCGGACAGCGGGCCGGTCGTTATCAATGATACCGTCTACATCACCGCCAATCGCCGGGTCAGTGTCAATGGGCAGGCAAAGTGGCAACCGGTGCTTTATGCCTTCGCCGCGCAACAACCACGCGCCAATGCGGTGGAACCGGCGTGGATTCAATCCGTCGGCCCGGCGGTGAGTGATGATCGACTACCCTATCGGTGCGTGACTTCGCCAACCCCGGTCGCCAACGGCTTGCTGGTCGGGTCGGCGGTGCCCGGCACCCTGGCTGATCCCAACCCGGCCAATGAAATACAGGTCTTCACCGATCGCGGGTTGCTCATCGGCGACGGGCATCGCCTGCTGCGTTTGAATGCTGATGGGCAAGTGACCTGGCAGGCGACCGCAACAAAAGATTACGATCCCGCGGCATTGACCTCCGGGCACCCCAATACGCGCACCGCCGGTGTGACGCAGAAGGCTTTCACCCTCGTCACCCGCCTCCGCCGGTTGTCCAGCGGCAATATTCTGGTCTGCGACACGGGCGGCAACCGGGTGGTAGAGCTTGATCGCAACGGCAACACGATCTGGCAATACCCGGACAGCGATGTCACATATATGGATCCGGATGGGCAACTGACCAATAATGCCGACCCCAATACCAATAACTGGATTCCCGCACGCAATGCCGCGACGAATCCGGCCATCGGCGCGATGCGCACGCCCACGCCGCCGCTGTATCGGCTAAGTGCGCCGCGCGATGTGCGGCGCTATGTGCATGATGTCAGTTGGGACCACCTCTACTGGCGCGGAGTCGATCTGGGCGCCGGGGTCATCCGCTGGGAGACGACGCTCATTGCCGATGCCGGACGCAACCGTTTGCTGGAAGTCTACCGGCCCTCGGTCAATCTGGCGGCCACCGAAGTTATTATGGGCGCCACCCTGTACAAGTTGTCTACCGGGTTCCAATATCGCCCGGATCTCTATTACGTTAACCCTGTCACCGGCAAACCGGTCTTTTTACAGCAAAAAGCCGTGATTCTGGTGGACGGCGGGGCGTTGCGCATGAACGGCGCCACTTTCCCCATCCCGATCAACTTTACCGCCGCTATGCGCTTCCGTGGCCCGGACGACAAACTGGTGGAAGTGCAGCGCACGGTGGAACAGCCGACGCTGGACCCGGCGCAGGACAGCGTGGCCACCCGTGAACTGCTCGTCGCGGTGGGCAATAATGTCCCCGATCCGATGGTGAAAGACGGTTTCATTCGCACGTTGCGCATCAGCTTGCCCGGATTGAATAATGTGGGGATCGTGCGGAATTACGCGACTCTGCAGGGTGCGCATACCGCGGGCGCCACTGTGTTGATTGTTGACTACAACGCGGAATTCCTGGTCGGCGAGACGGTCACCATCAAATCCGTCGATGGGAAAACGACGCAGGACCTGACCGTGCAGGCCATTAACACCAGTCCCGCCGGCGTGCGCACCATCACCGTAGCGCCCGGATTGGCACAGGACTTTGTGGATAAGAGCACGATCATTCGCAAGCAAACGAACGCCCTGGCCATCCGCACCGGCACGCATGATTATGGGGGCATTCTGCAGTTGGATATCATCACGCTGACCAGGAACGCGACCACCGGCGAAAAAGAAAATCGCGTGCTGGTCGTCGATCAAAGCGGCGTGCGGGAAGTGTCGCTCTATCCGGTCCAACAATTGGTTCCGATCTTCGAAATGGTGCAGTCGCCGCAAGCCGTCGGGCAGACTGTGTTGGACCCGAACACCCAGGTGTCTTACCTCGATGCCTTGCAGCACAGCGGTTGGTGGGCCGTACTGGAATCGACGTTGTCGGATACGGACCGGACCAAGTTGCTGGCCTGGCGCGCGGACACCACTTTCGCGCCGGTGGCGGCCATCGGGCTGGTTTTTCTGGCGGCGGAATTTGCCGCGCTGGATACGGTGATCTTGGGCGTAAGCAAAGACGATTGCCAAAGCCATCGGGATTTTATCGACAAATATGCCTGGGACATGGCGTATGAGTTTCTTCCCGCAGACAAAAAAAAGCCTCCTGTGCTTGACATGCTTAAGGCCCAGCATGCCGCATCTTTATTGCAGCAGGAATCTGCTGCCGGCGAATTTACGATGTTTTTGCTTGACGGGGTGTCCCGGATAATTTCCTACAATACGTTTAAAATACCGGCAGGCGCCGAGTTAATGTATGGAAGCATTCTGCGGGATGTAACCGACCATAAGATCGAAGAAATTGAGCAAAAGAAGCTGATCGCAGAGCTGACCGATGCCCTTGCTCAGATTAAGACCTTAAAAGGCCTGCTGCCGATCTGCTCATCATGCAAGAAAATCAGGGATGATATGGGGTATTGGAATACGCTCGAAAAATATATTATGGAGCATTCAGAAGCCGAGTTCACGCATGGCATATGCCCTGACTGCATCAGGAAGTATTTTCCGGAAGCGTTTGAAGACGAGCCATGAAACGATGATGTGCAGGCTGTGTTGAACTAGACTGAATAATGGCTGTTTGATCATAGGTGTCAGGGGGAAAAGATAATGCGAAAAATTACAGTATTCATGGCATGCGCTGCTTTTGTTTTTTGCATCGTATCCTGCCGCAAGCCCCCGAGCCCGCCTGTTCAGGCTGATACGGGCTATGGCTCAACAGAGCGCTACATAAGTGATAATTTTACCCTTTTAAGCGTGGGTAGTGATACCGACGGTACACAGGCATGGTATTTTGTGCCCGATAAGCTCAAAAACGGCGCTTCCGCACCGGGGGTCATTTTCCTGCACGGGTACACAGCCATAGATTTTGAAACTTATTACGGTCATATAGTTCATCTGGTAAAACAGGGCTATATCGTTATCTATCCCGAATATCAGCGCTCCGATGATAAAGCATCAACGGAAGATCTCAATCAGAGCGTTATGCTTTCCCGGGCAGTGGATTCGGTTGATGCAGCCCTTGCAAAGCTTGGCGACACGGTCGAGATGGATAACCTTACCGCTTACGGCCATTCCCTGGGCGGCCTGTTTGCTTTTTGCTGGCAGGGCGCAGGCGGCGCACCGGTTCGGCGGATTGTCATGTCGCATGCCAACATGGACCCGTCGACAGGCATACCGTCATTTGTTATCGGTCTCGTGACGCTCATCGAGTACAAAGACCCGGTCTATGGCCCGGCCGTTAAGGTGCCGGTCATCATGTTGTGGGGAAACAGCGATACCGACATTGCGCCGTTTTCCCAGCAGCAGGAAGCATATAAGCTAATGGAGAATGCGCCGTCAAAGGTGCTGTATGCAGCACAGTCCGACGCCCATGGCCTTCCGCACCT